>Ga0068853_100001024_pt1 | contig 19675 bp, 19 predicted proteins | sample KBSCornC32_FD_65655 | JGI IMG/M metagenome (GOLD analysis project Ga0068853, IMG submission 65655) | Corn rhizosphere microbial communities from Kellogg Biological Station, Michigan, USA - KBS Corn C3-2 | ecosystem: Host-associated > Plants > Roots > Rhizosphere > Soil ...
ACTACGACTACTCGCCGGGCTACTACGCCTATCCGACGATAGGATTCGGCGTGCGTTACGACCACTTCCACCATCGCCGCCCGCACGACCGTCGCTACGATCATCGCCGCCACTGATCGCGGCCGCGACGTCTACGGCGTCGCCACCCGCACGAGGCGGAACTCGACCGGCGCCGCCGCGCCGGGCACGACCGGCACGCGCGCGCCGGTCGCGAACACGAGACGGCCGTCGGCTTCGCGCAAGGTCGCCCGCAGGCTGTAGCGACCGCCCGCGGCGACGCGCGCGGGATCGTAGGGCAGGTCGAACGAATAGGGCGGTGTGTGGAGGTCGCCGTAGCTCATCCGCGCGACGGTCGCCGAGCCTGCGGCGCCGGGCGCGTCGGCGATGCGATCGTCGATGAGTTGCACCTCGAGCACCGCACCAGGCGACATCAGCATGCGTTCGAGATAGGACGCGCGACCGTGCACGACCGGCGCCGGCTGCTGCGGCGTGACCGACTTGCCACCGCCACGGTCGGGCGCCGGCACGGACTGGCAGGCGGCGAGCGCGACGACGACGATGGACAGCAGGATGGGGCGCATGGCGGACGTCCGGACTGCGGTGCGGACGTTGTACCACCGGCGCGGGCCGGCGTGCACGCGACGCCGCCGCGCACGCGTCGGGAGCGCGCGGGCCTTTCACGGATCGCGCTAGACTGATGCCGATGCAAGGCGATCTTCCCGGCTTCGCGCCCGTACAGGCGACGCACAACCTGTTCTTCGCACTGTCGCCGGCGGCGGCGACCCGCGCGGCGATCGCGGCCGCCGCGGAGGCGCTGCGCGCGGAGGACGATCCGCGCGGGCGCTGGCTCAAGCCGCCGCGCTACCACCTCACGCTGCAGTTCCTCGGCACGTTCGAGCAGCCGCCCGCCGATCTCGTCGCGCGGGCGGTCGCCGCCGCAGCGCAGGTTTCCTTGCCGACATTCGATTTCGCGCTCGACGTCGTCGGCAGCTTCGGCGCACGCAGCATGCCGGTCTGGCTGGGTTGCCAGGAACCGCCGCCGGCATTGCTGCAGTTGCACGATGCGCTCGGTGCCGCGCTCGCGCGCCTCGGTTGCCGCACGCACGGCACGAGCCGGCTCGTGCCGCACGTGACGATCCTGCGCGACGCGGAGCGCGCGCTGCGGCAACCGCTCGCGCGCCCCATCGCCTGGCATGTCGACGAGTTCGTGCTCGTCGACAGCCGGCCGCCGGATCCGTACCGCGTGGTCGGGCGCTGGCCGCTCGCCTGAGTGGATGCGAGAAGGCCGGCGCACTCGCGGTCCATCGCCGGATCCGGTACCGACGTGCGCAGCCGAACGCTTCAGCCGAGCAGCGTCGCGTCCATCGTGATCGTCGCGTTGAGCACCTTCGAGACCGGGCAGCCTTCCTTCGCCTTGGTCGCGAGTTCCTGGAACTTCGCCGCGTCGAGGCCCGGCACCTTCGCGCTCACGGTCAGGTGGCTCGCGGTGATCGCGAAACCCTCGCCGACCTTCTCGAAAGTGATCTGCGCCTTCGTCTCGATGCGTTCGGGCGGCGTGCCGGCGCCACTCAACTGTGCCGAGAGGGCCATCGAGAAGCAGCCCGCGTGCGCGGCGCCGATGAGCTCCTCGGGGTTCGTGCCAGGACCGTCCTCGAAGCGCGACTTGAAACCGTAGGGCGCGTTGTCGAGCACACCCGTTTCGGTCGAGATCGTGCCCTTGCCTTCCTTGAGGCTGCCGGTCCATACCGCGGAAGCATGCTTCTTCATCGAAAGTCTCCTGGTCCGTAGGGAGGAAAACGCGCGACCGGCCTGCGCCGGGAGCGCCAGCCTACCCGCTTCGCGTGACGACGCAACTGCGCCGGCACGCGAACCCTTAGAATGCGCGGATGCGACTGAACAAACACATCGCCGAGAGCGGACACTGCTCGCGCCGCGAGGCCGACCGCCTCATCGCGGAGAAGCGCGTCACCGTCAACGGCGTGCCGGCCGGCATCGGCACGCAGGTGGAAGAGGGCGACGACGTGCTCGTCGACGGCCAGGCGCTGCTCGCGCGCAAGGCGGGCGCGAAGGGGCGGCGCCACGTCTACATCGCGCTCAACAAGCCGGTCGGCATCACCTGCACGACCGAACGCGAGGTCGGCGGCAACATCGTCGATTTCGTCGACCACCAGCAGCGCATCTTCCCGGTCGGGCGCCTCGACAAGGATTCCGAAGGCCTGATCCTGCTGACCAGCAACGGCGACATCGTCAACGAGATCCTGCGTTCGGAGAACCGCCACGAGAAGGAATACCTCGTCGCGGTGAACAAGGCCGTCACCCCCGAGTTCCTCGCCGGGATGGCACGCGGCGTGCGCATCCACGGCCAGCTGACCAAGCCGTGCCGCACCGCGCGCATCGCCAAGTTCGGTTTCCGCGTCGTGCTCACGCAGGGCCTCAACCGGCAGATCCGCCTGATGGCCGCCGCGTTCGGCTACCGCGTGACGCAGCTGCGTCGCGTGCGCATCGTCAACATCAAGCTCGGCGCGCTCAAGCTCGGCCAGTGGCGCAACCTCACCGAGGCGGAGCTGCGCGGCCTGCTGCCCGATCGCACGGACTGGTGACACGCCGCGAGCTGGCGCGACCTTGCCTACTGCGGCGCGCGGGGCTTCGCGCGCTGCACGACGAGATGCTTGCCGGCACCGACCACGGCGACCGCGCGCAGTTCGACCGGCGCGCCCTCGGCGAGCAGGGCGGTCGTCCCGACGATCGTCGAGGCGGGATAGCCGCTCGGGAAGTATTCCTCGTGGATCGCGAAGAAGCGCTCGAACTCGGCGTCGAAGCTGGCCGTGTCCTTCGGCTGCTGGTGGAACGAGGTGATTTCGACGACGTCCTCCATGCTCGCGCCGGCGGCTTCAAGCGTGCGTTCGAGCCGCTTGAACATGTTGCGGATGCGCGTGTCGTAGTCGGCGCCGGGGCCGGCGGGAATGCCGGACACGTACACCGTGTCGCCGACGCGGACCGCCGGCGCGTAATGCCAGGTGTCGTAGGCGGCGTCGGCGCCGGCCGGTATCACGATCGTCTTGGTCGGCGGTGCGCTGGCGCAGCCGGAGCCGAGGAGGGTGGCGATGAGGGCGGGAAGCAGGATGCGCATGGGCTTGGGTTCTGAATGCGGCGCTGCGGCCGCGGCCTCCCGTAGTACGGAGCGGCGCGCGAAAAGCCATCGCCCGCGGCGGACGGCGAGCAATGCGCCGGTGCCGGGGGGCGAATGTTCGCGCGGTGTAAAGCGGCTTGCCGCCCATCGACCTGCACTCCATGCTTGGGGTTCGTGCCGAAGAGGAAACGCCCGATGCCGCAGAACCGCCTTGCCTCGATGCTCGTCGCCGCGCTCGCGGTCGTCTCGCTGCCTGCCGGGGCGAAGAAGCCCGATGCCGGCGAGGCGTCGTTCCGCGCCTTGTACAAGCAGCTCGTCGAGATCAACACCACGCTTTCGGTCGGCAGCTGCACCGAAGCGGCCAAGGCCATGCAGGCGCGCCTCGTCGAGGCCGGCATCGCCGCGGCGGACACGCAGGTGCTGGTGCCGCCGCAGCGGCCGAAGGACGGCAACCTCGTCGCGACGATCAAGGGCAGCGACCCCGCGGCGAAGGCGATGATCCTGCTCGCGCACCTCGACGTCGTCGAGGCGAAGCGCGAGGACTGGGTGCGCGATCCGTTCAAGCTCGTGGAGGAGGACGGCTGGTTCTACGCGCGCGGCGTCAGCGACGACAAGGCGATGGCCGCGGTGTTCACCGACAGCCTGATCCGCTACCACGAGGAAGGCTTCAAGCCGCGCCGCGACATCCGCCTGCTGCTCACCTGCGGCGAGGAAACCTCGGACACCTTCGACGGCGTCGAATGGCTCATCAAGGAACATCCCGAACTCACGCGCGCCGCGTTCGCGCTCAACGAAGGTGCCGGCGGCGAACTCGACGAGCACGGCAAGCCCGTCGCGCTGCAGGTGCAGGCGGGCGAGAAGGTCTACCAGGATTTCCGCCTCGAAGTCACCGACAAGGGCGGCCACAGTTCGCGTCCGACGAAGAAGAATCCGATCTACGCCTTGAGTGCGGCGCTCGGCCGCATCGGCGCATACCAGTTCCCGATCAGCCTCAACGACGCGACGCGCGGCTACTTCAAGGCGCAGCTCGAGCTCGCGCCGCAGGCGGTCGCCGAGGACATCAAGGCCGTGCTCGCCGATCCGCCCGACGCGGCCGCGGCGGATCGGTTGTGGACGCTCAATCCTTCGTGGAACAGCATGCTGCGCACCACCTGCGTCGCGACGATGGTCGACGCGGGCCACGCGCCGAACGCGCTGCCGCAGCGCGCGGGCGCGAACGTGAACTGCCGCATCCTGCCCGGCGTGCCGCTCGAAGCCGTCAAGAACACGCTCGCGCGACTCGCCGGCGATGCCGACATCACGATCAACGCGGTCGGTGAGCCGAGCCCGGTCGGCAACGCGCCGAACCTGTCGCCGGCGATCATGGACCCGGTGCGCAAGGTCGCCGAGACGATCTGGCCCGGCGTCGCGATCGTGCCGACGATGGCGACCGGCGCGACCGACGGCCGCTTCCTCAATGCAGCGGGCACGCCGACCTACGGCCTCTCGGGCATGTTCCACGACGTCGAAGGCAGCCACGCGCACGGACTCAACGAGCGCATCCGCGTGAAGTCGCTGCTCGACGGCCGGCATTTCCTCTACGAGGTCGTGAAGCTCTACGCCAACGCGAAGGAGTGACGGGTGGCGGGTCAGGCCCCGCCCTATCCATCCGCGTAGGGTGGGCCCCGGCCCACCGCTCTTGATTCGCGATCTCGCGGGGTGGGCCAGGGCCCACCCTACGTCAGCGGCCGCCGACTTCGTCGATGTGGCGCAACAGGTCGGCCGGATCCTCGAACACGCGGTACGCACCCGCGCGTTCGAGTTCGTCCTGCGAATAGCCGCCCGAGAGCAGGCCGATGCCGAGCGCGCGGGCGCGGCGCGCGGCGAGCATGTCCCACACCGCGTCGCCGACCACGGTCGCTTGTTCGATGCCGACGCCGAGCTGGTCTGCCGCGGCGAGGAACAGGTCGGGATCAGGCTTGGCGTAGCGCACGAGGTCGCGCGTGATCACCGGCACGCGCGCGGGATCGACGCCGAGCGTGGCGAGCACCGGCCCGGCCGTCTCCATGCGGCCGCTCGTCGCGATCGCCCACGGGATCGACGAGGCCGACAGGTAGGCGACGAGTTCGCGTGCCCCGGGCAGCGGCCGGATCATGCCCGAGCGGCGGTTATACGCGGCCGCGTGCGCCTTGCGCAGGCGGTCGGCGCGCGCGTCGTCGATCGTGATGCCGCTCTCGCGCAGCAGGATGTTGATCATGAGGCCGCCGCTCATGCCGATGCGCCGGTGGATGCGCCAGACCGAGAGCGAGATGCCCTCGCTCTCGAGCGCCTCCTGCCAGGCGAGCACGTGTTCGTAGACGCTGTCGACGAGCGTGCCGTCGAGATCGAACAGGAAGGCGGTCGGCGGCGAGGTGAGCATGGCGGAGCGTCCGGCAGCGGAAACCGCAGTCTAGCGTCGGTGTCGAGCCGCGTCGTGCAGCCGGAAGCGGGCGCGGTCCGGCGCGCTGCCGGCTCGCGCTTCGCACATCGAGGTGCGTCAGTCGCCCAACGCGGCGTTGTGGTAGACGTCCTGCACGTCGTCGAGTTCGTCGAGCCAGTCGAGCAGGTCGCGCAGGGTTTGCGCGGTTTCGCCGCTCACCTCGACGCGGTTCTCCGGGCGCATGACGATGTCGGCCGACAGCGGCGCGAGGCCGGCGGCGGTGAGCGCCTTCTTCACGTCTTCGAACGCATCGGGCGCGCACAGCACGGTGCCGCGTTCGCCTTCGGCGACGACGTCGTCGGCGCCGGCATCGAGCGCGACTTCGAGCAGCGTGTCCTCGCTGCCGGCAGCGCCCGTGTCGAACACGAGTTCGCCGACGCGCTTGAACTGGAACGCGACCGAACCCGATGTGCCGAGGTTGCCGCCGTGCTTGGACAGCGCATGGCGCACGTCGGCGACGGTGCGCACGGGGTTGTCGGTCATCGCGTCGATGATGAGCGCGACGCCGGACGGGCCGTAACCCTCGTAGCGCAACTCCTGCATGTCGTCGGCGCCGTCCGCACCGGAACCGCGCTTGATCGCGCGCTCGATCGTGTCCTTCGACATGTTGGACGACAGCGCCTTGTCCATCGCGACGCGCAAGCGCGCGTTGCCGGCGGGATCGGCGCCGTTGCGTGCGGCGATCGTGATCTCGCGGATGAGCTTGGTGAAGATCTTGCCGCGGCGAGCGTCCTCGGCGTTCTTGCGGTTTTCGATGCTGGGGCCTCTGCCCATGGGAATTCCTGTGTCGCTGGTGGTCGATGACGAAGGCCGTCGCCGGCGGGGCCGGTCGCGGTTGGACATTCTACTTCGCCATGCCGGTGGGGCGTGCGAGCACGCGCCATGGCGATCGCAGGCCGGCCGCGGCGCCGGGTGGAACGCCGCCAGGTCGCGGGCGGCGTTCGTTCCGGCGATGGTTACAGGTGGCAGCCGGCCGGTGCCGGCGTGAGGCGCGAGAGCTCGAGCGTGCCGTGCTGGCCGCCGTTCGTGCCGGCGTCGAACGCGTAGGTCAACGTCGCCGACGTGCAGCTGTGGAAGGTCAGGCTCGCGCTGCCGACGGCGGTCGTCGTCGCCGGCGTCGCGCTGGCGAACGCGCCGCCGGTGCTTTCGTACAGCGGGATCGCGTTGATCTGCGTCCCCGACGGCAGAGTCGCCTGCAACGTGTACCAGCGCTGCGTCGTCGCATCGGCACCCGCGGCTGCGCCCGCGGCGAACGTGTACCACGCACCGAACAGCACGTGCTGCGCCGGGTTGAGGTCGAGCACGAGCCCCTGGCCGCTGTCCTTGGCGACGTCGGCCCAGACGCCGGAAAGGAGGTAGTGCCCGGCGCTCGCGCCATTGTTGCCGTTCGTCGCACAGGTGACGTTCGACAGCTGGCGCGTGAGCGACATGACGCCGCTGAAACCGTCGACGCTGTAGTCCAGCGTTCCGTGCGTGCAGTCGTAGAAGTTCAGCGTCGCGGCGCCGACCGGGGCCGTCGTCGTCGCCTGCAGCGTGTGCAGGCTGCCACCGGTCGTGCGATACACCGGCAGAATCGCCGTGGTGCCTGCGACCTCGCCCTGGATCGTGTACCAGCGCGCACCATCGCCCGCCTCCGCGCCGTAGGTGAACCAGCCGCCGAACAGCAGGCCGCTGCCCGGCCCGTAGAAGTCCGGGTGCACGGTCATGAGGATGCCTTGGCTCTGCGCGGTCGGGGCGGCCCACGATCCGCTGATGCCGTGCTGGTTGAGGACCACGCCGGGTGGCTGCGCGCCACCCCAGTTCGCCATCAGGTGGTCGGCGGCGATCGAGCCCAGACCCGTCGCGCGGTCGTAGCCGTCGGTCACGGCATAGCCTTGCAGGCCGCCGGCGAGGCCGTCCGGGCCCGGCGTGCTGTTGTTGCACAGGCTCGGCACCGCGACGTCGCAGGAAGCGACGCCGCTGCTGCCGGGGGTCACGTCGTGGAAGACCGCATAGGAAGGATGCGCGGCAAGTGCGTACAGCCGCGGGTTGAGATTGCCCTGGCCGCCGCTGTAGTTCTCGGCGATGCGCGCGACGACGCCCGCCATCGCGGGTGCCGAGGCCGAGGTGCCGCTCGAAACGAGGAAACTGAAGCGGCCGGCGCTGACCGTGCAAGGCCCGCGTTGCGCCGCCATGCAGGTGAAATAGCCGTCGTGGCTCGACGCGGTCAGGGCGACGTCGGGCGTGTTGCGCAGCGCGTTCGCAGGCACGCCCGCGCCGACCTGCCAGGCTGGTTTGGGAATGTAGAGGCTCGTGCCGCCGCCGGTCGCGCCATGCGTGGTGCTGCCGTCGTCGCCGACCGGTTCGTTCCACGCGCCCTCGGGAATGTAGCCGCGCGCCGACAGGTAGTTGTGGCCGTCGTCGGCGTTCCAGTACTGCGACGGGTCGGCTCGGTCGGCGAATTCGGTGCCGCCGACGCAGGTGACGTAGCCCGATGCGCACAGCACGTTGATCGCGAGCGACTGGCCGGCGGTCGGCGGCTTGGTGTGGTCCTCGCAGCCGGCGGCGCCGGAGTCGCCCGACGCTACCAGCACGGAAATGCCTTCGGCCGCGGCCTGCGCGAACAGCCCGTCGAGGTAGTGCGCGATCGACGCACCGTTGTCAGGTTCGCAGCTGAGGAAGCTGATGCTGAGGATCTTCGCCGGCGGCGGCGAGGTGTCGATCACGTATTCGATCGCGTCCTGCACGCCGTTGCGCGTGTCGCTGTCGGCCGCGACGACGAGCTTGATGTCCGCGCCCGGCGCGCTGGCGCCGGCGAGTTCGACGTCGAGCGTCGCCTCGAACTGGTCGCCGATCTCGTCGCCCGGGTCGGTGCAGCTCGGCGTGCCGCCGGTCGTGCTGCAGGTCGACGCCGGATCACCCGGGTCGATCGAGCCCGGCGGGACGATGACCTGTGCTGCGCGCGGCGCGGCATGGATGATCGACTGGAAGTTGCTGATGTCCGCCGGATAGACGCGCTCGCGCCCGACGATCGCGATCGACACGCCGCTGCCGCCGACGTTGGAGGCGGGCGGGGTATCGAGGCCGTAGATGCGCGCGAAATCGGCCGGGAAGACCACGTAGTCGCAGCCGTCGGCGCCGCAGCTCGTGCTGGCCGGCGCCGGTGCGCCCTTCGCGATCGAACCGCTGCGCGGCGCACTCATGCGATGGCTCGGGCGGAATGCGACCGTGTCGAGCCCGACCACGCCGCGCACGGCCGATGCGAACGCGGCCGGCACGCGCGGCTCGGACTTCGCGCCGATGCGGCGGCCCTGGTCGCCGTCGAACCAGGCGAGCGACGTGTCGAACGCGCGCGCGACATCGGCGCTGCGGCCGCTGACGATCACGCGCGTGCGCGCCGGCGCGACCGCTTCGACGCGCAGTCCTTCGCTGCGCAGCCAGTCCGACAGTGCGTCGAGGTCGTGCGCGCTCGCGCCGTAGCGTTCGCCGATCTGCGCGGCGTCGAGCCACTGGTGGAAGCGCGGCGACTGCGGGTCCTGCTGATCGCGCAGCAGCGCGTCGAATGCAGCCTGGCGTTCGGGCGTGCGATTGAGCAGCACGCTCACGCGATCGAGCCGCAGGTCGGCGTCGACTTCGCCGCGCGCGTGCTCCGCTCGCGCCCACGCCGGACGCGTGCCCGCGAGCGCCACGCGCTTGGTGCCGTCGACCGCGGCCTTGACGAGGTCGCCGTCGGCCGCGCGCGCCTGCACGCCGGCCGCCGCGAGCGCGGCCAGCACGAGCACGCAGACGATGCGCGCAGGGATTCTTTCGTTCATGTTCATCGCCGGAGAAAGGGAAAAAGCGACCTTAAGCGCGGTCGCGCCAACCCGCAAGCGCTGCTGCATCGCGCGAGCGGACGCAGACGCTATGATGGCGACCCACCACGAGGGGGCGTCCATGAGTGCATCCACGACCGCGGCGCGTGCGCCGGGGTTCCGCTACTACGACCTGCTCGTCGGCGGCATGGTCGCGGTCCTGCTCTGTTCGAACCTGATCGGCCCGGCCAAGGTCTGCACCGTGACCCTGCCGCTGCTCGGCGCGCTCACGTTCGGCGCCGGCAACCTGTTCTTCCCGATCAGCTACATCTTCGACGACGTGCTGACCGAGGTGTACGGCTACTCGCGCGCACGCCGCGCGATCTGGGCCGGCTTCGCCGGTCTCGCGTTCGCGAGCGTGATGACGTTCGTGATCATCGGCATGACGCCGAGCCCGGAAGAGCCGTTCAACGAACGCCTGCAGCCCGCGCTCGAAATCGTCTTCGGCGCGAGCTGGCGCATCATGCTCGCCTCGATGGTCGCCTACTGGATCGGCGACTTCGCCAACTCGTGGGTGATGGCGAAGATGAAGCTGTGGACGAACGGCCGCTGGCTGTGGACGCGCACGATCGGTTCGACCATCGTCGGCGAGGGCCTGGACAGCATCACGTTCTATCCGATCGCGTTCGCCGGCATCTGGTCCGGCCAGACGATGCTCAAGGTCATCGCGTTCAACTGGACGATGAAGGTGCTCGTCGAGATCGTGCTGACGCCGGTGACCTACGCGGTGATCGGCTTCCTCAAGCGGCGCGAGGGGGTCGACACCTACGACGAGCACACGCACTTCACGCCGTTCAGCCTGCGCGACGAAGGCGAGCAACGCACGCTGCGCCCATGATCACGGGAGGTTCCCCGATGAACGCTTCGACATCCTCCGGGAGCGGCGCAAGCCGCGATGTTCTTGCTGCGCAGACGTCGAAGGCCGCAGCGCGCGCCGTTCGCGCCTCGCTGCGAGGCCTGCTGCTCGGGACCATGCTCGCCGCGTCCGCGTCCGCGTCCGCCAGCGACGACACCGAATACTTCCCGGTCACCCACGCACCGCCCGGCATGAACCTGCCGTTCTCCGAAGCGGTGCGGGTCGGCGGTATGCTCTACCTGTCGGGCGAAATCGGCACGGGCGCCGACGGCAAGCTCGTCGCCGGCGGCATCACGGCCGAAGCGAAGCAGCTCATGGACAACATCGGCGGCACGCTCGCGCGCCACGGTTCGTCGTGGGATCGCGTCGTGCAGTGCACGGTCGCGCTTGCCGACATCAAGGACTGGCCTGCGTTCAACGAGGTCTATCGCGGCTACTTCAAGCAGCATTTCCCGGCGCGCATGGCCTACGCCGCCAGCGGCCTCGCCCTCGGCGCGCGTGCCGAGGTGCAGTGCAACGCACTCGTCGATCGAGCTGCCCGGCACCACTGAAGCCGCGACGGGCGGCCGTCGGCCGCCCGTCGCGGTGCGTCACGCCGGCGTCGGCACCGCCTCGCGCGTGCGCCGGCCGATGTCGCGCAGGAGCAGCGTGATGATGAGGATCGCCTGCAAGGTCACCGTCGCGACCGACACGTACCACACCTCGTGCAGTTCGAAGCCGGGTCGCGTCGACAGCCAGTAGGCGACGCTCGCGAACACGGTGACGCGCGTGGCCGTGCAGTAGAGCGGCGGCAAGGTGTGGCCGAGCGCCTGGAACATGCCGGCGCAGGTGAAGATCAGTCCCTGCGCGACGAAGTTCCACGAGATGATGCGCAGGAACTCGCTGCCGATGCGCACGACCTCGGCGTCCTTCGTGAAGAAGCCGACGAGCAGGTCCGGGCGCCAGTGGCAGAACAGCGTGAGCACGGCCATGATCACGCTGCCGATCAGCGCGGCCTTGTCGAACGTCTCGCGCACGCGCGGCAGCAGGCGCGCGCCCGCGTTCTGGCCGGCGAGCGGCGCGACCGCGAAGGCGACCGCCATCGCCGGCAGGAAGATCGCCTGCATCACGCGCGAACCGACGCCGAAGCCCGCCTGCGCTGCCGGCCCGAACGGTCGGATGATGAGGTAGACGAGCGCGAGGAACAGGAACATCAGCGCGAACTCGCCGCCCGGCGGCACGCCGATCTTGAGGATGCGCTTCCAGGTCGCCGGATCGGGCCGCAGCAGCGCCGCGTCGACGCCGACGTATTTCTCGAGGCGCGCGAAGTACACGACCATCATCACGACGCCGACCGCGATCGCCAGCGAGGTCGCGAGACCCGCGCCGGCGATGCCGAGCGGCTTGCCGGTGCCCCAGCCCGCGATGAGGACGGGCGCGAGGATCGCGTTCAGCACGACCGTCGCGACCTGCACGACCATGCCCGGTTTGGCGAGGCCGGTGCCGCGCAGCGCCGAGCCCATCGCGATCAGCGCGAACTGCAGCGCGAGCCCGGGCAGGAACCAGTGCAGATAGGTCGTGCCCTGCGCGGCGGTCTCGGCGTCCGCGCCGAGCGCGCGCGCGTACGTGCCGGCGAGCGCGTAGCCGCCGGCGAGCGTGATCGCGGCGAACAGCGCTGCGAGCAGCAGGCTCTGGTTGAACACGAGGTTCGCGTCGGCCTGGTTCTTCGCGCCGACCGCGCGCGCGATCAGCGCCATCGCGCCGACGCCGAGCACCTGGGTCAGCCCCATGATGAAGAACTGCAGGTTGCCGGCGGTCGCGACGCCGGCGATCGCGGCGTCGCCGAGCTGCGCGACGAAGTAGAGGTCGACCAGCACGTACAGCGTCTGGAACAGCATGCCGATCGCGATCGGTACCGCGAGTGCGACGAGATGGCGCGTGATCGAGCCTTGCGTCAGGTCTTTCATGGCGGCGTTCCCGTGGAAGAGGGCGGCGCATTCTGCGCCGTCCGCGACCGCCTGTCGCGACTCGTTCGGCGCGCCGCATGGCGGTACAATGTCGACGAGGGGATCGCTCTCGCCGAGCGAATTCCGCCCGCTGGAACGGGGGCCGGATACCGCGATGACGCTGCCCTCGACCGCGCACGGACTCCGTCGCCGGGCGCGAGCAGCCGCAGCGCGATCGCTGCTGCGAAGGCCCCCGCGCGATCGCCGCGACAGCGCGCGACGCGCCATCCGTTTCCGCTTGTCGTGGAGTCCCGAGTGCCGGATCGCAACGAATCGTCGCTGTACGCCCAAGTGTCGGCGATGTGCGCGGACGCGCGCTGCCTGCGCGCCGTGCTCGCCCAGGCGCAGGGCCTGCCGGCACAGGCGCCGTTCGAGGCGCGCATCCACCCGCGCGACCAGATGCTGCTGCATTCGCTGCGCGAGCATCGCGACGCGGGCGCGGCGTTCAGCCAGTACTTCGCGATCGCGTTGCAGCAGTACGCGGTCGCGAACGAGGTGATGCGGGCCGTGTTCGGCGACGCGCGCGACCTGCGCGTGCTCGATTTCGCCTGCGGTTACGGTCGGTTGCTGCGCTTCCTCGGCCTCGCGTTGCCGCGCGGCCAGCTGTGGGCGTCGGAGTTGCAGGAGGACGCACTCGCGTTCGTCGCCGACGCGTTCGGCGTGCCCACGATCGCGTCGCACGCGGATCCGGCGCGGTTCGATCCGGCACAGCGTTTCGACGTGATCTGGGTCGCCTCGCTGTTCTCGCACCTGCCCGACGCGCTGTTCGACGCCTGGATGCGCCGGCTGTACGGCCTGCTCACGCCGCGCGGCGTGATCTGCTTCAGCGTGCGCGACGTCGCGCTGCTGCCGCACGGCGTCGCCGCGCCCGCATCCGGCCTGGCCTATTCGGGCGCGAGCGAGAACGCGGACCTCGGCGCTGACATCTACGGCACGACCTACGCGGACGAAGCACGCGTGCGCCGCGCGGTGCACGCCGCGGCCGGCGGCGAGCGTCCGCTGCATCGGCTGCGGCGCGCGCTCGCGAACGAGCAGGATCTCTACGTCGCCGCCGCCGATCCCGCGCGCGACCTGTCCGTGCTGGCCGGCTTCCGGCGCGGCGCCTGGGGCTGGCTCGACCGGCGCGAACTGCGCGACGGCCGGCTGGAGCTCGAAGGCTGGGCCGCGTCGCTCGACGACGGCGCGGTCGCGGCGGTCGAGGTCGAGATCGACGGCCGCGCGCACGCGTGCGCGACCGGCATCGAACGTCCCGACGTCGCCGCCGCGTTCGGCGACGCGCGCCTCGGCCGCGCCGGCTGGCGGTTCGAGACCACGCTCGGCGCGGGCGTCACGGAGGCATTCGTCGTCGCCAGCGCGCGTTCGCTCACCGGCGAACGCGCGTTGCTGTACGTGGGCACCGTGCGCGCCGCCTAGGCGACGGGGTGCGCCGCCGCGGACAGGCGTCCGCGCAGCAACTGCACGCCGAGCGCGACGTTCCATGCGCTCGCGCAGAGAACCGCGAGCAGCATCCCGTGCACGTCGAGCGTGAGCCAGCCACCGAGCAGCGCGAGCGCGATGGCGCCGCCGACGAGCACGCCGCTCGCGCCGAGCAGGAGCTGGGTGCGCGTGCGCAGGATCGCGAGCGACCACAGCACGATCGCGATCGCGCGCGCGACCTCGCCGAGGTCGGCGAGCGACTGGTTCATCGCCCAGCCGAGGTGCAGCAGCGCGCGCAGCTGTTCGAGCGCGGCCGTGTCGGCGCCCGCGTAGTGCGCGGCGACGCGACCGACCGCGAAACCGTTGATCGTCGCCGCGCCGATGTCCGCAGCCGTACCGATCGCATAGGCGACGAGCGCCGCGCGCACGAGCGAGCGGCCGGCGCCGAACACGCGCGAGAATTCCGCGAAGCCGAACAACAGTGCCGCGAGCAGCGCGATCAATGCGCCGTGCACGACGCGGTTGAGCGCACCGACGCGCGCGACCTGCTCGACGAACACCGCCATGTCGCGCGTCGATCCCGACGGGTGGTGTGCCATCATCAGCAGCGAGAGCAGCGAGGCGGCGACGATGATTGCGCCGGCGGTACGCATGTCGGAGAAGGGAAGCGCGGAAGGGGAGCGTTCGGTCATGGCATCGTCCTGGAAGTCGGGCTGCGCGGAGCCTAGCGGCAGGCGTGGCTCGTGCGGCGACGCGCGGCCGCGATTCCGGACAGGTCGGCGCGATCGTCCGGAAACGGCGGCGTCGCGATGACCGGCGAGCGCGGCGCGGCACGCGAGGACGCGCGCCGGCGGCGCACGCGCAAGGCGTTGCAGCAGGCGTTCATCGCGCTGTTCTTCGAGCGCGGCTTCGACGAGATCGGTGTCGCCGACGTCGCCGCGCGCGCGGGCGTCGGTCGTTCGACCTTGTACGAGCACTACCGCGGCAAGGACGAACTGCTGCTCGACACCGTGCGCTACCCGTTCGACCGGCTCGCCGTCGTCGTCGAAGCGGACCCCGCGGCGGCGGACGTCGTCGCGGCCCTGCGCCACTTCTGGGACAACCGCGCGAACGCACGCGCGCTGCGGCGCGAGTCGTCGCGGCGTGCGCTCGCGCGCGTGTACGCCCGGCTCGTCGCCGTGCGCCTGGCGAAGCGGGCCGACGCCGGTGCGGCGACCGCGCGCACGGCGGCGCTCATCGCAGAAGCCCAGCTCGGCGTGCTGCTCGGCTGGCTCGCGGGCGACATCGACGCGACGCCCGAGCAACTCGCCGGCGCGCTCGTGCGGATGGTCCGCGGCTTGTCCGGATGATGCCGGGAAGGCGCGCGTCGGCTACACTATGCGGCTCCGCGATACCTTTCGAACCCCATGATCGCTCTGAAGAATTTCGCCCTGCGACGCGGCGAACGCCTGCTCCTGTCCGACGTCGACATCGCCCTGCACGCGGGCGCGAAGGTCGGCGTGGTCGGCCGCAACGGCTGCGGCAAGTCGAGCCTGTTCGCCGTGGTGATGGGCGAAATCGAGCCCGACAAGGGCGACATCGACCTGCCGAACCGCCTGCGTATCGCCAGCGTCGCGCAGGAAACGCCTTCGCTGCCCGATCCCGCGATCGATTTCGTCGTCTCCGGCGACACCGAAGTGCACGCGGTGCTCGAGGCGGAACGCGCCGCGACCGCGGCCGAGGACTGGGACGCGGTCGCCGCCGCGCACCAGAAGCTCGCCGAGATCAACGGCTACGACGCCGAGGCGCGCGCGGGCCGCCTGCTGCACGGCCTCGGCTTCAAGCCGGACACGCACCGCATGGCGGTGGCCGAGTTCTCCGGCGGCTGGCGCGTGCGCCTCAACCTCGCGCGTGCGCTGATGATGCCGTCGGACCTGCTGCTGCTCGACGAGCCGACCAACCACCTCGACCTCGACGCCGTGCTCTGGCTCGAGCAGTGGCTGCAGAAGTATCCGGGCATGCTGCTCATGATCTCGCACGACCGCGAGTTCCTCGACGGCCTGTGCACGCACACGCTGCACCTGCACGAGCAGCGCGCGAAGCTCTACAGCGGCGACTACACCAGCTTCGAGCACCAGCGCGCCGAGCACCTGCGCCTGCAGCAGATCGCGTTCGAGAAGGAGCAGGCGGAGCGCGCGCACCTGGAGGCGTTCATCGCGCGCTTCAAGGCGAAGGCGAGCAAGGCGAAGCAGGCGCAGTCGCGCGTCAAGCGCCTGGCCAAGCTCAGCGGCACCGAAGCGGTGCGCGCCGAGCGGCAGATCCGCATCAACTTCCCCGAACCGGTCAAGCTGCCGCACTCGCTGCTGCGTCTCAACCATGTCGACGCGGGCTACACGCTCAAGGGCAGCGCGCACGCGGGGCCGTCGGACCACGCGATCGTCGAGGACCACGGCCACGCGGTGATCGTCAAGAACGTCAAGTTCGGGCTCGAGGCCGGCGACCGCATCGGCCTGCTCGGTCCGAACGGCGCGGGCAAGTCGACGCTCGTGAAGACGCTCGTCGGCGAACTGCCGCTGCTCTCGGGCGAACGCACCGCCCACCCCGACCTCGTGCTCGGCTACTTCGCCCAGCACACGGTCGAGTCGCTGCACGAGGGGCAGACGCCGATCGACCACCTGCGCGAGATCGCGCCGGGCGTGTCGACGCAGGACTTCCGCGACTACCTCGGTCGCTGGAACTTCCCGGGCGACCGCGCGTTCGAGGTCATCGACGGCTTCTCCGGCGGCGAACGCGCACGCCTCGCGCTCGCGCTGATCGCGTGGCGCAAGCCGAACGTGCTGTTGCTCGACGAACCGACCAACCACCTCGACCTCGAGATGCGCGAAGCGCTCGCCGAGGCGCTCAGCGACTTCGACGGCGCGATCGTGCTCGTCTCGCACGACCGCCACCTGACCGGCCTCGTCTGCGACACGTTCTGGCGCGTCGCCGACGGCAAGGTCGAGGAGTTCAAGGGCGACCTCGACGAGTACGCCGCGTGGCTGCGCGCGCGCGGCTCGGGCGGCGGCACGCCGGAGCAAGGCAAGGGCAAGCGCGCGGCGTGACGGCAGGGCGGCACGCGCATCGCACTTCTGTGGGAGCGCCGGAAGGCGCGATGCTTTTGGACCGAGGGCTGAAGAGCATCGCGGCTTCCGCCGCTCCCACTACGCAGCTCGCGCATCGGCGGCAACCCCGCGTGCTGCGCACCCGCGTTGCATCCTTCCGTGGTCACCGGCGCGCCGCGCCGCCACCGACGAACGGAGATCCGCGATGGCCTGCTTCCCGAAGATCGACCAGCCCTGTCCGCTCGGCATCGATGCGCAGCGACGCATCGCCGGCTTCTGCGGTCATTGCAGCAAGGCGGTGCACGGACTCGACGCGATGAGCGACGCCGAGCGCATCGCGTTCGTGCGCAACGCGCCCGGCCCGATCTGCGTGTCCTACCGCGTGCGCCGCGGCGTCGCGCTCGGCCTCGGCGCCGCCCTCGCGATATCGGTGGCCGTGCCGGGCCAGGCCGATCCGGTCGGAACCGAGATCCAGGCGAGCGTCGCCGCGGGCGTCGCGACGACCGCACCGCCGCCGCCGCCGGAACCGCAGGTGCTGCTCATGGGTGGCGTCAGCGACCCGAAGTCGGTCGCGATGGTCGACGACGAGGACGACGACGTGCCGGAACTGCCGATCGTGCACGAGGCTGGCGCGCGCTGAGGCGCTTGCCGTAACCTGTCGGCGACACCCGCGCGAGGAGGACGCATGGCCTGCTTCCCGAAGATCGACCAGCCCTGTCCGCTCGGCATCGACGAGCAGCGGCGCATCGCCGGCTATTGCGGTCGTTGCAGCAAGGCGGTGCATTCGCTCGACGGCATGAGCGATGCGGAGCGCATCGCGTTCGTGCGCGGTGCGAAGGGACCACTGTGCGTTTCGTATCGCACGGTCGGACGCGGCGCCGCGCTCGGGCTCGGCGCCGCGCTGGCGCTGTCCGCGCCGGCGGCGCAGGCGCAGGACACATTGCCCTACGCGCCCCAGGCGCAGCCGGCGCCGACAGCGCCGCCGCCTCCCCCCGGCATCTACGGCTATCCGTCATCCGCGTCGCAGGAGCACGTGGATCTTTCCGACGGGAAGCTTGAAACGATCACGCTCGCACTCGGCGGCGTCAGCGATCCGGCTGCCGTCGAATTCGTCGACGCGAGCGATGCGTTGCCCGAGTTGCCGCTCGTCCACGAAGCGGACTCCGCCGCGCCGCGCTGAGGGTCCAGCGTCAGCCGGCGTCCTTGACGACGCCGGCCGCTCCTACGATGTGCATGCGCGCGATCGCCTGCATCTCGCCGCGGAAACCGTCCGGCGTGCCGTCGCCGATGCTGATCGCGATATGGCTCGCGTCGAACTTGCCGAGCGCGGCGTCGTAGCTCTTCCAGCGCCGCCCGTCCCACGCCTGCACCCACATGTGCGGGCTGAACGCGTGTCGTTCGCCGAGGAAATGGCTCGCGTACGAAACGCCCGCGACGACGCGCGTCGGGATGTGCCGCGCACGGGCCGCGGCGGCGAGCAGGATCGCGAACTCGGTGCAGTCGCCGCCGCGCGAGATCAGCGCTTCGGTCGCACTCTGGTATTCGCGGAAATCGATCGTGCCGGTCAGCTTGCGCTGCACCGCGAGCACGAGCTGGTTCATCTGCGAATCGACCGTGCCGCCGGTCGCCGCGCGCGCGAATGCGATCACGCGCCGATCGCGGCTCTGCACCCACGCGTTCGGTTCGAGGTAGCGGCGCAGGTCGTCCGCGCTCGGCGGCGCTTCCTCGCCGCAGTCGGCGCAGATCGTGAGCTCGGTCGTCGCGCTGTCGTCGCGCACGTGCTGTTCGTACGTCTCCGGCCACGCCCAGGGTGCGCCGAGCGTCTGCACGCGGAAGCGGATCGTGCCCGCGCGGGCCGACTCGGGGATGCGGTACGGCGAGGCGACGAGCAACGAGCGCAGGCCGCGTTCGATCTCCTCGTTGCTCGGCTTCGGTTCGCCGGCGCCGGCGCCGCACGCGACGAGCAGGGCGCAGCAGAGGAGGGCGGGGCGCAAGGTCGATCGCATGCACGGAATCCGGAGTCGATGGGGACGAGCGTGCGCGATGGCACGTGCGATGTCCAACGCGATCACGCGGCCGGCGGGGTCGCGCGGCGCCGCTCGCGCCGGAAGCGCGCGGGCGTGAGGCCCATGTGGGCGCGGAACACCTTGCCGAACGCGGCCTCCGAGCGATAGCCGACGCGCGCGGCGACGTCGCCGATCGGCTCGCGCCCGCCGAGCAGCAGGTCGCTCGCGACGTGCATGCGCAGGCGCGTCAGCAGGTCCCACGGCGACAGGCCGCCGGTGTCGTGGAAGCGGCGCGCGTAGGTCGCGCGCGACATCGCCGCTTCCGCCGCGAGCGATTCCACGCTCCAGTCGCGCGCGGGGTCGCGCAACATCGCCTGCACCGAACGCCCGAGGCGCGCGTCGACGAGCAGCGCGAGCAGGCACGCCGGCGTCGTGCCTCCGCGTACGTGCGCGCGCAGTGCCATCACGAACAGCGCCTGGCTCAGCGCGGTGACGATCGCGAGCGCGCCCGGCTGCGCGCGCTGCACCTCGGCGCGCATGAGCGCGATCAGCGCACGCAGTTCGTCGAGTCCGGCATCGCTGGTGAGCGACACGTGCACGACGTCAGGCAGGGCGGTCATGAGCAGGCCGACCGTACCCGGCGCGACGTGGAAGCGGCCGCAGAGCAGATCGAGGTCGGCCGGGCCGTCGCTGTTGCGTCGCGTCGGCAACGCGCCGTCGTCGTCGATGCGCAGCGTGCCGCCGGCGACGCCGGACTGCGCTTCGCGCACGCGATGCGCGTGCCCGTGTGGCAGCAGCACGAGATCGCCCGCCGCGAGCTTAAGCGGTGCGCCGCCGTCGGGCTCGAGCACGCAGCAGCCGGCGAGCACGAGATGGAACGGCGCCTCGCCCGCGGGCACGCGATCGTGCTC
>Ga0068853_100001025_pt1 | contig 19674 bp, 20 predicted proteins | sample KBSCornC32_FD_65655 | JGI IMG/M metagenome (GOLD analysis project Ga0068853, IMG submission 65655) | Corn rhizosphere microbial communities from Kellogg Biological Station, Michigan, USA - KBS Corn C3-2 | ecosystem: Host-associated > Plants > Roots > Rhizosphere > Soil ...
GGCGACTGCGTGCTCCAGCCCGCCAACATCGTCCACAACGAGCTCGAGTGCACCGACGACCTGGAGATCCTGGAGATCTACTCGCCGGCGGTGCATCCCACCGTGAAGGTGGAGACGATGCCGGAGGCGGCCGCGGCGGCCGCGCGCTAGAGTCCGTCAGCAACCGAGCGGGGCCTTCTCCGGGAAGGAGAGGGCCTCAATCGAGGACTCGATCCGCTCTCAGCAGCACGGGTTCGGGAATCGTCAGGCCGAGACTCCTCGCCGCCTTCAGGTTGACGATCAGCTGGAACTTCTCGGGCTGCTCCATGGGCAGATCGGCCGGCCGCGTCCCCTTGAGGATCCGGTCCACGTAGTACGCGGCGCGGCGATGCATGCCCGGATAGCTGGGACCGAAGGACAGCAGACCGCCCGCCTCGACCAGCTCGACATAGGGGTAGACGGCGGGCAGGTGTGATCGCTCCGTGAACTCTACGATCCGCGTCCGGTTGTGCAGGAAGACCCGGTCGGCCAGCATGACCAGCGCGTCGGGTCTCCAAGCCGCAATCGCCTTGAATGCCGGCTCGAGCTCGGCCTCGGTGCGCACCGGAAAGAACTCCGGCTTGAGGTGAAGCGTGCGCGCCGCCTTCCGCGCCTGCTTCTCGGACGTGACGTGGAAGCGATTGGACGGGTTCTTCAGGAACGCGACCGCCGACAGCCGCGGCACGATCTCCTTGAGCAGCTCGAGCCGCTTGCCCTCCAGGTCCGGCGCGATCGAGACGAGCCCGGTGAGATTCCCGCCGGGGTGGCCGAGGCTCGCCACGAGCCCGCTCCCGACGGGGTCACCGACCGCCACCATGACCAGTGGAATCGTGCTCGTCGCTCGCTTGACCGCCAGCGCGGCGGGCGTCCCTGCGGTGACGATGACGTCGGGCTGGAGCGCGATCAACTCGGCCACCAGCGCCGGCAGGCGCTCGTACCGGCCCTCGGCCCAGCGAAAGTCGAGCACGAGGTTGCGCCCCTCGACGTAGCCTCGCTCGCGCAGCCCGTCCCGGAATGGACCGACGAGGTTCGCCTCCAGCTCCGCGGTGGAGTTCCCGAGGAATCCCACCCGATTCAGCTTGCCGGCCGGCTGCGAGCGTGCCGGGCGGGGCAGGGCGAGCGCGACACCTGTCGCCATCGCCAGGAACGCCCGGCGGTCGATGGGACGGCCGGGCGCGTTGGTCACGGGGCGGCTCATGCGGTAGGGGAGGCTCGCCGGGGGCGCATCGCAGTGAAATTCTGCGCTGACGGCTTCGGATAAGCAACCGCGGAAACACCGTCCCGGGCGTCGGGCCTGGTGTAGTGTGTCGGCGGCGGGCGGAAGAACGCTGGCGTGGTTTCGCCACAACAACAACTGCGAGGTCAATCATGCGCAAGACCATCACCGGCACCGGCGGCATGCTGCTGCTGCAGACGCTCAAGGACGCGGGCGTCGAGTACCTCTTCACCAACCCGGGCTCCGCGGAGACCGGCCTCTTCGCCGCCATCGCCGAGGATGGCGACAACCGGTTGGTGGTCGGCAAGCACGAGGGCCTGGTGGCCGCGATGGCCGACGGCTACCACCGGGTGAGCGGCAAGGTGGGCGTGGTCATCGCGCACGTGATGGGCGGGTCGTATCAGCTCGCGGGCCAGCTCTTCAACGCCCAGGTGGCGGGCTCGTCCCTGCTGGTGATCGCGGGAGACTGGGCCTCCGAGCTGCAGGACTACCGCGGGCTCGCCCCGTTCCCCGGGCTCAGCCAGGCGGAGTCGATGCGGCCCATCACCAAGGAGGCGCGCTGCGCCTACCAGGTGCACACCAACCCCAAGGCCATCAGCGTGGCCACGATCCGGGCGCTGCGGGAGGCGACCACGCCGCCGACGGGGCCGGTCTACCTCTCGATCAGCGCGGAGCTGCTCCACACCGAGGGGCTCGAGGCCACCATCGGCGAGGACGCGCGCTACGAGATCGAGCGCCCGGGCCCGGCGCGGCCCCAGACGATCGACGCGATCGCCCGGCGCCTCGGCGAGGCCCGGTGCCCGGTGCTGATGTTCGGCGACGACGTCTGGCGCACCGGCGCGGCGGCGGAGGCGGTCCGGCTGGCCGAGGCGCTGGAGGCGCCGGTGTTCGCGAGCCGGCAGATCTTCCCCAACTTCCCCACGCGGCACCCGCTCTTCTGCGGCAACTACCCGGTGCCGAAGGACTTCACCAAGACCACCGGGCTCGAGCCGGACCTGATCTTCCTGGTCGGCTGCCAGGGCGTGCACGGCAGCGTGAGCGAGCCCGTCGTCATGCAGATCGGGCCGAACCCGCTCTTGATGGGCCGGCACTACCCGCTCGACCTGGCCGCGCAGTGCGAGCTGAAGGATACGCTGACCGGCATCACCCAGGCGCTCGGGAGGCTGCACGGCGACAAGGCGGCCGGGTGGGCGCGGCAGCGTGGCAAAATCCGCGCGTTCGCGGCCAACCTGATCGAGCGCGAGGAGAAGCTGGCCCGCGAGCACGAGCACGATATCCCGGTGCACCCGGCGGTGCTGGAGGCACAGCTGGCCTCGGTGCTGCCGAAGAGCACGGTGATGGTGCACGAGAGCTCGACCGCGCGCATGACGCTCCTGCCCTTCGGCCACGGCGGCATGACGTGGACCCGGAGCGGCGGTGGCTCCCTCGGCTTCGGGGTCGGGGCGGCCATTGGCGCAAAGATAGCGGTGCAACGTGAACGGCCTGTGATCCTGCACCTGGGCGACGGCGCCCTCGGCTACAGCGCCTCCGGCTTCTGGTCCATGGCCCGCTACAACACTGCGATCCTCACCATCGTCTCCAACAACGAGTCCTACCAGATCGTGCGCCACAACTGGGCCAAGGAGATGCCGGACGCCAAGATGATCCACGAGGGCAAGTACCCGGGCCTCTGGCTCAGCGCGCCCCCGGTGGACTACGTGGCGCTGGCCCGGTCGCAGGGGGTGGACGGCGAGGCGGTCACCACCGTGAAGGACCTGGAGCCGGCGCTCCGCCGCGGCATGGACAGGATCACGCGCGAGAACCGCCCGTACCTGATCGAGGTCGCGGTGGCGCGCGAGGGCATCGGCGCCGACTCCACCTGGTACCAGGACTGGCAGCTGTAGGCGCTACTGGTCGGGGCGCCACTCCACCGCGCCGAAGCGGGTGTGGCCGAGGAAGTTGTAGGAGAGCATCACCGCCTGCACCGACTGGTGGCGGTCGCGCAGGTCCGGCGCGCCGAAGTTGCGGCTCGTGACCAGGTACTGGATGCCGAGCGCGTGCGGGCCGAAGAGCCGCACCGTGAAGCCCACGCTGCCGCGCAGGATCACGTCCTGGCTGAAGTTGCGGGTGTCGATGCCGGTCTCGGTGCTGGAGCTGGTGCCGGCCACGTAGATCTGGCGGCCGGTCGCCTCCAGCATCGCGCGGTCGCCGAATATCAGCCGCCCACCCAGCAGGCTGAACGGCGCGAGGCCGTAGTGGTACTCGCGCTCGGCGCGGTCGCCCACCGTCCCCGCCGCCCCGAGGCCGAGGCCGCCCAGCGCGGTGCCCTGCAGGGCGATCTGCCGCGAGAGCCACCACTGGAACACGGTCCCGAGCGAGGCGCCGGTGGCCGAGACCCGGAAGGCCTGGGGCGAGAAGTAGTCGAAGTTGCCGAACACGCCCCAGATCCCGCGGAAATTCTCCCCCACGCTGTAGCGCCGGCCGGCCAGCATCCCGCGGATCGACACGTTCTCGATCGTGTCGTCGACTTGCCGGGCGCTGGGCACCGCGGTGAACTCGAAGTGGAAGTAGTCGAAGGGCCGCTTGTACTCGTAGCCCGGCTTGCCGGGCAGCCCGTAGGTGATCGAGTACTCGGCGGCGCCGTCCTGCCGCCGGTTGTCGAGGCGCACGTCGCTCTGGACGTCGTAGGTGAGGGAGACCCCGAGGCGGAGCCGGATGAACACCTCGGGGTTGCGGCTGGGGAACACCGCGTCGAAGCGGTCGCCGAAGACGAGCCGGTTGAACCCGGTGGGGGGCGAGAGGATCGCCGCGCCCAGCTCGCGCCAGAAGCCGGGCTTCTCGCCGCCGCCCTCCAGGAGGAGACTGGCCATGCGAAAGGCGGCCTCGCCGATGAACGCGCCGCCGATCGCGGTGTTGATGTGATCGTTCAGCGAGGGCGGGGTGGTCTCGCCCGCGGTCTCCCACAGCAGGCTGCCGCCCAGGCTGTAGGCCAGCGAGCGCCAGAAGTCGAGGCCGGCCGAGCGCGCGAAGCCGAAGTAGATGTTGCCCTGGTACGGGTGTCCCAGCTGGTTGATGGTGAACGGGTCGTGATCGATCACGAGCGGATGGGTCAGGTTGTCGCCGATCGACTTGAAGTCGGAGCCGTACTCCTTCGAGTCGATGAGGTGCCGGTTGACCTGGTTGAGGCCGAAGAGGAAGCCCCCGATCTCCAGCGCGGGGATCGCGTAGCTCTTGCCCTCGCCGGTTTCCCAGTCGAGCTTCTCCGCGGCGCGCGCGGCGCGGGCAGAAAGCGGCCCCGGGCCGCCCGCGGCCGCGAGCACCCAGGAGAAGATCAGTAGCCCGAGGGCGGCGCGTCGCACGCTATTCGCCCGCCGCCACCGGGATCTTGGGCATCCACTCCAGCCACTCGGGCTGGGGCTTGTCGTGGAGCAGGAAGAGCGTGCCGTCCTTCACCGTCCCGCTGGAGTCGTCGGGGGTGGCGAAGGCCAGGCCGCCGCCCACCAGCGTCCGCAGCGACTCCACGTTGACCTGGAGGCCGCGGAAGAGGCCGAAGTCCACGTCGACGCCGCTCACCAGCCAGAAGCGCGAGCCGATGCGCACCAGCCGCGCGTAGCGCTGCTCGATGAACACCTTGAGCCGGGCCGAGGTCGCGTCCGGGCCCAGGTCCGCCCCGGTGACCGAGCCCACCTCGATGCCGCGGTAGACCACCGGCGAGCCCACACGCACCGAGCCGAGCTGGCGCGCGGACAGGATCAGGTTGAGCCCCGGCTGGCCGAGCGTGGGCGAGGCGCTCTCGAGGCCGGTGAACTTGCGGCGGTCCTTGCCGCGGCCCGGGATCGCCTGGATGTAGGCGCCGGTCAGCACGGTGCTGAGCCCGCGCACGGTGCCGAAACCGACCTCCGGTCGCACCACCCAGAAGAGCGAGCCCTCGCGGGCCAGCCCCGCCGCGGTGCGACGGAGCTGCGCGGTGACCACCACTTGCTGCTGGTTCTCCGCCAACTCGATCGTGGTGACCTGGCCCACCGGCACGCCGCGGTAGCGAATCTCGGTCTGGTCGGGCTTCACACCGCTGGCGTCCCGGAACGTGATGGTGATGGTGGGACCGAACTCCTGCAGCCGATTGTAGACGAGACCGCCCGCTACCACCGCGGCAATCAGGGGCACGATCCACACGAACGGGACGCGCCACCGCCGGCGGCGGACGGTGGCGGCCGGCAGGGGCGCGTCGGGGGCGCGCTCCGCCGGCGGCGGCTCAGGCTCGCTCACGCGTCTCGCCCCGCTCGACCCACAGCAGGCTCGGATCGAAGCTGCTCGAGGCCAGCACGGTCAGCACCACCACCGCGGTGAAGGCGTAGAGTCCCGGCCCCGGCACCACGGTGGCCAGCTCCCCGAGCTTCACGAGGGCCACCAGGATCGAGAGCAGGAACACGTCCAGCATCGCCCACGGGCCCACGAAGTCGATGCCCTGGTAGAGCCAGGTCCGGAGCCGGCGCGCCCGCCGGGAGCCCAGGCGCGCGGTCACGGTCAGGAAAAAAAGACCGAGTAGTTTGAGGCACGGGATGACCAGGCTCGCCAGGAACACCACCAGGGCGACCATGATCTCCCCCCGCTGGAACAGGAGCTTGCAGCCCTGCCACACCGTGTTCTCGGAGTGGACGCCATAGAGCTCCATCTGGAGGATGGGGAAGATGTTGGCCGGCACGTAGAAGAGCAGGGCGGCGAGGGAAAATGCCGCGGTCCGCGCCAGGCTGTTCGGCCGGTGGTCGGCGAGGCGGGCCTCGCACCGGGCGCACTCGGCCACCTGGCCCGGACCGAGCGGGCCCAGGCGCTGCACCAGCCCGCAGGTCTCGCACGCGACGACGGTGTCCACGATCCGGTACAGTGGCGATGTGCAATTCCGGGACCGGGCGCGCGGTGTTCTCTGGCTGACGCTGGCGGTGCTCGCTCCCCTCGCGGCCCTCGCGCCGCAGCGGGCCGCCGCGCAGGCCGCCTCCACGCGGACCGCGAGCCTGCTGGACTTCGTCACCTTCGACCGCATCGACTACATCCGCTTCAACGACGAGCCGGGCCGCGCGCTCACCCGCGAGGACCTGGGCGCCGAGTTCGCCACCGTGGCGTGCTCGATCGGCGAGGACAACCGCACCTGCTCCTACGGCCTCGACGGCGGCGCCGCCTTCCTGCCCGCGGGCACCCGCCTCTTCGCGGTGCGCGGCTACGCCACCGAGTTCCGCCTCGCCGCGGTCTGGCGCGACCGCATCTACCTCTACCAGGCCTGGCGCAACCCGCGCGCCCGCACCGGCGGCGCGCTCTTCGACATCGCGGGCCGCGTGCGCACGATCGAGGCGTGGCGCGGCGAGCCGACCGCGGACGCGGAGCCGGCGCGGATCGCAGCCCGGGAGGACGTGGACGCGCTGGTCGGCATGATCGGCCGCGGCGAGACGCGACGGCCCGCGCCGCACTCCGCGGGCGAGCCGCGCTACTGGCTCACGTTCTGGCTCGCGGACGGCACCACCCTCGGCCGCGCCTACTTCCCGGAGAGCGGCGAGCTCATGGGCGGCGTGGCGCTGGGCGACGAGTTCCGGGCGGTGCTGGACCGGTACCTCGGCCGGTAGCGGTTTGTGCGCGCGGTCGCCATGCCCTAGAATCGGCCCCCATGCGCTCACGACTGACCCCGCTGCTGTGCGCTCTCCTGTCCCTGCTCGCTCCCGGCCTCGCCGCCGCCGCGCCCGAGGGCACGCTGACCATCGCGATGCACTTCAGCCCGGTCACCCGCTGGCTCGATCCGGCGGAGGGCGAGAGCACGATCACGCCCTACCTCATGCTGGCCGCGCTGCACGACGGCCTCCTGCGGCCGACCGCGGGGCAGGCGTCGGCGCCGAGCCTGGCCGAGTCGTGGGCCATGGCGAAGGACGTGACGAGCGCCGAGTTCACGCTGCGCAAGGCGCGCTTTCACAACGGCGACCCGGTGACCGCGGAGGACGTGAAGTTCTCCTTCGAGCGCTACCGCGGCGGGGCGGCCAAGGTCCTGAAGGACAACGTGAAGGAGATCCAGATCCTGGCGCCCAACCGGGTGCGCTTCGTGTTCAAGGCGGCGTGGCCCGACTTCCCCGCGTTCTACGGCACGTTCGTGGCCAGCGCGGGCTGGGTGGTGCCGAAGAAGTACGTCGAGCGCGTGGGGGAGGAGGGCTATCGCAAGGCCCCGATCGGCGCCGGCCCCTACAAGTTCGTGAGCTTCAACCCGGGCGTGGAGCTGGTGGTGGAGGCCTTCGACGGCTACTGGCGGAAAGCGCCGTCCATCAAGAGGATCGTGTTCCGCAGCCTGCCCGACGAGACCACGCGCGCGGCCGCGCTCAAGAGCGGCGAGGTGGACCTGGCCATGCTGCTGAGCGGGCCGACCGCGCAGGAGATCAAGCGCACGCCGGGCCTGCGCCTGGCCGCGCCGCTGCTCGGCATCTTCTGGCTCGACTTCCCCGACCAGTGGGACTCCAAGTCGCCGTGGGCCGACCGGCGGGTGCGCCTGGCCGCGAGCCTGGCCCTCGACCGTCAGGCGCTGAGCGAGGCCGAGACGCTCGGCCTCTCCCGACCGACCGGCAGCACGGTGCCCCGCGAGTTCGAGTTCGCGCTGCCCGTCGAGCCCCCTCCTCATGATCCCGCCCGCTCCCGGCAGCTCCTGGCCGAGGCCGGCTATCCGAACGGCTTCGACGCGGGTGACCTGACCCCGTTTCCGCCCTACAACTCCATGGGCGAGACCATCCAGGGGTGGCTGCAGGCGGTGGGCATCCGCACCCGCGTGCGGACCATGGAGCGGGGCACCTTCATGACCTCGTGGCGGGAGAAGAAGCTCCACGGGGTGGTGCTCACGATCAGCGGCGTCTCCGGAAACGCGGCGACGCGGCTCGAGTCGTTCGTCACGAAGAACGGCGCGTTCGCCTACGGCTCGCTGCCCGAGGTGGACGATCTCTTCAAGCGCCAGGCCGGCGAGCTGGACCGGAAGAAGCGCGAGGCGCTGCTCCACCGGCTGCAGCGCGTCCTGGCCGACCAGGTCATCCAGGCCCCGGTCTACCACCTGGGGTTTCCGATCGGGGTCGGCCCCCGGGTGGAGGACATCCTGGCCACCGCGATCCCCGGTTTCTACATGTCCCCCTACGAGGACCTGAAGCTCCGGCGGCCCTGACGTGGCCGGGGCCGCTTGGGGTATCATGTCGGCCGGAACACAGAGACCCCCACAGGAGAGGCAGAGACCCCCCAAGATGCGATACGAGGCGCCGGAATCGTTGGAAGGGGCAGTGGCCCTGCTGGCCGGGGCCCGGGGCGATGCGCGCGTGCTGGCCGGAGGGACCGACCTCCTGGTCCAGATGCGGGCCGACGTCTTGGAGCCCGAGCTGATCGTCGACATCAAGCGGATCCCGGAGACCCGCGCGGTCAAGGAGGAGAAGGGCGGCTGGCGCATCGGGGCCGCGGTCACCGGCGCGGAGCTGAAGGAGCACCCGCGGCTCAAGCAGGTGTGGCCCGGCGTCATCGAGGCCGCCAACCTGATCGGCTCCACCCAGGTACAGGGCCGCGCCACCATGGGCGGCAACCTCTGCAACGGCTCGCCGGCGGCGGACAGCGTGCCGGCCCTGGTGGCGGCGGGGGCGGTGGCGAGCCTGGTCGGGCCCCGGGGCCGGCGCGACCTGCCGGTCGAGGACGTGATGCTCGGCCCCCGCAAGCTCGCCCTGGAGAAGGGCGAGATCGTCGCCTCGTTCCTGCTGCCTCCGCGGGCGGCCCGCTCGAGCGACGCCTACCTGCGCTTCATTCCGCGAACGGAGATGGACATCGCGGTGGTGGGCGCGGGAGTGAGCCTGACCGTGGATGGTGCCGGTATCGTGACCGCCGCCCGTGTCTCGCTGGGCGCGGTGGCCGCGCGGGTGCTGCTGGTGCCCGAGGCGGCCCAGGCCATCGTGGGCAGCCGGCTCGACGAGCCCGCCCAGCAGCGGCTCGAAGCCGCGGCGCGGGCGGCCTGCCGTCCGATCGACGACAAGCGGGGGACCACCGAATTCCGGATCCAGGTCGCGGGGGTGCTGGCGCGTCGCGCGGCCCTGATCGCGCTCGACCGGGCGAGGAGCAATTAGGCGATGGCCAAGCACCACATCGAAGCAAAGGTGAACGGGGACCCGGTCGAGTTCCTCTGCGAGACGGAGGAGACCCTCCTCGACGTGCTGCGCGACACCCTGAACCTGACCGGCAGCAAGGAAGGCTGCGCCTCCGGCGACTGCGGCGCCTGCAGCGTGATGCTGGACGGGCGGCTGGTCTGCTCGTGCCTGGTCCTGGGCTGCGAGGTGGCGGGCCACTCGGTCGAGACCATCGAGGGCATGGCCAAGGGCGAGTCGCTGCACCCGCTGCAGCAGCAGTTCTTGAAGAGCGCCGCGCTCCAGTGCGGCATCTGCACCCCCGGGGTGCTGGTGGCCTCCAAGGCGCTGCTCGAGCGGTCGCCCGATCCGACCGAGACCGAGGTGCGGTACTGGCTGGCCGGCAATCTCTGCCGGTGCACGGGCTACGACAAGATCGTGAGCGCGGTGATGGACGCGGCCGCGACGATGAGAAAGGGCTGATCCCATGGCCGACAACAAGATTGGGGCCGACCACAAGATTGGGGCCGAGACGAACGGGCACACCGACGGGCAGTCGAACGGAGCGCATTACGTCGGCACGCGCACCATCCGACCCGACGGGGTCGACAAGGTGACGGGCCGGGCCCGCTTCGGGGCGGACTACAACCTGCCCGGCCAGCTGGTCGGCCGCGTCCTGCGCAGCCCCCACCCGCACGCGCGCATCGTCTCCATCGACACCTCGAGGGCGGAGGCCCTGCCGGGCGTGAAGGCGGTGGTGACCCGGGCCGACTTCGGGGACCAGCCGTCCGAGTTCATCCCGGCCGGCGAGATGATGATGAACTACAAGGACGTGGTGCGGAACGTCATGGCCCGCGAGAAGGCCCTCTACGAGGGGCACGCGGTGGCCGCGGTCGCCGCCACCAGCGTCGCCATCGCCCGCAAGGCGCTCAAGCTCATCGACGTGAAGTACGAGGTGCTTCCGCACGTCATCGACGTGGTGGAGGCCATGCGGCCCGACGCGCCGCTGCTGCACGACGATCTCTTCACGGTGGGCGTCGAGCCCAGGCCCGACAAGCCCTCCAACATCGCCAAGCGGCTCGAGATCAAGGTCGGCGACGTGGAGGCCGGGTTCAAGAAGGCAGACCTGATCGTGGAGCGCGAGTTCAAGACCGCGCCGGTCCACCAGGGCTACATCGAGCCCCACGCGGCGCTGGCCACCGTCTCCGAGGACGGCTCGGTCGAGCTGTGGACGACCACCCAGGGCCACTTCATCGTGCGGGCCCACTGCGCGCGCCTGCTCGGCCTCGACATCAGCAAGGTGCGGGTCACCGCCACCGAGATCGGCGGCGGCTTCGGCGGCAAGACGGTGGTCTATCTGGAGCCGCTGGCCATCGCGCTGTCGAAGAAGGCCAAGCGGCCGGTGAAGATGGTGATGTCGCGCGAGGAGGTGTTCAAGGCCTCCGGACCGACCTCCGGAGCCACCGTGCGCGTGAAGCTGGGGGCCACCCGCGACGGCAAGTTCACCGCCGGGTTCGCGGAGCTCAAGTACCAGGCGGGCGCGTTCCAGGGCTCGCCGGTGCAGCCCGGGACCATGTGCGCCTACGCCCCCTACGACATCGAGCACGTGCACGTGATCGGCTACGACGTGGTGTCGAACCGGCCGAAGGTGGCCGCCTACCGTGCCCCCGGGGCCCCGATCTCGGAGTACGCGGTCGAGAGCGTGGTGGACGAGATCGCCAAGAAGCTCGGCCTCGATCCCATCCAGCTCCGCATGATGAACGCGGCCCGCGAGGGCACCAAGGCCGCCTACGGGCCGAAGTTCGGGCCCATCGGCCTCGAGGAGACGCTCAACTCGATCAAGAAGACCGAGCACTGGAACACCCCGCTGCGGAAGTGGCAGGGCCGCGGAGTGGCCTCCGGGTTCTGGTTCAACATCGGCGGCGAGACCACCGTCTCCCTCACGTTGAACGAGGACGGCACCGTCTCGCTGATGGCGGGCACTCCCGACATCGGCGGCCTGCGCGCGGCGCTGGCCTCGGTGGCCGCGGACGAGCTGGGCGTGCCGGTCGAGAAGGTGCGCCCGATCATCGGCGACACCGGGTCGGTCGGGTTCAACTTCCTCACCGGCGGCAGCCGCTCGGCCTTCTCGGGCTCCATGGCCATCGTGGAGGCGGCCAAGCAGATCAAGAGCGAGCTGGTCGCGCGGGCCTGCAAGCTGTGGGAGGCCAAGCCGGACCAGGTCGAGTTCAAGGACGGGGCGGTGCGGCCGCTCGGCGCGCTCGCCGAGAAGGTCAAGCCGATGACCGTCGCGGAGTTCGGCAAGCTCTCGGGCAAGCTGGGCGGGCCCATCGGCGGCGTGGGGCGCATCAACGCCCAGGGCGCGGGCCCGAGCTTCGGCACCCACCTGGTGGACCTCGAGGTGGATCCGGAGACCGGGCGCACCACGATCCTGCGCTACACCGTCGCCCAGGACGCGGGCCGGGCGCTGCATCCGGCCTACGTCGAGGGGCAGTACCAGGGCGGGGCGGTGCAGGGCATCGGCTGGGCGCTCAACGAGGAGTACATCTACGGCGACGACGGCAAGCTCCAGAACGCGGGCTTCCTCGACTACCGCATGCCGGTGGCCTCGGACGTGCCGATGATCGACACGATCCTGGTCGAGGTCGGCAACCCGAAGCACCCCTACGGCGTGCGCGGCGTCGGGGAGACGCCGATCGTGCCGCCGCTCGGGGCCATCGCCAACGCCATGGAGGCCGCCACCGGCATCCGGTTCACCGAGCTGCCGATGTCGCCGCCCAAGGTGCTGAAGGCGCTCCGGGACAAGGGCCTCGACAAGGCCTGAGCCCAGGGCTGAGACCGATCGCATGGCGCGAGTGGTGCTGATCGGCAACCTCGCGCAGCTCACGGGGGGCGTCGCCGAGTTCCAGATCTCGGCGACGTCCGTGAAGCACCTCTTCCAGCAGCTCGCGGAAGCGCATCCCGCGCTGGCGCCGCACCTCGAGGAAGGCGTGGCGGTCGCCATCGACGGTCAGATCTACCAGGACTCGCTCTTCGAGCCCATCAAGCCCGACAGCGAGGTCTTCATCCTCCCCCAGATCGCAGGCGGCTAGTTCCCACCCTCTTCCCTCAGGGGAGAGGGCAGGGTGAGGGGTGGTCACGTCGGGTGGTCACGTCAGAGGAGGCGATTATGGCGCGCATGGAGCCGCTCGAGATCGAGCAGGTGGACCCGCAGATCCGGCATCTGTGCGAGGAGTCGGAGCGCCAGATCGGCACCTCGGCGAGCACCCGCACCTACGCGCGCAATCCGGCGGTGGTGAAGGCGCTCGCGGACTTCCGCGCCGCGCTCGCCCGCGAGGGCACCATCGATGCCGTGATCCGCGAGCTGGTGCGCATCAAGATCGCCCAGCTCAACGCGTGCCGCTACTGACTCAAGGCGCGCTATGCCGGGGCCCGGCATGCGGGAGCGACCGAGGAGAAGATCGCGGCCCTGAACGACGAGATTTCCGGTGGAGGAGCGGGCGACCTGCTCACCCCGCGCGAGCGCGCCGCGGTGCGCTTCGCGGAGAAGCTCGCGGTGGACCACCAGAAGGTCGACGACGCGCTGTGGGCCGAGGTGCGCGCCCAGTTCTCGGAGGCCGAGGTGATCGAGCTCGTGGCCCACACCACGCTCTACATCGGGTGGGGCCGCTTCAACGAGATCGTCGGCATCGAGCCGGCCTGATCTCGCCCGTCGCGCCGCGGGGGTCAGGTCTTACATTCCTACATTGTCGTAATGTAAGACCTGACCCCGTATGACGGACCGCCGGCGGCTGGTCATCGTGTTCGTGGTGGACGGGCTGCGGCCCGACTGCATCACGCGCGAGGACACGCCGACCCTGCACCGCCTGCGCGCGGAGGGCGTGGACTTCGCGGCGAGCCACGCGGTGGTCCCGACCGTGACCCGGGTCAACGCGGCCACGCTCGCCACCGGCGCGCAGCCCGGCACCAGCGGCCTCCTCGGCAACCAGGTCTACTTGCCCGGCGTGGACGCCTCGCGCGCGCTCGACACCGGGAACCACCGCAACCTGCTCGCGCTCGACCAGGCCACCGGCGGGCGCCCTCCTGCTGGTCCCGACCCTCGGCGAGCGCCTGCACGCCCGCGGGCGCCGCCTGGTGGCGGTGAGCTCCGGCTCCACCGGGAGCGCGCTGCTCCTGAACCCCCGGGCGGTGGCCGGCGTGGGCGCGGTGGTCAACGGATCCTTCGATCCCGGCAAGGCGGTGGCGTACCCGGCCTCGGTCAGCGAGGCGATCCTGGCCAAGATCGGCCCGGCCCCGCCCAGGCCGGCCGGCGGCGCCCGCTACGACGCCTCGGTGACCTGGGCGGAGCGCGTGCTGCGCGAGTACGTGCTGCCGGAGCTCACGCCCGACGTGGTGATCAACTGGCTGACCGAGCCCGACCCTAGCCAGCACCACGTGGGCGTGGGCTCGCCGGAGTCGCGGGCGGCGCTGCGCCACGACGACGCCGAGATCGCCCGCGTGCTCGAGAGCCTGGAGGACCTGGGCCTGGCCGATCGCACCGACGTGCTGGTGGCCTCCGACCACGGCTTCAGCACCAACACCGGCGGCGTGGACGTGACACGGGCCCTCGTCGAGGCGGGCCTCAAGGCCGCGCCCGGCTCCGCCGACGTGATCCTGGCCAGCAGCGGCCAGGCGGTGGCCCTCCACGTGCGGGATCGCGACGGCGAGCGCATCGCGCGGATCGCGCGCTTCGTCCAGTCACGGGACTGGGGTGGCGTGGTCTTCTCCGCCGGCCGCGCGCCGGGCGAGGCGAACGGCGTCGCGCCGGGCACGTTCGCGCTGGATCTGATCCACGCCGCCAGCGCCGAGCGTGGCGCCGATCTGCTGATCACGTTCCCGTGGACCTCGGCCCCCAATGTCCACGGCGTGCCGGGCACGGACCTGGCCTGCGTGAGCGGGGGGGCCCGGCTCTACGCGAGCGACCACGGCAGCCTGAGCCCGTGGAACGTCCGCAACACGCTCTTCGCCTGGGGGCCCGGGTTCAAGCAGGCCACCACGGTCCCGGTCGCCGCGGGCAACGTGGACGTGACGCCGACGATCCTGACCCTGCTCGGCCTCGACGGCGATGCGGGCGCCGGCCTCGACGGGCGCGTGCTGGCCGAGGCCCTCGTCAACGGGCCGGATCCGGAGCAGGTGGCGCAGGAGACGCGCGTGCACACCGTGGAGGCCGGCGGCTATCGCGCCGCGGTGCAGATCTCCATCGTGGCCGGCCGCCGCTACGTCGACAAGGCCTGGCGCGCCGCCTGAGCGGCCCCGCGCCGGCCGCGTGTCGCCACGCGCGGCGCCCCGAAGCCGCGACGCCGCGCGTGACGATGGCGCCGCGGTCAGATGCGCGGCTGGTTGTAGTGGGTGTGCTCGATCTCGTCGCGCCGGCGGCCCATCGCCACCATGGCGAACACGATCACGATCAGGAGCACCGCGCCGATGATCATGGCGATGGTGGGGTCCACTCCGAGGAACGTGCGGTCGTGCTCCACGATCCGCTCGGTCCGGGTCTCGGTCTGGGTGCTGGGAGCCTGCGGGTCGGGGGCCTTCTGCATCTGCGACTGCGGGGCGGCCGGCGTGGCCTCGGGCGCCGGCTTCGCGGGCTCCGACGGAGCCGGCGTCGCGGCGGGCGCCGAAGGAGTGGCCGGGGCGGCCGGGGTCTGCGCGCTGGTCTCGAGCGTGATGCCGCCGATCAGGATCAGGGTCAAGCAGAGTCCGATCGTCCAGTTCCGTCTCATGAAGGGTCCTCCTTGCCCGCAGGGATGGGGCAATGAGGATGCCAGTGGCGACGGCCGCCGCGACGCGCACTTGCGCCTCTGGGCAGGCGCGGTGCGGCACTTTCGCCCGGGTAAGGGCTACCCGTCCCACGGTATGATGCGCGCATCATGACCGCGTCCGGCGCGCCGCTGCCGATCGAGCCGATCACGCGGCCGTTCGACGCCACCGTGACGCTGCCCGGCTCGAAGAGCTACTCGAACCGCGCGCTGCTGGTGGCCGCGCTCGCCCACGGCACCTCCGAGATCACGCAGGCCCTCGCCTCCGACGACACCCGCTACATGCACCGCGCCCTCGAGGCCCTCGGGGTGCGCGTGCGGGCCGACGAGACGGCGCGCACCTTCGCGGTGGAGGGCGTGGACGGCCGCTTTCCGGTGACGCAGGCCACGCTCCAGATCGGCAACGCGGGCACCGCCGCGCGCTTCCTGACCGCGGCGGTCGCGCTCGGCCGCGGCGAGTTCGTGATCGACGGCTCCCCCGCGATGCGCAAGCGGCCGATCGAGCCGTTGCTCGCGGGCCTGCGCGCGCTCGGAGTGGACGCGGTGAGCCGGGAGGGGACCGGCTGTCCGCCGGTCGTGGTGCGGGCCGACGGCCTGCCGGGCGGGCGGGCGCGCATGCGCGGCGACATCTCCAGCCAGTACTTCAGCGCGCTCCTGCTCGCCGCGCCCTACGCGCGCCGCGACGTGGAGATCGAGGTGGAGGGTGAGCTGGTCTCCGCGCCGTACATCACCATGACCATGTCCACCATGACCGCCTTCGGGGTGCGCGCCGAGCGCGACGGCGACCGGCACTTCCGGGTGCCCGCGGGTCAGCGCTACCAGGCGCGCGGCTACGTGGTGGAGCCCGACGCCTCCGGCGCGTCCTATTTCTTCGCCGCCGCCGCGGTCACCGGCAGCCGCGTGGTGGTCCCGCGCCTCGGCCGCGCCTCCGCCCAGGGAGATCTGGGGTTACTGGATGTCCTGGCCCGCATGGGCTGCGAGGTGACCTACGAGGCCGACTCGGTCACACTTCGCGGCCCCGCACGGCTACGGGCGATCGACGCCGACTTCACGCGGATGGGCGACGTGGCGACCACCCTGATGGCGATCGCCCCGTTCGCGGACGGGCCGGTCACGGTGCGCGGCATCGCTCAGACGCATTTCGAGGAGAGCGACCGTCCGGTCGCGGCCGCGACCGAGCTCACGCGCATGGGGCTGCGGGTCGAGTCCACCCACGACTCGGTCACCATCCATCCCGGCCTGCCGCGCCCCACCGACGTGGAGACCTACGACGACCACCGCATCGCGATGAGCTTCGCGGTGACCGGCCTGCGCGCGCCCGGCATCCGCATCGTCAACCCGGCCTGCGTGGCCAAGACGTTCCCCGACTTCTTCGAGGTCCTCCGCCGAGTAACCCACCCGTCCCGGTAGCCCAATCTCTCCCTCTCCCCCCCTGGGGAGAGGGCAGGGTGAGGGGCCCCGATCCGTTGCAGATCAATCCGCGCCCAACACCTCGTAAATCGCCCGCTCGAACCGCCCATAGAGCCCGAGCACGCGCGCATCCGCGAAGGGCAGGATCTGGGTGAGGATGACCCCGGCCACCCGCCGCCCCGGATCGAGCCAGTAGTACGTGTTGTAGATGCCGCCCCAGCTGACGGTCCCCGCGCTCCGGCCGCTCGGCCCCGGATCCAGGTTGAGCATGAAGCCGAGCCCCCAGCGCACGCGCGCCCCCGGGAACAGGTCGACGTCGTTGGACATCTCGGGCCGCGCGGTGCGCATGACCCCGGCCGGAAGATCGCCGGTGTGGTTGGCGTGCATGAGCGCCACCGTCTCCGGGCGCAGCACGTGCGCCCCGTTCCACTGCCCGCCGTGCAGCAGCATCTGGAGCAGCTGGAGGTAGTCGCGCCCGGTGGAGTAGAGCGGACCGCCGCCGGACCAGAACTCGGCCGCGGTGGCGGGCGGCTCGAGGGGCTGGGGCACGAGGGTGCCGTCGGGCTCGCGCTGGTGCAGGCGCGCCTGGCGCGCCCGCTGGGCCTCGGTGGTGACGAAGCCGCTGTCCACCATGCCGAGCGGACCGAAGAGGCGCTCGCGGAAGTAGACGTCGAGCGGCAGCCCGCTCGCGGCCTCCACGAGCCGGCCCACCCAGTCGGTGTTGATGCCGTACTCCCACCGCTCGCCGGGATCGAACAGCAGCGGCATGCGGATCGACGCCACCCGCCCGGAGCTGCGCAGTGGCAGCCCGGCGGACTGGAGATAGCGGCCGAGGGCCGGGTTCCACATGTCGTAGGCGAAGCCGGCGGTGTGGGTGAGGAGGTGCCGCAGCGTGATCGGGCGCTTCGCGGGACGCAGGCGCGGAGCCCCCGCGGCGTCGAAGCCCTCCAGCACGCGGGGCGCGCCGATGGTGGGATCGATGTCGGGCACCGGCGCCTCGAGGGCGAGCTTGCCCTGCTCGACCAGCTGCATGGCCGCGATCGAGGTGATGGCCTTGGTCATCGACGCGATCCGGAAGACGGTGTCGGGCGTCATCGCCTCCGCGCCGCCCCGCCCGCGGCGGCCGAAGGCCCCCTCGTAGAGGAGCCCGCGATCGGTGGCCGCCATCGCCACCACGCCCGGCACCTCGCCCGCGTCCACCGCCGAGCGAAGCGCGGCGTCCACCCGCGAGAGCGCGCCGGGACCGGCCATGGGGCGCGCGCTAGAGGATCGAGCGCACGAGCCCGCCGTCGACGAGGATCGTGGTCCCGGTGATGTAGCTCGACTTGCCGGAGGCGAGGAACGCCACCAGGTGGGCCAGCTCCTTGGGCTCGCCGACGCGGCCCACCGCGGTCTCGGCCGCGCGCTGGGCCAGCGCCTCCTCCAGGCCGATGCCCAGCTGCTTGGCCCGCGCGGCCACGTTCGACCGCATGCGCTCGCTCATGATCGAGCCGGGGCACACGTTGTTGACCAGGATGCCGTCGCGCCCGACCTCGTCGGCCAGGGTCTTGGCGAAGGCGACCACGCCCATGCGGGTGACGCCCGAGAGCACGAGGTTCGGGATCGGCTGGTAGACGGTGCTGGCCAGGATGTTGATGATGCGCCCGGCGCGCTGGCGCTTGAGGTGCGGGATCGCCTCGCGGCACATGCGCCCGAAGAAGAACAGGGACCGCTGCACCGCGGTCTCCCACTGCTCCTCGGTGGCGCTCTGGGCCTGCGCCAGCGGCGGCCCGCCCGAGTTGTTGACCAGGACGTCGAGCCGCCCGAAGCGGGCCACGGTGGCCGCCACCAGGTCGCGGATGGTCTCGGGGCGGTCGAGGTCGCCCGGGAAGGCGAGCACCTCGCGTCCGGTCGCGGCGCGGATCTCGTCCGCGGCCTTCGCCAGATCGTCCTTCGACCGGCTGCACACCGCCACGCGGCAGCCCTCCTCCGCCAGCACCTCCGCGCAGGCCCGTCCCAGGCCCTTGCTGGCGCCGCCCACGATCGCCACCTTGTCCCGGAGCTCGAGGTCCATGGGGCAGTGTTATACCACGCGCGCTGTGATACGCTTCGCCCGCCAGCCGGGGGCGACCCGGCGGCCCCACGGGACCCCAATCACAAGAGGTGTGACGCGATGCGGCCGAACCGGATCAAGCAGATGTGGCGTGAGGGCAAGTGCGTGACCATGGGCTGGCTCTCCATCTCAAACGGCTTCACCGCGGAGGTCATGGCCCGGCAGGGCTTCGACGCCCTGGTCATCGACATGCAGCACGGCCTCACCGACATGGCCAACCTCTGGCCCATGCTGCAGGCGGTGTCGCAGACCGACACCGTGCCGGTGGTGCGGGTGGCGTCCAACGATCCGGCCACCATCATGAAGGCGCTCGACTTCGGGGCCTACGGCATCCTCGTGCCGCTGATCAACAGCGCGGCGGACGCGGCGAAGGCGGTGGCGGCGTGCCGCTACCCGCCGGTGGGCATGCGCTCCTCGGGGCCGGTGCGGGCGATCCACTACGGGGGCGCCGACTACGTGGCCAAGGCCAACGACGAGATCGTGGTGATGGGCATGGTGGAGACGAAGGAGGGGCTCGCCAACCTCGACGCGATCTGCGCGACGCCGGGCCTCGACTGCGTCTACATCGGTCCGGCGGATCTCTCGTTCGCGCTCGGCCTGCCCCCGCGCGGCGACAACCCGGACCCGGTGCACATCGCCACCTGCGACAAGATCCGCGACGCGGCCCACAAGCACGGCAAGAAGGCGGCGATGCACTGCGCCAGCGCCGCCTTCGCGGCGGGCTCGGCGAAGCGCGGCTTCGACCTGGTCATGCTCTGCTCGGACCTCGCCTCGATGGTGGCCGGGGTCCGCAAGCAGCTCGACGACCTGAAGGCGGCCACCGCCTGAGGCTGTTTCGATGAGCGCGCCGCTCCGTCCGACCACGCTCGAGATCGATCTCGACGCGGCCGCGGACAACGTGCGCGCGGTCCGCCGTCTGGTGGGGCCGTCGCGATCCATCTTCGCGGTCGTCAAGGCGGACGGCTACGGGTTCGGGGCCGCCGAGATGGGCGCGGTCTTCGCCCGCAGCGGCGCGGACTGGCTGGCGGTGGCGGACCTCGCCGAGGGCGTCCG
>Ga0068853_100001026_pt1 | contig 19674 bp, 16 predicted proteins | sample KBSCornC32_FD_65655 | JGI IMG/M metagenome (GOLD analysis project Ga0068853, IMG submission 65655) | Corn rhizosphere microbial communities from Kellogg Biological Station, Michigan, USA - KBS Corn C3-2 | ecosystem: Host-associated > Plants > Roots > Rhizosphere > Soil ...
CGAGCCGGCCAACATCAGCAAGATCCGGGGGGGACCGCGGGGGGGACGAAGTCCCCGCCCGCGAGCGCCGTAGGCGCGTCAGGACTTCCTGGGCCCGCGGTTCCGCGCGTTGCCGACGCCGGGAACCGGACGCAGCCCGGTGCGGACCAGGACGACGGGCAGGGTGCGGCCCTCCGTGATCAGCTCGAAGTGGCCGTACTGCGAGCGCACGCAGAGGAGCTTGGCGTTGCGCTCCTCGCGCGACAGCTCGTAGATCGAGGTCGGGACCTGCGGGACGGTGACCGCATAGGGAAGCTTCTTGACGAACGGATCGGCCCACTTGGCCGTGCCCTTCACGATCAGCGTCATCCGGTTGTTGCGGTCGCGCGCCAACCAGTCGGCGAAGTCGCGCTCGTTGCCGTACAAGGCGTCGACCAGGATCAGGTGATGCAGGGCCGGCTCGTCCAGCCACCGCGCCAGCGTGCGGTAAGCGCCCGAATGACCGACCACGACCAGCGGCCCGGGCGGGGCCGTCATCTTCGCGGCCTTGAACGCGGTGGCGAGCAACCTCCGCAGCGACGACCAGGACGGCTCCTCCGCTTGCTCGGTCGGCGCCTCGGGCGCCACGAACAGCGCGTTCCGGCGGCTGGCGACGAACTGGTCCGCCAGCTTGTGCTCGCGCCAGGCCTCGTCGATGCGCGTGTAATAGCCATGGACGTAGACCACCACGCCAGCCGTCCGTCGATCGAAGCCCGGAGGCTTGAACAGGTGGACCGGACCGTTCGCGGTGACCACGCGCATGTGTGAGCCCCCGGCCTCCACGTCCGAAGCGGGCCCCGCAGGCGGCCGCCCAGCCCCCTTGCTGCCGCCGTCAGCAGCGCCCGTCGCCGATGGGGGAGCGCTCCTCACCGCCGACTTCGCCGCCGGCTTCGCCTTCACCTGAGCCATCGCCGCCGATGGGAAACCGATGAGCGCGGCCACCAGCAGCGCGCGCCTCACTTCGGCAAGCGGCGCGTGATGAGCAGGTGGTCGTGGTTGCCGATGTCGGGATAGCCGAAGCGGAACGCCAGCGGCTGCGCCTTCTCGGCCCATAGCTTCCGGAATACCTCGGTCGGACGGATGCCGCCACCCAGGAACGGACCATCGAAGCGCCCGTAGGGGATCTGCTCGAACCCGGCCGCGGCGGCCTCGTCGGGCGGGATCCCGGTGCTGTCGGAGATCATCCAGACCATGTTCCGCAACAGGTACTCGCGGATGTGGCTGAAGGTGTTCCACCACAGCAGATAGCTGGCGGCCTTGGTGATGGCGGCGACCGGCCCCTTCTGCTCCAGGTGGCGAAGGACCGACGGATCGGCCGCCATGTGCTTGTCGTCGAGGTTCGCGGCGATGTGCCGGAAGGTGCGGCGAGCACCGCCGTTGCCGCTACCACGGGGGACGTACTGGATCTCGAGGTTCGCGAACGGGCTGCGGCGACCCTTCGACTCGGGCATGTTCGCGATGTCGTCCCCGGTCATGTAGATGACCTCGCCCTGAGGCCCCAGGCGAAAGAAGCGGACCGAGACCGGATCGAACTGGTTGATCTCGAGCGCCGCCAGGGCGTAGGTGAGGTCGCCGGGCAGCTTGCTCCTGGCCAGCTTGCCCATGTCGGTCGTCTTCGAGTGCGCGTAGTGCAACAGGTGATTCACCTTGTCCCGCACCTCACCCAGCATCGAGTCGAGCTCGCCCGGCGCGAGCGCGTTGATGCTCCGGGGATCGCCCGCCGGCTCCAGCGACAGCGTCGTGATCTCGGTGGCGTTCGGGTACACGACCATGGCGGTCAACAGATCGCCGCCGCCGAACGGGTACACCACCGTCGCCGGGACATCGCGCGGCACCACCGCCGCAAAGAAGGGCTGGGCCTGGGCGAGCCAGGTCTGGCGCCACTTGGCCTCGAGCGCACTCAGCTGCTGGCAGTGCTTGTCGACGATGCGCGCGTCGAACTGCTCGGGGATCTTGCCGACGGCCGCGCAGGCGGCCACCCGCGCCAGCGTCTGCGTGACCGGGATGAAGTCGAGAGGCGCCGTCGAACCGGTCGCCGGGACGGAGCTGGGCGTGGCGGCCGCGGCAACGGCGGTCGAGTTTCCTGGCGCGCCGGCCGCGCCGGCGGAGGCGCCGCTGGGCGGAGCGACGGCGGCTGCCGATCCTGCCGGGGTGGTCACGGACCCGCCAGCGACGGAGGCGGCCGCCACACCGGGCGGGCTCGGGGGCGGCGGAGGGACTGGCCCGAGCGCGGCGGCCGTGAGCGCTGCGGCGAGGGCATGGGGGGCGAATGCAGTACCGAGCATTGGCGCGCAACTATACACTCGTCGTCGGTGGAACCCGACAAACGAAGTCTGGGGCTCTGGTCCGGGGTGGGACTGGTCATCGCCAACACCGTCGGCGTGGGCGTGCTGACCAACACCGGGTACATGGCCGGGCGCCTCGGACCGAACGAGATCATGCTGGCCTGGGTCGTCGGCGGCGTGATGGCCCTGGCCGGCGCGCGCGCGTATGCCGAGATCGCCGCGCTCATTCCCCGCTCGGGCGGGGAGTACCGCTACCTCTCCGATCTGTGGCACCCGTTCCTCGGCTCGCTGGCCGGATGGACCTCGCTGCTGGTGGGCTTCTCGGCGCCGGTGGCGCTGGCGGCCTCCACCGTCGGACCGTTCTTCGGGACGCTGGTGCCGGGAGTGCCGCCGCTGCTGATATCGGTGGTCCTCATCGTGGCGGCGACGGCGTCACAGGCCTTCAATCTCCGGTGGTCGAAGCGCACCCAGGACGGGTTCGCCCTCTTGAAGGCGGTGCTGCTGGCCGGCTTCATCATCGGAGGATTCGTGTCCGGCAGCCACGAAGTCCCGTCGTGGACCGCCCCGGAGGCCACGGGGAGCTTCCCGGCGCGGCCGTTCGCCGTATCCCTGGTCTACATCGCGTTCGCGTTCAGCGGGTGGAACACGGTGATCTACGCGGCGGAGGAGTTCCGGGAGCCGCGACGAACGGTGCCGCGGGCGATGATGATCGGCACCGCGGTGGTCGCGGCGGTGTACCTGGCCGTGAACTGGATCTTCGTCGCCAACCTGTCCGGGCACCGGCTGTCGGGCTGGTTGAGAGAGGACACCTCGCGCATCACGCTGGCGCACCTGCTGATCGGCGAGCTGGCCGGCAAGCAGGTCGCGCGGCTGGCGTCGCTGTTCGTGATCCTCTCGCTGATCTCGTCGGTGATCTCCATGACCATGGTCGGCCCGCGCGTCTGCGCCGCCATGGCGGGGGAGGGGTTCCTCCCTCGCGCGCTGGGCGAGCGCCGGGGCCGGCCGCCCGTCGGCTCCGTGCTGCTGCAGAGCGGGCTGGCGCTGTTGCTGCTGGCCACCCACGGCTTCGAGGAGCTGCTGCGCTCGGTCGGCTCGATCCTGACGCTGACCTCGGCGCTGACCGTGGCGGCGCTGGTGCGCATGCGCTTCGCGCGACGGCTGCCCGCGGGCCGCGAGCGGCCGTCATGGCCGGTCATGGTCGCGGCCGCGATCTTCCTGTGCGGCTCGGCCTGGATGCTGTGGGTCACCCTGATCGAGGCGCCCCGCACCCTGGTCTGGCTGGGCATCGTCGGCCTGGCCGCGGCCGTCGCCTACGTCGTGGCACAACGCCGCCGGCGCGCCGTCTGACGCTGGCCGGCCGCGACGGCCCATCGTGCGCCGGGACGGGGGGCACCGCCGTCCAGGCGCTCAGACCGATGTCGACGGAGCGCCCGGCGACGCCGCTTCGATCTCGCGCTTGCGCTTCATCGAGCGGGCGACCAGCTCGGACACGTTCAGGACCTGGACCTTGTCGGCTGCGTTGCGGTCGTTGACGCCGTCCGTGAGCATGATGGTGCAGAAGGGGCAGGCGGTGGCCACGGTGTCGACGCCGGAGGCCAGCACCTCGTCGACGCGGTTGTGGTTCACGCGACTGCCGATCTTCTCCTCCATCCACATGCGCCCGCCGCCCGCGCCGCAGCAGAAGCCGTTCTCCCGGTTCCGCGGCAGCTCCACGCGCCCGGCCTCGGTCGGCACGCGATCGAGCAGCTTCCGGGGCGCGTCGTACTCGCCGTTCCAGCGGCCGAGGTAGCAGGGGTCGTGGAGCGCCACCGACTGCCCCTGGCTCTTGTCGGGATCGATCTGCAGCTTGCCGGCGGCCATCAGCTCGCGCAGCAGCTGGGTGTGATGCCTCACCTCGAAGTCCCCGCCGAGCTGCGGGTACTCGTTCTTGATGGTGTGCAGGCAGTGCGGGCACGCCGTCACGACCTTCTTCACCTTCCTGGCGTTCATGGTCTCGACGTTCTGCTGAGCCTGCATCTGGTACAGCATCTCGTTGCCGGAGCGCCGCGCCGGATCGCCGCTGCAGCCTTCTTCCAGGCCGAGGACCGCGAAGTCGACGCCCGCCTCCTTCAGGATCTCGACCAGCGCCACCGTCTGCTTCTTGACCCGGTCGTCGTAGGCGCCCGCGCACCCCACCCACAGCAGGTACTCGGCGTCGGGCCTGTCGTCCAGGGTCGGGACGTCGTGACCCTCGGCCCAGTCCATGCGCTTGTCGGCGGCGATGCCCCAGGGGTTGCCGTTGCGCTCGAGGTTCGTGAACGTCCGCGCCAGGTCGGGCGGCACCTTCTCCTGCACGAGGACCAGGTTCTGGCGCATCTGCAAGATCTTCTCGGGCTGGTCGATGAAGACGGGGCACACCTGCTGGCAGGCGCCGCAGGTGGTGCACGACCACAGCACGTCCTCGGTGGTCCGCCCGCCGATGAGGGGGATCACCTCCTCGGCCGCCCGAGCGACCTCGCGCCCGTGCTGGAACGTTTCGAGGATGCGATCGAGCGGTCCACGGTGGAGCCGCGTCTTCATGTCGTCGCGGAGATCGTGGACGACCTGCATGGGCGACAGCGGCTTGCCCGTGTTGTAGGCCGGGCACGAGTTCGTGCAGCGCGCGCACTCGGTGCAGGCGAAGCTGTCGAGCAGCGACTTCCACGTGAAGTCCTTGACCTCCGACACGACGCCGGTCGCCGCCATGTCGTCGGCTTCCATGTTCAGCTTGGGCAGCACGCCGCGCTGGCCGAGGTTGCGGAAATAGATGTTCGGCAAGGCGGCGATGATGTGGCTGTGCTTCGAGTAGAGCAGGTAGTTGAGGAACGCCAGCACCAGCGTCACGTGGGCCCACCACGACACCTCGGAGAGCAGCCGGGCGCTCTCGGGCGGGACCCCGCCGAAGAAGGCGGCGATGGCGCCCGACACCGGGAACCCGGGCTCGCCGTCGGTCTCGCCGGCCGCGATGGCCCGGAACGCGTGGACCCCGAGGTGGGTGAGCATGAGCAGCGCGATGGCGCCCAGGATCGCGGCCGCGTCGCGGCTCATCGGGATGAGGCGGGGCTTCAGCACGACCCGCCGGAACACCGCGAACGCGATGGTCGCGAGCACCAGCACGTTGGCGACGTCCATGGTCGCCCACAGGACGCGCGCCGCCGTGTCACCGAGGAGGACCGCCAGCGAGAACGACGGGAGCAGCCCCTGCACCAGGGTCTCGCCGGTCCCGAGCGTGATGATGATGAAGCCCCAGAAGATCAGGACGTGGTACTTGCTGCCGATGGCGTGCACCAGCCGGGCGGCCCGGGCGGACGGGATGCTCGCCTCCTCGACCACCTTCTTTTGCCCGAAGAAGTAGGTGAGGATCGAGGCGATGCGCTCGCCCGGATCGATGGGCAGGTGGGCCGGGCGGCCCCCCATGACCAGGCGCCCGAACCGGCGCAGGGTCCATGCGAACATGGCCAGCGAGAGGGCCAGCACAGCGGCGAAGACGACACGCTTCATCGAAACAAGCCTAACGCACGCGCGCCAGGCCGGCGAAAATCGCGTGGCGGCAGGGGTGAGATCGGGTATGAAGCGGACTCATGTCGCTCGACGAGAAGCTGGTGGCGCTGCTGGCATGCCCCAAGTGCAACGGTCCGATCCGGCTGCTCGGCGACGAGTCCGCCTTCGCCTGCAACTCGTGCCGGCTCCTCTTCTCGATCGACGACGGCATCCCCAACTTCTTGCTCGACGAAGCCAAGCCCTTGGCATAGCTCCCCGGGCAGGGGCCGAATCTCGCGAAGGGTCACCGCGGGTTCCGGGCGTCCGACGCCCGAAAATTTGTCCACTTTCTTGCGAGGCCCGATGGGGCTCACTAAATTGAGCCCATGAACTCCGATTGGGAGACGCCCCGGCGGCGCGCAGGAGACGCCGGCTGGAAGGCGGCCGGAGAGGCCGAAAGGGGGAGGGGTGACCGGCGGGGCGACGCCAGGGACGCAGGCCGCGCCACGCGGGATCGACGGGGCACGCGCCGGATGGCGGCGACCTTCGGGGTCTCCGAGGCCGACGGGACGGCGGTTCACCTGTGCCAGGCCGAGGACATCGCGCTCGGCGGCATCACCATCAAGCACGCCCCTGGCCTGAGCCACGAGCTGCGGACGGAGGTCGCCCTCCGCTTTTCATTGCCCGGCTCGACCGAACAGATCGAGGCGCGGGGCGAGATCGTCTCCCAGGAGAAGGCCGGTCGATTCGGCCGGACGGGAGTTCGCTTCATCGCCGTTCGCCCGGAGCACCAGCAGCTGATCGCGGCCTACTGCCGCCGCCGCTGAGCGCCTCCCGGGAGAGGCCCCTTGAGGCCTCGATTGAGGGCCTCGATTGAGGGCCTCGATTGAGGGCCTCGATCGAGAGCTACGCCCGGATCACGGCGCGGCGGCGCGACGGCTCCACCGACACGCGGCCCTCGGCGAAGGCCCGCACGACCGCGGGCAGCAGCTTGTGCTCCTCGGCCAGGATGCGCAGGCGCAACGTCTCCTCGTCATCGTCGTTCAGCACGGGGACGGCGGTCTGGGCCAGGATCGGCCCACTGTCCACGCCCGTGTCGACCAGGTGGACCGTGCAGCCCGCCAGCTTGACCCCGTGGCGGAACGCCTGGGCCTGACTGTGCACGCCCGGAAACGCGGGGAGGAGCGACGGGTGGATGTTGACGACCCGGTCCGGAAACGCGGCCAGGAAGCCCGGCGTGAGGATGCGCATGAACCCGGCCAGCACCACCAGCTCGACCTGTCGAGCGCGCAGCGCCTCCACGACGGCCTGGTCGAAGGCCTCGCGCGACAGAAAGCCGCGGTGCTCGACGACGAAGGTGTCGAGGCCCGCGGCCTGCGCTCGGCCGAGCGCCCCGCATCCGGGGACGTTGGCGCCGACGACGACCAGCCGCGCGGGACCGAGGTCGCCGCGCGCGCCGGCGTCGATGAGGGCCTGCAGGTTGGTGCCGCTGCCGGAGGCGAGGACGCCGACCCGCGTGGGAGCCGGAGCGCCGGCGGTCATGCGCCGCCGGCGGCGCCGAGGAACTCGACCGGCGCGTCGGGGGCGGGCGCCTCCGCGACGCGGCCGATCTCGAAGACGCGCTCGCCCTCGTCTTCGAGGATCCGGCGGGCATCCGCGGCGCGGGCGGCCGGGACCGCGACGATCATGCCGATGCCCAAATTGAAGGTGCGCCGCATCTCCTCGGGCGTCACGCGAGCCTCGCGCGCCAGCACCTGCATGACGGCGGGGATGGGCCAGCTTCCGAGCTGGAGCTGCAGCTTGAGGGGGGCGTCGCCCGGCAACATGCGGGTTGGGTTGTCCACGAGGCCGCCGCCCGTGATGTGCGCGGCGCCGCGCAACAGATCGGCCGCCGCCAGCTTGCGCAGCGCCCGGACGTAGATCCGCGTGGGCGCCAGGAGGACCTCGCCGAGCGGGCGCTCCATGCCCTCCAATGGTTGGCCGAGGTCCGCCTTCATCTCTTCGAGGAACACGCGCCGGACCAGCGAGTAGCCGTTCGAGTGGAAGCCCGACGACGCGATCCCGAGCAGCGTGTCGCCCACCTCGATGCGCCGGCCGTCGATGCGGCGGCTCTTCTCGACGACGCCGACGCAGAACCCGGCCAGGTCGTACTCACCCGCCGCATAGAAACCGGGGAGCTCCGCGGTCTCGCCGCCGAGCAGGGCGCAGCCTGCCTGGCGGCATCCGTCGGCGATCCCGGCGATCACCCGCTCGGCGACCCCGACCTCCAGCCGACCCGACGCGAAGTAGTCGAGGAAGAACAGGGGCTCGGCGCCGCTGACCACCAGATCATTGACGTTCATGGCGACCAGATCGATGCCGACGGTGTCGTGCTTGCCCATCAGGAACGCCAGCTTCAGCTTCGTCCCGACGCCGTCGGTGCACGAGACGAGGAGCGGCTCCTTGTAGCCGGTGGGCAGCGCGCACATCCCCGCGAAGCCGCCCAGATCGGTGACGACCTCGGGGCGCAGGGTGCGCTTGACGTGCCCCTTGATTCGCTCGACCAGCTCGTCGCCGGCGTCGATGTCCACGCCGGCGTCTCGATAGGTGAGGCCGGCGCGAGGTGGGCCAGGGGGACCGCGGCGGTCGTCAGACATCGCGTGAAGCTCCGTTCTTCGAAGGGGGGGGCGCGTCCAGGGCGTCATCGTCGGGTGGGTCGTTCGCGGCGGGGAGGGCGCCGAACCGCTCCGTGAACCCGCGCAGCAGGCGGGCGAGCTCGTCGCGGGGCGCGGCGGTCGCGCCGAAGCGCACCAAGCTGGCTCCCAGGGTGCGGGCACGCTCGAGCGCGGCCGCGCCCGCGCCCTCGCCCACGTAGGCCTTCAGCGTGCCGTCGGCGTCGCTCGCGCCATAGAAGATCATGGCGCTCTTGCCGGTGGGGTAGGGCCGCAGCGCGGGCGCGCGCGCCTGCAGGACGCCCGGATCGGCGGGTGCCGCGCTGCGCGCGTCGCCGAGCTCGTGCCAGATTCCGAAGTTCACGGCGCGCAGTGTAGCATCGCCGCGGCCCACCTCGACCCCCGCATCGGTGGCGAAAAGGCGCGACGCGGGAGGGGATCGCTCTCGCACGCTTCGGACCGGCGCGCGGAAACCGCATGGTATCCTGCCCGCCGTATGGCTTGGTACAAGCGAGAACGAGACGACGACGCCGCGGCCATTGAAAAACGCAGCATTCCCGCCGGGGTCTTCACGAAGTGCCCGGGCTGCCGCGCCGCGCTCCTGACGGCCGAGATCGAGCAGAGCCAGTACGTCTGCCGCCGGTGCAGCCACCACTTCCTGATGCCGACCGCCCGGCGCATCGAGCTGGTCACGGACGCGGGGTCGTTCGCCGAGGCCGACACGCGCATCGAGAGCATCGACCCCCTCGGCTTCAAGGACTCGAAGCGCTACTCCGAGCGGCTGCGCGCCGCCCGGAAGTCGACGGGCCCGGGCGACGCGTTCCGCGCCGGCGCGGCCACCATCGGGGGGCATCCGGTCGAGGTCGGCTTCTTCGTCTTCGAGTTCATGGGCGGCTCGATGGGTTCGGTGGTGGGCGAGAAGATCACCCGCCTCTACGAGCGGGCGCTCGAGCGGCACGTACCGGCGGTGGTGTTCTCGGCTTCGGGCGGCGCGCGCATGCAGGAGGGCGTGCTGTCGCTCATGCAGATGGCGAAGACGTCGGCGGCGCTCGGGCGCCTGCGGACCGCCGGCGTTCCTTACATCTCCGTGCTCCTGCACCCGACCACCGGCGGGGTGGCGGCCAGCTTCGCGATGCTGGGAGACGTGATCGTCGCCGAGCCGAAGGCGTTGATCGGGTTCGCCGGCGCGCGCGTCATCCAGAACACGATCCGACAGCGGCTGCCGCCCGGATTCCAGCGGGCGGAGTTCCTGCTCGAGCACGGGTTCCTCGACAAGATCGTCGCGCGGCCGGATCTGAAGGCGACGCTGACCAGCCTGCTGCGCCTGCTCGGCCCCCGGCTCGCGGCCTGATCGCGGCGCCACGGCACGGGATGGACACGGGGCAGAAGGGGAGCGACGGGACCGGGGTCAGTCACGCCGCGCAGCCCTCTGCGGCGGGCCGCCCGCGGCTCGTCGATCTGCTGCGGCGACTGGACTCGATCCGCGCGCTCGGCGTGGACCTGAGCCTGGACAGAGTTCGGGCGGCCCTCGATCGCCTGGGCAAACCCGAGCGCGCCGCCCCCGCGGTCCACCTGGCCGGGACCAACGGCAAGGGCTCGACGGCTGCCATGACGGAAGCGATCCTGCGCGCGGCGGGCCTGCGCACGGGGCTGTTCACGTCCCCTCACCTGGCGCGCTTCACCGAACGCATCCAGATCGACGGGAGGGAGGCCGACGGCGATCACCTGGCGGAGCTGGACGCGCGCATCGTCGCCACGGGCGTGCCGCTGACGTACTTCGAGGTGTGCACGGCGCTGGCCTTCCTGGCGTTCGCCGAGGCGCGCGTCGACGTGATGGTGCTGGAGACGGGTCTCGGCGGCCGCCTCGACGCGACCACGGCGTGCCTGCCGGTCGCCACCGCCATCACCAGCATCGGGCACGATCACCTCGAGCTCCTCGGGCCGACCTTGCTCGACGTGGCACGCGAGAAGGCCGGCATCGCCAAGCCGGGCGTCCCGCTGTTGCTCGGGCCGCTGGCGCCCGAGATCGACGCCGCCATCGCGGACGTCGCCAGGACCGTGGGAGCGCCCCTGCGACGAGCGGGGCGAGACTATCCGCCAGCACCGATCGCGCCCCGCCTCGCCGGCGCACACCAGGCAGCGAACGCCGCCCTGGCGGTGGCGCTGGCCCGCGCCGCGATGTCGGCCATCGCGACGCCGGCGGGGCCCGCGGCCGCGGGCGCCGAACCCGAAGCGGCCCGCGTGGATGCGGCCGTCCGTGCCGGCCTGACGAGCGTGACCTGGCCGGGCCGCCTCGAGTGGCTGGGCCCGGACCTGCTGCTCGACTGCGCGCACAACACCGAGGGGGCCGAGGCGCTGGCCGCGGCCCTGGACGCCTTGCCGCGCGATCGCCGCCGTGCGCTGGTCCTGTCGATCGTCGACGGGAAGCCGGCGGCGCCCATGCTCGCGATCCTCGTGCCCCGTTTCGACGTCATCGTCGCGACGAGCTCGCCGAGCCCGCGCGCCATCAGCCCGGCGGCGCTGGCCGCGCTGATTCGCGCGGCGGCTCCGCCCGGTGGACCGGCCGACGAGGTCGAGGTCGCCGAGGTGGATGACCCGGAGATCGCCCTGGATGAGGCCCGCCGGCGAGCGGGTGCCGCGGCGCTGGTCGTGGTCGCAGGCTCCATGTTCCTGGTCGGAGCGGTGCGAGCGGCCCTGCTGGGCGAGGCCGGCGATCCCGTCCCCACCTCCGATCCCATGGGGCCCGCCCGGGGTCGAAGGTAGAGACCCACCTTACATACAGCGCCCGGGGCGATCCGCCGATCTCTCGAAGGCGAATCCATGCGCGCCGCGTCTCTCATGCTCGCCGTCTGGTTGGCGCCTCTGCTCGCCGGAGCGGTCGAGGCTGGCGGCCGTGGTCCGAGGGCGACGGCGACGATGGGGGACGACGCCCCCTCGCCAGCGACCCCCGCCACCGAGGCGAAGGCCGGCGCGCCCGTCGCCAGGGAGAAGGGCCGCGGCAAGGGAAAGGGCGAGAGCGACGGTCCCGGGGCGGCGCCGCGGACCGGCCCGCGGCCAGGCAAGCCGCCCCGCCCCGTGATGGCCCGCCGCCCGGCGCACGGGCCCAGAGGCAAGGCGCCGATGGCGCACCTCCTGAGGAGCGGTTTCCGGATCACCTCGACCGGCAGCGAGGTCGTCCTGCAGACGTCGGCGGAGGTCGGCCTCGAGACGCGCGGCACGCCATCGGCGCCGACCTTCGTGCTCCGGCACTGCCGCGCGCTTCGGGCCAACGATCGACGTGCCCTCGACACCCGCTTCTTCGCGACCGCCGTGACGGGCGTCGCCTTGCGCCAGCGTGGCCGCGATCTGGTCGTCCACGTCTCCCTGCGAGAGCCTGCCACGGCGACCCCTCGCAAGGAGCAGGGACCCGGCGAAACCTGGAACTGGATCGTGGCCTTTGCCGCGCCCAAGGACGGCGAGCGCCGATCCACCCCGTCTCCGTCAGCCCCCACGGCGACGGCGGCCATCGTGCGCTGACGCCGGGATCGGCCGGGGGTCCCTGAGGTCCAACGTCGACGGCTGACCCGCGGGCCGGCACCCGCGCAACTGCTGCTGTACGATGTCCGTCCTTCCTCCGATGAGCTCCGTGGGCTCGAAGCGCCGGATTCGAGGCTGGCATATCTGGCCTCTCGCCTTGCTCGCGATGGGGCTGCTCGGCTGCGGCTCTCGCACGGGCGGCGGCGGCTCCGCGAGCGGCGGCTCGCCGAGCGGCACGGCGGGCTCGGGAGGCGCCACGGGCTCGGGCAGCGGCGGCGATCGCGCCGCCGGCTCGGGCGGCGCCGCCAGCGGGGGCGCGCCGGGCAGCGGCGGCGCGCCGGGCAGCGGGGGGCGGGGCGCCGAGCCCGGCTCCGCCAGCGGCGGCAGCGACGGGAGCATGGCCGGGCAGGGTGCCTCCCCCGCCTCGAGCGGCGGGCGAGGCGGGGGAGCTTCCAGCGGCGGGCGGGGCGGCGCCGGGGGCCGGGACGCCTCGGGCGGCAGAGGCGGCAAAGGAGGGGACGACACCTCGCAAGGCGGCCACGGCGCCGGCGGCAGAGGCTCCCTCGGTGATCGCTTCCTGATCGGCGCCGACGTCACCGACCAGGAGTCGGCCCCCGAGGCCACCCGGGCGAATTTGCTGGCCGTCATGAAGGAGCATGGGTTCAACGCCATCCGCCTGCGCACCTTCGTCGATCCCCGCGCCGCCGACGGATACGACCAGGTCAACGGCTACGCCGATCTCGCGCACACGATCGACTTCGGCAAGCAGATCAAGGCCGCCGGCCTCGCCTTGCTGATCGATTTCCACTACAGCGACAACTGGGCCGACCCCGGCAAGCAGTGCGTCCCGGTCGCCTGGCAGGGGTACGCCACCATCGCGGAGCTCGCGCGCGCCCTTCACGACTACACGAAGGACGCCATTCAGAAGCTGGTGGCCGGCGGGGCCCGCCCCGACATGGTCCAGATCGGGAACGAGACCACTCCCGGTCTCTTGATTCACCGCTGCGACAGCGGCGGGCAACCGCTGGGCATGAACCCCATCAATGGCCTCGCCAGCAGCGGAAACTGGCCCAACCTCGGGGCCCTGCTGAAGGCAGGCGTCGACGGTGTCCGCGAGGTCGATCCGGAGATCCTCGTCGCGTTCCACATCGACCGCGGCGGCGACAAGCCCACCGACAAGGCGGGCGCCGCGCTGCAGGCCAGCGTCGACTGGATCACCCAGGCCCTGAAATACACGGCCTTCGACGCGTTCGGCGAGTCCTGCTACCAGCGCTACCAGGGAGATCCGAACAGCGCGAGCGCGACGAAGACCGGCTGGACCGACACGTTCACGGGCCTGGCCCAGAAGTTCCCCGACCTCGGCCTCTTCGCCGCCGAGTACGGCCCGATGCAACGCGAGATCAACGACGTGGTCTTCGGCCTCGGGGGCCGGCGAGGCATCGGCACCTTCAACTGGGAGCCGACCACGCGCGGCGACTGGAACACGGGGCACGATCTCCTACGCCGCTCCGGATCCACCTACACCGCCCAGCCCGATCTGGCCCTCTACGATCAAATGAAAATGGACTACGCCAGTCGGCTGTAGCTTGCGAAGGTCGGTTATAGTGGATGGGAGGCTCCCATGACCGAGCACGGTGGTCCCCCTCCAGAGAGACGCCGCCATCCGCGTGCGCTCACCGATCTTCGCGCCACGATGAAAGTCCGCGGCGTGCCTCACGGAGCCCGGATCATCAACCTGAGCATGGGCGGCGCCCTGCTGGACCTGGGCCCCGCGCCGGCCGGCGTTCTCCTCGACAAGGGCGAGCTCGTGTCACTGGAGATCCGCGAGCGCGGCCGAGAGGCCCCTCTGGCCGCCGACGCCCGCGTGGTCCTCTGGAACACGGCCGCGGCGGACCGCCCGTTGCTGGCGGTCCAGTTCGAACCAATGGCCGACGAGGCGACCGAGATACTCGAGGACCTGCTGTCGGAGGCCATCGCCGAGCTCCGGCGGCGCACCTTCCTGGCCCGCGCCCGCACCAGCGCCGACTGACCGCCGGCGCTGACTCCCCGGCCCTTTTACCAGGAGTTGGTGGCCAGGCCGCGGGCGGGGCGGGCGCGCGACGGGCGCCGCGGCTGGCCGTACCACGAGGTCTGGCTGGCCGACGCCCTCTGCGTCTCGAACGTCAGAAAGAAGATCTTCAGGTAGTGGTTGCGGCCGATGCGCTCCTTGCCGAACAGACCGCCCAGGATCTCCCAGCGCAGATCGCCGGGGCGCTGGACGGCGGCGTCGAAGAGCGGCGGCACGAACAGGCGCCAGGTGCCGTCGGGCTCGCCGTGGGCGAGGCCCTTCCGATAATAGAAGATCGGGAAGACGTAGGTCCCGCTGTACGTCTCGCGGGTCCAGTGGGCGAACAGCGGGAACACCACCGTCGTGCGCGTCTTCTCGTGAGCGAAGTCCCAGATCAGCGGGAACAGCACGTTGGTGGAGTCGGAGCCGGTCCGGTGGTGATAGAAGAGCGGCGCCAGCCACATGTTCTCGCCCGTCACCTCGTTGGCGTGACGCACGAACAGCGGCAGGAACACGGTCGTCCGGCTCTGCCGCAGGTCATGCACGTCGAAGAGCAGCGGCAGCACGAGCGTGGTCGTCGAGCTGACGTCGGTGCGGCGCCAGAACAACCCGGCCACCGTCATGAGCGACTTCTCCGGGTTGCCGCGCGAGAAGTAGAGCAACGGCAAGAAGAAGCGCGTGCGCGTCTCGCTCTTCCGATTCAAGTGGCTCACCCACAGCGGAAACACCAGCCGCGTCGAGCTCTCGACGGTGTCGCTGAAGTAGATCGGCCCCACGTACGTGCGGCGGCGGTCGGGCGCGCGGCTCACGCCACCAAGCAGCGTCAGCAACGTGAAATGATCGGGGCCGTGGGAGGCGTAGAACAGCGGCAGCAGCGCCTCGCTCCCGCTCTTGTTGACGTCGTCCCGGCTGTACCAGGCAACGGGCAGCAGCGCGCGCAGGCGCGTGGTCCCCCGCGTCGACCAGTAGAACGGGACCAGCAGCGTCGACCGGCTGTCCGCAGCGTCGACGAAGTGCCAGTAGATCGGCAGCACCATGCGGTGGCTCCGCGGGCCGTCGCTGCCCGCCCAGTAGAGCGGGAACAAGATCGTCGTGTCCTTGCGACCGCCCCCGGTCTCGGCGCTGTGAAAGAACGGTCCCGCCCACGTGAGCGAGGTCCCCGCCCGGAAGTCGTGCTTGTGGTACGTCAGCAGGGGCGGCACCACCAGCAGCGTGCGGTCCGGGTTCTTGGCCCAGAAATACAAGGGGACGAGGCCGGTGTTGTGGACGCCGGGGCTCTCGCGGTCGTAGTAGGGCCCGACCACGGTGGTCGATCCGCCCTTCCAGGTCGAGCGCCAGAAGAGCGGCAGGAACGAGTCCAGCGCGTAACCGTCGGCCTTGCGCTGGCGGAAGTACGTCGGGAACACGTACGTGTCGGTCTCGTTCCGGTCATGGTGGCGACCGAACAGCGGGAACACGACGCGCGTCTGGCGATCGTCCGGGCCGTCGATGGCCACGACGGGGCCGAACTGCCGGGTCCGCTCGCCGGTGTCCGCGCGCGTGACGTCGGCGTAGAGGGCGGGGATGCCGCGCGCGGTGAAGGTCTTGCCGTGGTACCAGAAGTAGGGGCCCACGAAGCCCGCCTGGCGCTCGGGCCCGGACGCCGAGGCGCCGAGCGGCGTGACCAGCCAGCGTCGGGTGGCGTCGCGGTGGTAGTGGACCAGCGGAAACAGCGTGAACGCGGTCTCGTCTGAGCCGCCGGGACGCGCGCCGCGCCGGTACCAGAACAGCGGGAAGAACGCGTCCGTGACCTCTCCCCCGTGGCGGCGGTGCATGACGTTCGCCACCACGGTGGTCGACTTGTCCGCCTGGTCGTCACGGAAGTGCCAGAGCAGCGGGAACAGCACGAAGTGACCGCGCGGTCCGCCCCCCGCCGCCCAGATGATGGGCAGGAGGGGCCCCACGCCCAGGCGCCACCCCTCGGGACTGCTGCCGAAGAAGCCGATCGGCGTGACGGTGGTGCTGCGGCCCGCGCCCTCGTCCGCGAAGCGCCAGAACAGGGGGAACTGGACCTGGTACGACGTGCGATCGCGGCGGCCGAAGAACGTCAGCAACGGGAGGACCCCGGCGTCGTAGCCGCGGGCGTCTCCCGTCTTGAAGAAGACCGGGAAGAGCGCGGTGGTGCTGCCCTTCGCGCTGGCGAAGTGCCAGAAGAGAGGGAAGAGCACCGCGTGCGAGGCGTCGCCGCGGTGGCCGAAGAAGGCGAGGGGGAAGAGGCCGCCGCTCCACCCACCGGTCGAGTCGGTGAAGGTCCGGTGATAGAACCACAGCGGGAACACCCCGCCCGCGATCAGGTTGTCGCGCGTGGTGCTCCGACTGAGGAACAGCGGCAACAGGGCGCTGGTGCTCCGCCCGCTGGCCGCGTCATGGAACCGCCAGAAGATCGGGAACAGCGCGGTGGTCGAGCCCCGCGGATCGTCTCGCCGGAAGAAGATCAGAGAGACGAGGCGCGTGGTGGCGTCGGTCGCCTTGTCGGTGTAGCGGAAGTACAAGGGCGACACCAGATCGATCGCGGTCTGGCTGTCGCGCCGATACACGATGGGCCCCGGCAGCAGCACCAGCGTGCGCGAGCCGGCCTTGTCGTCGCGCCGGTAGCCGCCGAGCACCGTCAGCCACGAGAACCGAGCGCCGTTCTCGGATTCGCTGGAATAGAACAGCGGGATCAGCGTTCGGAACCGCCATCGGTTCTTGCCCTTGCCGGCGGCGTCGTCGCTCCCGGCGCTCCACCACACCGGCACCACGGTGTTGAACGACCAGTCGCCGCGCCGAAGGCTCCACACGATGGGGAACAACGTGGAGGTCGCGCTGGCCGGCGACCGGAAGCTCCAGATCAGCGGAAAGAGGACGTCGTAGGCGTCGCCGGTCTTCGAGTTGCGCCCGCCCCAGTAGAGCCAGGCCACCGATCCCCGCGCATCGGGGCCCTGCCGGTTGTAGTAGCCGAGCAGCGAATAGAGGCTGCTGCCGTTCTTCCAGGAGTGGGCGAGGAAGAAGGGGATGGCGAGGGTGTGGGACTCGATCCCGCTGCGCCAGTAGAAGTTCAGGGGCAGCGCGAAGGTGAACGCGGAGGCCGAGGAGCGCGACGAGACGAACAGCGGGAGCAGCGTGTCGAAGGCTTCGCTGCCCTTGTCGGAGACGACGGTCCCCTTGTCCGATCCCTTTCCGGTCCCTGGGCCCGATCGGCTCCACCAGTAGAGGAACGCGACCGATCCCCAGGCCGTGCCCTTGTCGGGATCGGCGATCTCGAACGAGCCGAGGAGCGGCGCGGCCCACCCGAACTTGGTCGACTTGTAGAAGAGCGGCCAGATCCCGAACGAGCTGGCCCCGGGCTGGCGGCTCCAGGAGATGGGCAGGCCGGGGACGATGACCGTCGACGTCCTCTGGGCGACGTCGTCCTCGAAGTGCCAGTAGAACGGCGCCACGATGCGCGAGCGCGTCTTGGGTGAGAAGTAGTTCCAGTAGAACGGTACCAGCACCGTGTAGCCGGTGTTGCCGCGCTTCGACCAGTAGAGGCCGAACAGCTCGCGGAACGTCCCCTCCTGGTAATAGAGGTAGAAGACGTTCACGCGGTGCTCGATGCGGCGGCAGACCGCCTGCTCGCAGATGTGCTCGTCGGGGCACTGCGAATCGTCGCTGCAAGCGACCGGAGCGGACGCGCGCGGCGCCGTCGTTCCCGCGGTCGGCGGCGACGGCTTCGCGGTCTCGACGGGAGGCGCGGCCTTGGTCTCGGCCTCGGTGGGCGCGAGCCTGGGCGGAGTCTCGGGAGGCGCGGGCTCGGCCTGGGCCACCGGCGTCCGCCGGAACGGATCCAGGCTGGTAGAGACCCGGGGCAGGACGGTGGTGACGCTGGCCTCGGCGGTCCCACCGGGACACTCCAACACCCCCGACGCGTCGGCCAGGAGGACGACGGCCGTCAAGCCCACCACGCGGACAGCGGCCGCGTACGGGCGACGGGTGAAGCGGCGGGCGCGGGGGGCGCGAGCGAAAAGCGTCTTCACTGCGCGGGGGGCAACATCTTCCATTCGCCGTTTTCGCGCACGAACGCGATCTCACCCGTCTCGCTGTCGTCGCCCTTCTGGCGCGCCACCTTCAGGGTCGCGCTGTCGCCCTTGGTCGAGGCCCCCTTGACCTGGAACTTCGTCCCCTCGATCTCCTTCTGCATCTTCTTGACCGCGTCGTTGGCCTGGCCCATCTGGCTCGCGAGCAGGCCTTGATACATGAGCGCGTAGCAGTCGATCACCTTGTCCATGGCGCCCTCGGTCAGCGCCTTCCGCCAGCGCTCGAAGGTCTTCTCGGGCGTCGAGAACTCGGGGCGCGACGGGGGCAAGCTGAACCCGATGGAGCGGATCTTCTCGCGCGGGACCTTCTGCGTCTGGCCCGCCACCTCGACCGTGAAGACCCCGTCGTAGAAGTGGACGATCTTGGCGTTCAGCTTGGTCTTATCGAGCAGCTCGATGACCTCGGCCCGTGCCGTTCGAGCGGCCAGCCCCCCGAGCAGGAGGGTCAAGACGGCCGCACCGAACGCGCCGACGAAGATCGGAGAACCTGGGGAGGAGGATGAGCTACGAAATCGCATGGCACGCATCAGCATCGATTGTCTTCCGTGACCTTGTGATCACCTGTTGGGCCTTGGACCGACCTGCCGCCTCAGCCGATGCCCGGCGCCGGAAATTTCCGGGTCAGCTCCCGAACCTCGTGGAACACGCGCTCGGCGTTGTCGTCGGTGGGCTGACGGATGACGCGATCGATCCAGATCGCGACCTGACGGGCCTCGGGCTCTTTCATGCCGCGGCTGGTGATGGACGGTGACCCGAGCCGGATACCCGACGGGTCGAATGGTTTGCGGGTGTCGAACGGCACCGAGTTGTAGTTCAGCTCGAGCCCGGCCTTGTCCAGGGCCCGCGCGGCCACCTTGCCCGTGACGTCCTTGTTGGTCAGATCGACCAGGATCAGGTGGTTGTCCGTCCCGCCCGAGACGACGTCGTACCCGCGCGCGACCAGCTCCTCGGCGATGACGCGCGCATTGGCGACCACCTGGTGCGCGTAGGCCTTGAACGAAGGCGCCGCCGCCTCCTTCAAGGCCACGGCCAGCGCCGCCGTGTTGTGGACGTGAGGACCGCCCTGCAGCCCGGGGAAGACGGCCCGATCCATGGCCTGCGCGTGCTCCGTCTTGCAGAGGATCATGCCGCCGCGTGGGCCGCGCAGGGTCTTGTGCGTCGTGGTGGTGACGACGTCCGCCACCGGCACCGGGGACGGATGCGCGCCGCCCGCGATCAGCCCGGCGATGTGAGCGATGTCGGCGACGAACCGAGCGCCCACGTCCTTCGCGATCTGCGCCATCGCCTCGAAGTCCCACGTGCGCGAGTACGCCGTGCCGCCCGCCCACAGCAGCTGCGGGCGCTCTTTCTTGGCGAGGTCGCGGACCTCGTCGTAGTCGATGCGGCCCGTGTCCTTGCGGACGCCGTAGCCCACCGAGACGAAGTACTTGCCGGTGATCGAGACGTTCCACCCGTGCGTCAGGTGCCCGCCCATGGGCAGGGCCAGCCCCATGACCTTCTCCGCGGGCTTCAGAAAGGCCAGGTAGACCGCCAGATTGGCCGGCGAGCCCGAGTACGGCTGCACG
>Ga0068853_100001028_pt1 | contig 19660 bp, 17 predicted proteins | sample KBSCornC32_FD_65655 | JGI IMG/M metagenome (GOLD analysis project Ga0068853, IMG submission 65655) | Corn rhizosphere microbial communities from Kellogg Biological Station, Michigan, USA - KBS Corn C3-2 | ecosystem: Host-associated > Plants > Roots > Rhizosphere > Soil ...
GGTGCCTCGACCAGCGACTGCCAGAGAAGCTTGCCGGATTTTTCGTCGATCGCCCGCACGCGGGAGTCCATCGATGCGCCGATGAAGATCAGGCCGGATTTGGTCACGACCGGGCTGCCGATGGTCACGGAGCCCCAGGAGTCGGGCATGTAGAAGCCCCATTTCTGCACGACGCCGAAGGGCTCGCGCCAATTCAACTTGCCGGTGTTGAGGTCGTAGGACGAGAGCGTGCCGTAGGGGCCCTTCCAGCATGGCATGCCCATCGGGTTCAGGAACGTCTGGAGCTGGAAGCCGTAGGGCGCGCCTTCCATCGCGAAATAGCCCTCTTCGCCACGCTTCTTGTCGTCGAGGCCCTTGATCTTGGCGTCATACTCGGCGCGCGGGATGAGACGATAGATCTGCGCGACGGCGGAGCTGTTGACCACATAGGTGTTGGTGGCCGGATCGATGGCGCCGCCGCCCCATTCGACGCCGCCGGCCGTCGCCGGGAACGTAAGGGTGCCCTTGAGGCTCGGCGGTGTGAAGCGGCCGTCGTAGCGCAGGCCGGCAAGCGTGCGGCTGCAATAGCCGAGACTCGAGATATCGGCGACCGGAGATATGCCCGGGAATTCGTCGGGGACGGTCGGCGCGGGCGTCGTCGGTTCCGGCTGGGTAGGGGAAGCCTGCTCGCCTTGAACGTCCGAAGCGGGCACCGGCTTTTCGTCGATCGGGAAGATGGGCTGGCCGGTCAGGCGGTTGAGGACATAGAAATATCCGAGCTTGCTCGACTGGATCAGCGCCGGAACGGTCTTGCCATTCACCTGCATGTCGAAGAGCGTTGGCGCCGAGTTGGTGTCGTAGTCCCAGATGTCGTGATGAACGATCTGGTAGCTCCAGACGACCTTGCCGGTGTCCGGGTTGACCGCCGTGAGCGAGGTCGAGAGCGGCATCGGCGCGAGGCGGTCGCCTCCGTAATAGTCGGGGCTCGGCGAGCTGATCGGCAGGAACAGCAGATGGTTCTGGGTATCGATGGACATCGAGGTCCACACGTTCGAGGTCCCGGTCTTGGGATCAAGATCCGGCGGGATGGTGTCGAGCTTCCAGTTCAGCTTTCCGGTTTCGGCATCGACGGCGAAGACCGAACCCGGCGGCTGGACCGCTTCGGCCCAGTCCTTGCCGGCCCAGCCGATAAAGAGCTGGTTCCTGTAGACGGTCGGCGGCTGGAGGATGGAGAGCGGCCATTTCGGGTTGACCGTGTTCCACTGGTTGATGTCCAGAACGCCGTTCTGGCCGAAGTTCGCGCAGGCCTTGCCGTTGTCGGCGTCAACGGCGAAGAGGTGGCCGTCCGGAGTGCCGAGATAGACGATCTTCTGGCAGGCCTGCCCGGCGACGGGGGATGCAGACTGCCAGTAGGACACTCCGCGGGTCTTGAGCTCTCCCTGGGTGGGATCCTTGAGCTCGGTCTTTGAGTCGAAGGTCCACTTGATCTTGCCGGTATCCGGCTCGAGGGCCAGCACCCTATAGAAGGGAGTCGACACGTAGATGGTGTCGTTGACGAACAGAGGCGTCGCGGACCAGTCGCTGGCGGGAGGGCCCTTGTCGGAATTACCGTCGGAGAAATCGCCGGTGTTTACCTGCCACGCGGTCTGGAGCCGGCTAACATTGTCGGGCGTGATCTGGTCGGCGGTAGCGTATTTCTGGGCGTTGAGCTGGCCGGTGAAGGTGTACCAGGCCTGGCTCCCGTCACTCACCGTCGAGCCCGGCTGATCCTGCGCGAGAGCGGGCGAGGCGGCAAGGGCCAGCGCGGCGATGGCGGCCAGGCGGATCATGACACCGCCACCGCGCGGCGTGGCATGGCGACGTGGATGATGAACACGATCAGCGCGAGGACGTCGAGGACAAGCAGGATCCGGTTCTCGAGGAAATACGCCGCGACCCCTGTGCCCCAGAGGTCGAGGAAAATCAGGATCTCTAGCAGAATGTAGAACCAGCCTTTAGCAATGTGGGCCGCGATGATCCCGGCGGCGATGGCCATTAGCAGGGTCGAGATGACAACGAGCAGGGCGCCTTCGGTGCCGTGGACGCCGTTGGCCGGCCAGAAATATTCAAAGACTGAATCGAGAAACGCGAGGGTGGCGAGGAGGGTCAGCACTCCCCACAGACGGGAGGCGAAGGAACGATGGAGGACGCTGGGGGAGGGCATGAGCAACTCACAGGTGGTATCAACGGAATGTGTCGCTCACCCGTGAGTTCCCCGCTTCGTCACACGAAGGTGTGAGCCCGTTTCAGGCCGGGCACCCGGCTCAGGTGTCACATTTCAGCAACAATTGTCTTGAAGGGTCGCCGCTATTGAGCCAGTTTAGCGGCCTCTTGCGGCTTCCCCGGGAACGGCCTGTGACATGAGCGACACAGCACTGGCCACAGACAGCTTTTCCGAGCCCTCGGCGGAGGCCGGACCAAAACCCAGCAATTCGCTGTTCACCGAACGCGGACGCCGGGCGTTGCGCGTCGTCGGACTGATCGTCGTGATCGCATCCGTGCTCGTTGCCTCAGGGTCATTCCTGATCATGACGGGGACCACCGGGATCGAGCCGACGCCCGAGGTGTGGACACTGATCTGGATCGCTAATGCCCTCCTGGTGCTGCTGGTAATCGCGCTGCTGGTCACGGAAGCAACGCTGCTGTTTCAATCGCGTGTCCTCAGGACTGCGGGCTCCGGCCTCCAGATCCGCATGGTGGCAATGTTCGCGGCGGCCGCCGCAGTGCCCGCCATCATCGTAGCAGTGGTCGCGACGATTTCGCTCAACCAGGGTCTCGACCAGTGGTTCTCCGAGCGCACCAAGACGATGGTGGAAGCGTCCCGGCAGGTCGCGCGTTCGTACATGCTGGAACACGCGCAGGTTCTCCGCGACGACATCATCTGGGTCGCGGGGGAGCTCGAGCAGGCCAAGGACACCTTTGCAACCGATCGCGAGCAGTACCAACGCATCCTGACGGCGCTGGCGGTGACGCGCTCGCTGCCCTTTGCGACGCTGGTCTCGGGTGACGGCAATACGCTGATGAGTGCCCAGATCAACGCGCAGGGCGTCGCGCCGCAGCTGCCGGACGGCGTCATTCCGCACGTGGACGAGGGTGTGCCCACGCTGATTTCCCCGGGCGATACCCAGCTCGTTGGCGCCATCGTCAAGCTGCGCGGTTACGACAGCACGTATCTGTTCGTGGCGCGGCCGGTGAATCCGGAAGTGCTCGAGTTCATGCGGCTCACCGACGACAACGTCACCGAGTACCGGCAGTATGCGTCCAACCGGCTGGTGTTCCAGATCACCTTCACGCTCATGTATCTGGGCCTGGCGCTGGTGCTGCTGCTCGCGGCGCTGTGGGTCGGGATCGCGCTCGCGAACCGCTTCGTCGACCCGATCCGTAATCTGATGATCGCCTCGAGCCGCGTGTCCGAGGGCGACCTCGACGTGCAGGTGCCGGTACAGCCGGGTAGGGGGGATTTGCGCGATCTCTCCAACCGCTTCAACACCATGACGCGACAGCTCAGGACGCAACGCGTGGCGCTTGTCCAGGCCAACGAGACCAACGAGAAGCGCCGGCAGTTCACGGAAGCGGTGGTGGAGGGCGTGTCGGCGGGTATCATCGGGCTCGACGCGTTCGGAGCCATCACGCTCTTCAACGCGCGGGCGTCGGAAATGCTGGGGCGCGATGAAATCTCGGTCGTCGGCAAGCAGGTGGGAGAGGTCGTGCCTGCGCTGGCCCAGATCATCGAGCGGGCGCGGGCCTCGCGTCGCGGTCAGATCCGCGACCAGATCGAGATCGGCTCAGGACCGGACTACCGGACCTACCAGGTGCAGCTGACGCGTGAAGGCACGATGGCTGAGAGCAAGGGCTATGTGGTGACGCTCGACGACATTACGGACCTTCTCTCCGCGCAGCGAACGGGCGCGTGGGCCGATGTAGCGCGACGCATTGCGCATGAGATCAAGAACCCGCTGACGCCGATACAGCTCTCGGCCGAGCGGCTGCGGCGTCGCTATGCCAAAAAGCTCGAGGACGATTTCGAAGTCTTCGATAAATCGATCAGCACCATCCTGCGGCAGGTGGGCGACATCGGCCGCATGGTCGACGAGTTCTCGTCCTTTGCGCGCATGCCTGAGGCGAAGCCGGTACGCGCGGACCTTACCGACACCGTACGGTCAGCGGTGTTCCTCGAAAGCATGCGGCTGCCGGATGTCTCGGTGAAGATGGATCTGCCGGAGCAGCCCGTGATCGCCTGGTTCGATCAGCGGCTGATCGGGCAGGTGCTGACGAACCTCATCAAGAATGCCGTCGAGGCGATCGAGGGAGCGGGCCTCGAGGCAATTACCGATCCCGTGATCACTGTCGCTGTGCGCACCGAGGGCAACAGGGCGCGTGTGTCCATTTCTGACAATGGAAAGGGCTGGCCGAAGGAAAACCGCCAGCGGCTGCTTGAACCCTATATAACGACCCGCGAAAAGGGGACCGGGCTCGGCCTCGCGATCGTTGCGCGTATTGTCGAGCAGCATGGCGGTTCGGTGGACCTGATTGATGCCGAGCCGGATGCAAACGGCCGGGTCGGGGCGTGTTTCACCTTCACCCTGCCCATAAAGCCCGAGGACGACGGAGAGGACAACAGCGAACAGGCGTCCGAGGCGGTGGCGGCAGCGTCAGAGCCACCCACGGATGTGGAAGCGTCTCAAGAAAAGACCATTGCGGAGGACCCGCCGGTTTTGGCGGAGGAAAAGACGTAGTATGGCGCGTGACATTTTGATCATTGATGATGAGGACGATATTCGCGACCTCATCGCGGGCATCCTCGAAGACGAAGGATACGAGGCACGGCAGGCGCATGATGCCGATTCGGGCCTCAACGAAATTGCCAAGCGCCGGCCAAGCCTGGTGTTCCTGGACATCTGGATGCAGGGCTCACGCCTCGACGGGCTGCAGCTGCTCGATGAATTCCAGAGTCAGCACCCAGACATGCCGGTGGTGATGATCTCCGGCCACGGCAATATCGAAACCGCGGTCTCGGCGATCCGCCGAGGCGCCTATGACTACATCGAAAAGCCGTTCAAGATCGACCGCCTGTTGCTGATCACCCAGCGCGCGATGGAAGCGACCCGGCTCAAATCCGAAGTCGAGGAACTGCGCGGCAGGGCGAGCACGCAATCGGTCGAGATGGTCGGCGTTTCGCCCGCCCTGCAGCAGACCAAGGGTGTCATCGAAAAATCGGCCCCGACCAATTCTCGCATCTTCATCTCCGGGCCGTCCGGGTCAGGCAAGGGCCTCGCGGCGCGGCTCGTCCATCAGGCGAGCCCGCGCGCCGAAGCGCCGTTCGTCGAGATCAACTGCTCGCTCTATTCGCCCGACGAAGTGCTCGTCGTGCTGTTCGGACGGGAGACGCGCGAGAAGTCGGGATCGCTGCGCACCGAGGTGGGTGCGCTGGAGAAAGCGCATGGCGGCACGCTTTATCTGAGCGAAGTCGCGGCGCTGCCGGCACCGGCGCAGCAGGCGCTGCTGCGGACGCTGGTCGAGAACAAGTTCAACCGTGTCGGCGGATCTGTCGCGGTGCCGATCGACGTGCGGATCATCGCGTCGAGTTCGCAGAACGTCGCGCAGCTGATCGAGAGCGGGCAGTTCCGCTCCGATCTCTTCCACCGGCTGTCGATCGTGCCGCTGCAGCTTGCCCCGCTCAAGGAGCGCAGGGAGGACGTGCCGCCGCTAGTGTCACTGTTCGTCGACCAGATCGCCCGTATGCACAACCTCAAGACCCTCACTATCGGACCCGACGCGATGGCAGTCCTGCAGGCGCAAGATTGGCCCGGCAACGCACGGCAGCTGCGCAATTCGATCGAACGGCTGCTGATCCTGATCAAGGATTCGCCGCCCGAGAGCGGAGTCATTTCCGCCCAGGCATTGCCGTCCGATATCGGTGAAGTGCTGCCGACTGTGGGCGACACGGACGAGTCGGCGCACCTGATGAGCCTGCCGCTGCGTGAGGCCCGTGAGGTGTTCGAGCGGCAATACCTGGTGGCGCAGATCGAACGGTTCGGCGGGAACATCTCCAAGACCGCCGAGTTTGTGGGCATGGAGCGGAGCGCCCTTCACAGGAAGATCAAGTCGCTGGGACTTTAGTCGCTCCCGCCGCGGGTAGGCAGTTGCCAGCCGATGTGGCATAGTTGCGGTGCGGGTGGGGAGCCAGTAGTAGCCGGGAGAGTAACAATAGACGCTCCCGGTCTAGTGGTGTTGTCGGCGCAATAGGTCCAATGAGCAGAAGAGGCCCCAAATGCCCGGAGAAAAGGCTCAGAATCTTCAGGATGCATTTCTCAATCACGTTCGCAAGCAGAAGATCCCCCTGACGATCTTTCTCGTCAACGGCGTCAAGCTTCAGGGCGTCATCACCTGGTTTGACAATTTCTGCTTGCTGCTACGACGCGACGCGCAATCGCAGTTGGTCTACAAGCACGCGATCTCGACTATCATGCCGGGCGCTCCGATCCAGCTGTTTGATCCGGAGCATGTGGACGACTAGATAAGCGTCCATGGCAAACGATTTCGAAGATGACGAGGACCGCCCAGGCGGCCCGCAGGCGGTCGATCATACGCTGGCGCCAACGCGGGTAGGGCTGATCGTGCCGGACGTGCGCGGGCGACCGGGGACGCACGACCTCGCCATGCGCGTTACAGAATTCGAGGGGCTAGCGCGAGCCATTCCCGTTGAGGTCGTCTTCTCGGACGTCGTCAAGGTGCGGGAGGTCAAGCCTGCGACCTTTGTCGGTGCCGGGCACGTCGAGGAACTCAAAGCAAAGGTCGCTGCGGGCAGGGTGGAGCTGGTGCTGGTCGACACGGCGCTCGCGCCCATCCAGCAGCGCAATCTCGAGACGGGGCTCGGCGCCAAGGTCCTGGACCGAACGGGCCTGATCCTCGAGATCTTCGGCGACCGCGCGGCGACGCGCGAAGGTGTGCTGCAGGTGGAACTCGCCCATTTGAATTATCAGCGCAGCCGATTGGTGCGGTCGTGGACCCACCTCGAGCGACAGCGCGGCGGTTTCGGCTTTCTGGGCGGCCCGGGCGAGACGCAGATCGAAAGTGACCGACGGCTTCTCGAGGAGCGGATCAAGCTGCTGGAAGACCGTCTCGACAAGGTCAAGCGCGTGCGCGGGCAGCAGCGCGGCCGGCGCGGGGCCGTGGACCTGCCGGTCGTGGCGCTCGTGGGCTACACCAATGCGGGCAAATCGAGCCTCTTCAACCGGCTGACCGGCGCAGGCGTGCTGGCGGAGAATTTGTTGTTCGCGACGCTCGATCCGACGGTGCGCAAGATCGAACTGCCGCACGGCCGCTCGGCGATGTTGTCCGACACTGTAGGCTTTGTGGCAGACTTGCCGACCACGCTTGTCGCCGCGTTCCGCGCCACGCTCGAGGAAGTCATCGAAGCCGATGTAATCCTTCATGTGCGCGACGTGGCCAATCCCGACTCCGCCGCCCAGGCGGCCGATGTGCTCAAGGTGCTCGCCGAGCTGGGCGTCTCCGCGGAAAAAACGCCGATCATCGAGGTTTGGAACAAGATCGACCTAGTCGGAACTGACGCGGACAGCCGCCGCGAGACTCTGCGGCACATCTCGGCGGCGGGGTCGGTGGCGGGGACCGTTGCCGTTTCGGCGCAGACGGGCGAGGGCGTCGATGAACTCCTCGCCTTGGTCGAAGCGACTCTGGCGGCCAAGAGCCGGACCTTTCGGGTCCGTGTGCCGCATGTGAACGGCGCCGATGTCGGGTGGCTCTATGGGCACGCCGAGATCATCGGCAAAGACGAGCCGGACGACGAGGGCCAGACCTACGAAGTTCGCGTCGAACCCCGCCACCGCGACAGCTTCGCGCAGCGCTTTGCCGGGCGGATCGAGGCGCCCTGAGGATGCCAACGCTTGGTAATGCGGTCGTCTATCTGCTGGGACCGTATGGCGTCGGCAAGCTGACGATCGCAAGAGAGCTCTGTGCCGAGACGGCAGCCATATTGGTGGACAACCATCTCATCAACAATCCGATCCTGTCGGTTATCGGGGCCGACGGCGTAACGGCATTGCCTGCTCAAACGTGGGACTTTGTTGGTCGTGTGCGGGAAGCATCGCTTCAAGCAATCGAAGAGCTTGGAGCGGCCGGCCGAGCCTACGTATTGACCAACGTGCTCGATGACGCACCGCAGGACAGGGCAGTGTTTGCCCGCGTAGAACTGCTCGCAAGGCGACGAGCGGCCCTGTTCGTTCCGGTCGTCCTGAGCTGCGACGAGGCCGAGAACGCGCGACGTGTTGCAAGCCCAGAGCGAGCCGCCAACCACAAGCACACGGACGAGGCCTCAGCGATGGAGCGACGTCGAACCGTGCGTCCACTGCCTGTCCTGCACGCCAATGTCCTCAAGCTCGATACGACCGCGTTGTCGCCCGCAGACTCTGCGGGGACGATCATCCGGCACGTCGCCGGCTTGCGTTAGCGGCGGGCCTTATCCGCGGCCCTGATCTCGTTCCAATAACTGTCCAGGCGGGCAAGGCCGGCGTCGGCGATGGGAATATTGTCTTGCCGGGCGCGGTCTTCGACGTAGTGGAAGCGCCGGATGAACTTCGCGTTCGCGTCGCGAAGGGCGGCCTCGGGGTCGATGCCGTGGTGCCGAGCGAGATTGGCGATCGCGAAGAGCAGGTCGCCCATTTCCTCCTGGCGCTCGGCGGCAGTGGTCGCTGCGTCAAGCTCGGCGAGTTCTTCCGTCACCTTGGCTTTGACCGCCGCTGCATCGGGCCAGTCGAAGCCAACCGCAGCGGCCCGCTTGGTGAGCTTTTCGGCACGGGCGAGGGCGGGCGCGCCGATGGGAACCTCGTCGAGGACAGAGGCGGGAGCCGTACCCTGCTTCTCGCTCTTGCTGGCCCGCTCGCTGGCCTTGATCTCATCCCATTTTGCCTTGACGCCGGTGGCTGTTTTGGCACCGGCATTCCGCGCAGCTTCCTCGCCAAACACGTGAGGATGGCGGCGGATGAGTTTCTCGGTGATCGCCTGGACTACATCGCCGAAGTCGAAGAGGCCGGCCTCCGATGCCATCTGCGCCTGAAAGACCGGCTGCAGCAGCAGGTCCCCGAGCTCGTCGCGCACGTCGTCAAAATTCTCGCGCTCTATGGCGTCCGCGACCTCGTAACCCTCTTCGATCGCGTAGTGGCGGAGCGAGCGGAAGTCCTGCTCGAGGTCCCAGGGACAGCCGCCGACGGGATTGCGCAGCCGCGCCATGATCTCGATCAGCCGCGTGATGTCGCGCGACGGCGTCATGTCGGCGTCAGACAAGGTCGAACTCCAGGCGCTCGTGGGCGAGCCGCGCCACGACGTGACCCGGGCCACTCGTGGCAACCAGCCCGCACATCGAGCCAGTCGTAATGATGGTGCCTGCCCTGAGGGGGTAGGCAGGGTGCTGGTTCTTCGCGTAGGCGACGAGCGAGGCCAGAGTGTCGCCAAAGGCGTGCTTGGACGGCGCGGCGTGAATGGTCTTGCCGCCAAACTCCAGCACCACCTCGAGCCCGCCGACTTCGCCTCCGAACCGCCTTGGGCCGACGGCGTAGCCGAGTGCGCTCATGTTGTCGGCCAGTCCGCCATTGGGGCCGGCGGCCTTCCGATCCGTGAAGCGTGTGCCGCAGATTTCGACGCCCAGGAAATAGTGATCAATTGCGGCCGCGACGTGTGCGGGATCTGTCGCGGAATCGGAAGGGAGGTCGCGGCCGAGAACCATACCGACCTCGACTTCAAGGCCAATGACCCCGCGGGCGGAGAGGCGGGCGGCGGCAGCAATGATACCGTCCGCGTAGATGGGCGCGACTACGCCGACGCCTTCGGCATGAACGGCCGTCTTCAGCATGCCGACCTTGCGGCCGACCGCGTCCTTGACGCCGAGCTGAATGCGATAACCCGCCTCGCGATCGAGCGCTGCGTAAGGAGCTGGGTCGACGTCGCTCGCATAAGCGCGTTGCGCAGCAGCCAGTCGGTCGATGAGATCGGTATCGGTCATGGGGTGTCCGGAATCGGTGATGGAGGCGGTTGGACGCTAGCTGAGGGGTTGGCATTTCCCAATGGCCTGACGCCCATATGTGATTCGCATAAGATATATTATGGAACTACCGGCTATGGGGAAGAGATCGGATGGTGGCATTTGATCTAAAGACACACGCGATTTCTGAGGCTTGCACTCACGGGCTCCAGAGGCGGCTTAGCGCGCGCTGAGTACGCTGCCGGTGGTTATGTTGATCTGGAGGCCATCATAAGCCGGCCGCACGTGCTCCGGAGTGATGCGGTCGGTCTCTGCATAATCCAGATCGATGTGGAGGTTTGTCAGGATCGCTTCGCGCGGCTTGAAGCGGGCCACAGCATCGAGCGCCTCGCTTAAGCTCAGGTGACTCGGATGCGGTGCAGGCCGCAGCGCATCGAGGATCCAGACGTCGAGCCCGGAGACGATCGCTTCGCTTTCCGAAGGTATGCCGCTCAGGTCGCACGAGTACGCGAATTTCCCGATGCGGAAGCCCAGCGAGAAGATCTCGCCGTGATCCTGGCGGAACGGCAGGATGTCGACGTCTCCGCCGGGTCCGTGGATGCGCAGCGGCTGGCCGGCCTCCATGAGGTTCTGGTTGAGGATCGGCGGATAGCCGCTGCCGGGCGGCGCCGTGAAACAATAGGCGAACGCCGAGACGATCCGCTGACCGGTCTCGCGGCTGAAATAGACGTCGACGCGTTTGTGGTTGTTGAGCGCCAGCACGCGCAGATCGTCGATGCCATGCGTATGGTCCGCGTGCTCGTGCGTATAGAGCACGGCATCGACGCGATCGACGTCGGCACTGAGCAGCTGCTCGCGCAGGTCGCAGCCGGTGTCGACGACGATGCGCGTCGGCTCGCTGTCACCGGTACGGCCTTCGATGAGCAATGAGCAGCGACGCCGGCGGTTCTTAGGATTGTTCGGATCGCACACGCCCCAGTTGCCGCCGATGCGGGGCACGCCGCCGGATGAGCCGCAGCCCATGATGGTGGCGGTGATCGAGGTCGCGGCGGCCATTTACGGCTTCGCCTTGGAGAACAGCCGGTAGAAATTGGCGGTCGTGGTCGCTGCGATTTCGGGGAGGGTTACCCCCCTCACCTCGGCGAGCTTCTGCGCGGTGTGGAGCACGTGGGAGGGCTCGTTGGTCTTACCGCGATAGGGCACCGGCGCGAGGTAGGGCGCATCGGTTTCGACGAGGATGCGGTCGGCAGGAGCGACGCCCGCGACCTCCTGGATCACCGCGGAATTCTTGAAGGTGAGGATGCCAGAGAACGAGATATAGCCGCCCAGCGCGAGGCCGGTACGGGCCAGCTCGATACCCGACGAGAAGCAGTGCAGCACGAACGGGAAGGCGCCCTTCCCGGTCTCCTCGGTGAGGATTTTTGCGATATCGTCGTCCGCGTCGCGGGCATGGATCACCAGCGGCAACCCGGTTTCACGCGAGGCGGCGATGTGGCGTCGGAAGCCCTCGGCCTGCGCGGCGTAGTCACCCTCGTAGTGGTAGTCGAGCCCGACTTCGCCGATCGCGACGCAGCGAGGATGGGCGCTGAGGCGGACCAGATCGGCGGTCGTAATCTCGGGCTCTTCGTGGGCGTGGTGCGGGTGCGTGCCGACCGAGCACCAGACCTGAAGGTTCTGCTCGGCGATCGCGGTGATCTCGTCGAAGCGCTTCACGCGTGTCGAGATCGTGACCATCGCATCGATACCATTGGCTTTCGCCCGAGCTAGGACGCCGGCACGGTCGGCGGCAAGCTCGGGGAAGTCGAGATGGCAATGGGAGTCGATCAGCACGATCAGCCGGCCTTGGCCTCGAACTTCCGGAACACCGGCTCCGGCACCGGCAGCGCAGTGCCCGCGGCCAGATACAGGTCGGGATCGAGCGCGTGCGCGAGCAGCCGCTGATTAACCGGTACCGCCAGCATGTCGAGCATCTTGCCAGCGGCGGCCGGGATGAACGCCTGAGCAGCGATGGCGCAGCGCCGGACGACGTCGGCCGTGGTCGCAAGGATTGCCCCCATGCGCGCGAGGTCGGCCTTCTTCCCCCATGGCGCCTGGTCGGCGAAGTAGAGATTGGCCGCGCCCAGCGCCGAGATAAGCTCGGCAGTTGCCTCGTGCAGCAGCTCGGTCGCCATCGCGGCTTCCATGCGCTCGATCGAGGTGATGGTCTCTGCGATGATCTTGCTGTCGTCGGCTGACCCTTCCTGACGCGCCGGCAACTGGCCCCCGAAGTTCTTCTGGATCATGGCGAGCGAGCGCTGCGCGAGGTTGCCGAAATTGTTGGCGAGCTCGGAGTTGTTGCGGTTGATGAACTTGTCGCGGCCCCAGTCACCGTCCTGCCCCCATGAGATTTCACGCAGGCAGTAAAAGCGCACGGGGTCGGCGCCGAACTCCTCGACCACGGCGAAGGGGTCGACCACGTTGCCGAGGGACTTGCTCATCTTTTTGCCTTCGGACGTCAGGAAGCCGTGCGCGAAAACCCGCTGCGGCACCGGCAGGCCCGCGCTCATCAGGAAGGCCGGCCAATAGACCGTGTGGAAGCGGATGATGTCCTTGCCGATGACGTGAAGGTTCGCCGGCCAGAATTTTCTGAACTGCGCCCCCTTATCGTCGGGATAGCCGACGCCGGTAATGTAGTTGGTGAGTGCGTCGATCCAGACATACATGACGTGCCCGGGCGCATCGGGAACCGGAATGCCCCAGTCGAATGTCGTTCTGGAGATCGAGACGTCCTGCAGGCCGCGCTTGACGAACGAGATGATCTCGTTGCGGCGCTCTTTTGGCGCGATGAAGTCCGGCTGCTCCTCGTAGAGTTTCAGCAGCTTGTCCTGATAAGCGGAGAGCTTGAAGAAATAGCTCGGCTCCTCGACCCATTTCACCTCGGCGCCCGACGGCGCGAGCTTCTTGCCGCCCTCGCCCTCGGTCAACTCCTCGTCGTCGAAATACGCCTCGTCCCGGACGGAGTACCAGCCCTTGTAGGTCGAGGTATAGACGTCTCCGGCGGCCGTCATCCGTCGCCACAAATCCTGGCTCGCCGCGTAGTGGCGAGGCTCGGTCGTGCGGATGAAGTCGTCGTTGGAGCTGTTGAGCTTCTTGCCGAGTTCACGGAAGCGCGCCGAGTTGCGATCGGCGAGGGCGCGGGTGGTCATTCCCTCGCGCTCCGCGGTCTGCACCATCTTGAGGCCGTGCTCGTCCGTCCCGGTGAGGAAGAACACGTCCCTCCCCTCAAGCCGCCGCCACCGGGCGATCGCGTCGGTCGCGATCAGCTCGTAGGCATGGCCGATATGCGGCTCGCCATTGGGGTAGGCGATGGCGGTGGTGACGTAATAGGCGTTGCCGGTCATTGTGCTGGTGCGAGGAGATGGGTTTGAGCGTGCCCCTTGATCGCGTCGAAGAGCGAGATCAGCGTCTGACGGGCGTCGAGGTTGTATTCCTCGGCGTCGGCAAACAGGACGGTGGCCTTGTCCCATAGCGCCTGTGCCGAGGCAAGCCGGGGCTTTGCGCCGGATTTGGCGGCATTGGTGGCTTCCGCCGCGATCCAGTCAGTGAGCATGTCCCGTCCGAACGCGTAGGCCGCGCCGGCCTTGTCAGAGGCCAGCGTATCGGCGATGGCGAGGTGCACCTGAGCGGGGCCACTTCCGGGGGATTTGAGCCATCCTTGGAGCGCAGCGAGACCTGCATTGTCGCCGAGCGCCAAGGCTTCATATGCGCGGCGCGGACGGCCGCCCGCGAGCTGAACCGCGGCGTCCAATCCGGGCCTTTGCCCAATCACCTGCCGCACGTCAGCATCAGACAGCTGGCGGAGCGCTATCGAGCGGCAGCGCGAGCGGATGGTGGGTAGCAACCCGCCCGGCCGGTGCGAGACGAGGATGAACAGCGTGTCCGCCGGCGGCTCCTCGAGGATCTTGAGCAGCGCGTTGGCCGAGGACGGATTGCAGTCGTCGATCGAGTCCACGACGATGATGCGTACCCCGGCACGGCCGCGCGTCAGATGCGCCTCGCCTTTCAGTGCCCGAACCTCTTCGACCCTGATCTGGGTGTAGAAGCCCTTGCCGGTATCGCGCGGCGCTTTGCGCAGCACGCTTAGATTGGGATAGCCGCCGGAGGCGACCTGAGCCGCGATGTGCTCGGGGGGTTCGTCACCGGTTCGTGCGAAAATCTGTCGAGCAACATCAAAGGCGAGCGTTGCCTTGCCGATGCCGCGCGGTCCGTTCAGGAGGATCGCGTTCGGCAGGCGATCAAGGTCGAGCTGCGCGCGTGCCGTGGCGTGCCCCACGACTTCGCTGCGGCTCTCGGGCAGCGGCACCCCTTCGAGCTGGTCAGGCTCGCGCAGATCGTCGTCGCTCACGCGGTCTGCTCGAGGCTAAGCTCGGGAAAGCGACGGGCCAGAACGTCCCAGATTTCCTGCTCGAGCGCGTCCTCGCTCTGGTTGGCTGGGATCACCACGCAGCGTTCCGCATTGGTGCGCGCGATGGCGAGGAAGGCCTCCCGCAGGCGGCGGTGCCAGTCGAGATCTTCTTTCTCGAACCGATCGCCGGTCTGGGCGAGCGCCGCTTCGGTTTCGCGCTCGACGACACGGCGAAAGGCGACCTCAGGGTCCATGTCGAGCAGGATGGTGAGGTCAGGCTTGTGGCCGTTGAGCGCCAGCGTTTCGAGCGCATCGATCAGTTTCACATCGACGCCGCCAGTGAGGCCCTGATAGGCGCGGGTCGAGTCACTGAAGCGGTCGGAGATGACCCAGCGACCGGAATCGAGGTTGGGCGCAATCAGCTGATTGACGTGGTCGAGCCGCGCGGCCGCGAACAGCACGGCCTCGGCACCGGCGCCCCAGCTTTCCGACCTCCCCTGGAGTATGAACGCGCGGATGGCCTCGGCGCGCGGCGTGCCGCCCGGCTCCCGCGTGCGCACGGCGGCGATCGAGTGCCGCTCGAGGCGGGCTGCGAGGCGCTTGACCTGCGTCGACTTGCCGACGCCCTCGCCGCCCTCGAACGTGATGAACCGCGCGGTCACGGCCGGCTTGTCGAGCATCAGGGAAGCCACCCGAGCAGGAGGTGCTTGGCCGCATCCGTTGCGCGACGCACGAGATCGCCCTCCTGCACGGTGGAGTCCGCGTAGAGCGGGCTCTGCTGCACGAGCCGGCCGCCGCAGAAGACGTTAAGCTTGGCGATCTCCTGCCCTTCGAGCACGGGCGGGCGTAACGGCCCCTTGTAGGTCACTGTGGCCGTGGGGCAGTTGTCCGCCGTCTTCGGCACAAGCAGATCGATCTTGTCCTTGCCGACGAGTCCGATACTCGGCTTGTCGCCGCCGAACACATCGGCGCGCGCAATGACCTTGCCCTGCGGGAACACCGGCAGCAGCTCGAAGCCACGCATGCCGAAGGTGATGAGCTTTCGCGCTTCTTCCGCGCGCTCCGACATCGAGCCGAGGCCGTGCAGGACGGCAATCAACCGGCGGCCGTCATTGGGCGCCGAAACCACTTCGCCGTAGCCAGACTCCTCGGTGTGGCCGGTCTTTAGTCCATCGACGCCCAGGCCGAGCTCGAGCAGCGAGTTGCGGTTCATCTGCCGGATCTTGTTCCAGGTGAACTCCGGCATCGAGAAGAGTTTGTAGTACTCGGGGAAGTTCTTGATGATGTAGCGGCTGAGCGTCGCGAGGTCATGCGCCGTCGAGTACTGGTCCGGATCGGGCAGGCCCGTGGCGTTGGTAAAGTGCGAGCCACCGAGCCCGATCTGCTGGGCCAGCTTGTTCTCAATCTTAGCGAAGGTGTTCTCGTCGCCGCCGATGCCTTCGGCGAGCGCAATCGCGGCGTCATTGCCGGACTGCACGATGACCGATTTCAGCAGGTCCTCGACTTTGATCTTGGAATTGAGGACGGCGAACATCGTCGAGCCACCGGAGGCGGCGCCACCCTCGCGCCAGGCGTGCTCGGAGATGAAGAACTCGTCGTCGAGGTGGAGCTTGTTCTGCTGCAGGTAGGTGAACACCACCGCCAGCGTCATCAGCTTGGCCATGCTCGCCGGCTCAAGCCGCTCGTCGGCGGCCTTGTCGTAGAGGATGGTGCCGGTGTCGTAGTCCATCAGGACCGCGAACTTGGCCTTGGTATCGAAATCCTGGCCGAAGGCAGCGAGCGACAGCGACGCCAGGATGGCGCCCGCAAGCACTGCCAGGCCGAACCTTATCCGCATCATTGCAACCGTTGCGCCGGGGAGCGGCGCGCCTGCCGACTAATAGAGAACTATGCCTTTGAGGCCAAGTTGTTGCGCGAGTTTCAAAACATCGTCTCGCGCGACGCCGGGCTTAAGATGCGTCAATGTCAAACGTGTGGCCGGGCCGGCCGGACTTTCAACGGCATCTTCGTCGACAGCGCCCAGCATGGCAAACTGCTGGACGAGGCTCGATTCCTGGGCCGGGTCGCTGAAGGTGCCCAGGTCGAGCCGAATCGCGCGGGCGTCGTCATCGACCGATGCCTTCCACTCGGCCAATTCGGGGGCGCGGGTCGCCATCGCGGTTGCCGCGTCGACGGCGGCGTTCACTTTTTCGGTGGTGTCTTGGTACCCCATGAGGCTCGTGATCAAATTGCCGATCAGGCCGCCTGAGAAGGGATTGCGATCTCGCGGGGCCAAGGAAGCGGGCATCGGCCGGGGAGCGTCGGCGAGGGCAATGCGCGTACTCCCCTGCTCCGCCCGCGTCGTGGTGTTGAGCGAGGCCATGAGCATCCGGTTGTCGTCGCCCTCGAGCGGGGCGGGACCGACATAGGCGACCTTGACCTGCGCGCTGCCGGCATTGGCAAATCCGAGGATCTGTGCGGTCTCGTAGCTGAGATCGGCGATGCGACCCGACATATAGGGGCCGCGATCATTGACGCGGACGAGCACGGAGCGGCCATTTTCGAGATTGGTGACGCGGGCATAGCTCGGGATGGGGAGCACCGGGCTCGCCATCGTGAGGTAGTACGCGCCGAAGATTTCGCCGTTGGCGGTGCGGCGGCCGTGGAAGTCCATGCCGTACCAGGAGGCCTCGCCCGTCGCGACGTAGCCGGGTCCGGCGACCGGACTGTAGACCACGCCATGAACCGTGTAGGGATCACCGGCCATGACGCGGCCCCCGCCACGCGGCGGATATTTCGCGGTCGTGACGCGAGGCGAGACGGCAACGCCATATTCGGCCGAGGTGAAGGCGCGACGATGGCCGCTATGGTTCACGGCGCACGCGGCGAGGATGGGGGCCATCAGCAGTGTCAGCGCGAGCCCGCGCCAGCCGCCCAAACTCAACACAACGCGTACCCCAGACCCAACAGCCCGGCATTTTACAAGAGCCGGCGAGCCACAGGCGCAAACAGTTTGGTTGTGGTTGCGATGCGGTTAATTTGAATCGAATTGGAACGCCGACGGCAGGGGCCGGGCGCGCCGCCCGGCCTCAAGGATACGTCAGGCAGGCGTCTTGGGCTTCTGCGAGACGCCGGAGGTGGCCGCAACTTCGGCGGCGAAGTCGGTTTCCTGCTTCTCGATCCCCTCGCCCAGCGCAAAGCGCGCGAACTTGGTGATCTTGATGGGGGCGCCGGCTTCCTTGGCGGCCTTCTCGACGATGTCCTTCACCTTGCTCTCGCCGTCGATGACGAAGGTCTGGGCGAGGAGCGTCGCTTCCTCGAAGAACTTTCGCACGCGTCCTTCGACCATCTTGGCGATGACGTCGGCAGGCTTGCCGCTTTCCTTAGCCTGCTCGGTGAAGATCTCGCGCTCCTTGGCGACGATCGCAGGATCGATGTCGTCAGACGAGACCGACGCAGGATTGGTGTTGGCGATGTGCATGGCGAGCTGCTTGCCGAGCCCGGCCAGCACGGCCTTGTCGCCCCTGGACTCGACACCCACGATCACGCCCAGTTTGCCCAAGCCGGGCTTCACCGTGTTGTGGACGTAGGAGCCAATGACGCCGTCGGCGACCTCGATCACCTGCGAGCGGCGCAAATTCATGTTCTCGCCGATCTTGGCGATCGCGTCCGTGAGCTCGGCCGCGACAGAGCGGCCGGTGCCCGGGAACGGCATTTCAGCCAGCTTTTCGACATTGCCCTTGGCTTCGAGCGCCAGCTTGGCGACGTTGCCGACGATCCCCTGGAACTGCTCGTTGCGCGCGACGAAATCGGTCTCGGAGTTGACCTCGACGATCGCGGCCTTGGTGCCCTCGGTCGAAACGCCGACGAGGCCCTCGGCGGCAATGCGGCCGGCCTTCTTGGCGGCCTTGGCGAGACCACGGGTGCGCAGCCAGTCGATGGCGGCTTCCATGTCGCCGCCGGTCTCTTCCAGGGCCTTCTTGCAATCCATCATGCCCACGCCGGTCATTTCGCGGAGGTCTTTGACCTGGGTCGCCGTGACTGCCATTTCGATCACCTTTCATGCGGCCCCGAGCGAGGCCGCGCCTATCGATTGAAAATGAAGCTTGGATGAAGGCCGCGCCCTACTGCGCGGCCTGACCCTCTGCGAGCGCCGGCTCCTCGGGAGCGGTCTCGGACGCACCGAGATCGGCGCCGCGACCTGCCGACGAGCGCGAGATGCCATCGATCGCCGCGCGGGCGACGAGATCGCAATAGAGCTCGAGGGCACGCGCCGCGTCGTCGTTGCCCGGGATCGGATAGTCGATCTGGTCGGGGTCGGAGTTGGAATCGATGATCGCGATCACCGGAATGCCGAGGCGCTTAGCCTCCTTGATGGCATTGGCTTCCTTGTTGGTGTCGATGACGAACAACAGGTTGGGCAAATTGCCCATGTCCTTGATGCCGCCCAGGTCGCGGTCGAGCTTCTCGCGCTCGCGGTCGAGCAGCAGGCGCTCCTTCTTGGTGAGGCCTTCGGCTTCGGTGCTCTCGAGCTGACGCAGGCGGTTGATCGACTGCGAAATCGTCTGCCAGTTGGTGAGCGTGCCGCCTAGCCAACGGGAATTGACGAAGTACTGCGCGGATTTCTTCGCCGCCTCGGCGACGAGCGGCGCTGCCTGGCGCTTGGTGCCCACAAAGAGCACGCGGCCGCCTTCGGCGACGGTGTCGGAGACCAGCTGCAGCGCGCGGCTCAGCATCGGCACGGTCTGGCCGAGGTCGAGAATGTGGATGTCGTTGCGCGACCCGAAGATGAAGCGCTCCATCTTGGGGTTCCAGCGATGCGACTGGTGACCAAAATGAACGCCTGCTTCGAGCAGCTGACGCATGGAAAAATCGGGCAAGGCCATGAAATGGCGCTCCTTTACCGGTTGTGCCTCGACGAAGGATCTTGGCGTTTCCGCCACCGGATGGAGCAGCCGGATCATCCCGGCGCGCCGCCCTCGTCTGTGAATTACGCCCGGATCGGCTGGGCGCGGCGCGGATATAGGGGAGTTCGGCGCCGGACGCAAGGCGAGCCGGGACATCCGGTGGCCCGGACCATCTCCGCTTAGTCCCGCCGTTCCTGCCTTGGGCAATGAGCGGCGCCCGCGAGGCGCGTACGCCCCGAGGTATAAGTATGAGGCGCGAGCGCCTCGCGGGCGGCAGGATTTCGTTTCGGGGGTCAGTCAAGGGCACTGTTTCAGCCCCGGTTAAGCCCGAACCTCGCAGGGTTACGATCCCCCACGCCTGCCTGCCCCGCCCGCGCC
>Ga0068853_100001030_pt1 | contig 19653 bp, 11 predicted proteins | sample KBSCornC32_FD_65655 | JGI IMG/M metagenome (GOLD analysis project Ga0068853, IMG submission 65655) | Corn rhizosphere microbial communities from Kellogg Biological Station, Michigan, USA - KBS Corn C3-2 | ecosystem: Host-associated > Plants > Roots > Rhizosphere > Soil ...
TGAACAACTTCTCGCCGTTGACTACGTAGTCGTTGCCATCGAGAACGGCCCGTGTGCGCAAAGCCGTCAGGTCAGAGCCGGCACACGGTTCGGTGAGCGCGAAGGCCGAAAGCCGCTTGCCGCTGGCCAATAACGGCAAAAATCTTTGCTTCTGCTCGGGGCTGCCGAAAGTTCGCAAAGGGTCGACGGCACCGATGCAGCCGTGGACTGAAGCCAGTCCGGCGACGGTGGGATCGATCGTCGCCATTTGAGTCAGGAATTTTGCAAATGAAACGAATGACGCACCCAGTCCGCCGTATTCGCGATCGACCAGCAAACCGAAGTACCCTGCCTCGGAAATCGCTGCGAGCGATTCAGGGGACACCTTGGCCTGCGCGTCGAGCAAAGTCTTTTGATTCCGTCGTTCGCGAACGATCTCCAGCGATTTCTGCATGACCGACTGCGTGGCCGGATCGTTCGCTCGATCTTTGGCGACGAACGCATCGCCGGGCAACACGTCATCCCACACCGCGCGGTAGACGGGACTGCCGGTCGTCTGGTATTTGGTGGCGAACAGCTTCTCGACCTGCTCATCGGCCCGATCGAGGGTTCCGGTGGTGCGGGCCTCTTCGGCACTCTTGCCGGCCAGTTTGAGGGCCGTCTCCACGAAAGTTTCGGGTTCGCGTTCGAGATTCGGTTTGGGCGTCGAAGTCGAGGCGGTCATAAGAGCACTCCTGACGAATTATACGCACGGGTGATTCGTACGGTGGCAAGAAAATGGCCCCTTGGAATTGCCGCGATGTTATCGGGGTTAAGAGAATAGTACAACGTGAGTTATCGAAACCTGACGTGCCCTCTCTATAATCACGAAGATGGCTATTGATTTTTTGATTGTCGGCGCCGGCATCGGCGGGGCGGTCCTGGCCAATCTGCTGTCTCGGGCAGGAAAGCGCGTCCTCGTGCTGGAGCGCGACGCAAATCCTCCGCAAATCGTCCGTCCCGAAATCCTGTGGCCCGCAACCGTTCGATTTCTGGAGTCGATCGTGCCCGGCGGCCGACTGCCGGATTCAGCGGTGATGCCCCTCCGCAGTCTCGAATTCGAATACAGGCAATCCACGCTCTTCAGAATTTCCGAGGAGTTTTTCGAACGTACGGGTGTGGCGTTGTGGTCCACCAATGCCGATCGGACTCGCTCGCTTTTGCTAAGCGAGGCGCAATGTGAGGTCGAGCGCGGCATTGAGGTCACCGGGTTGCTGAAGGAAGCCGGTCGGGTCGTGGGCGTTCGCGCTCGATCGACCGGCGGTGGAATCGATCGCGAAATTGCATCGCGCTGGACAATCGGTGACGACGGAGGTCGTTCAATCGTGCGGCGCGAATGCGACATCCTCATGACTGTGCGAACGCCTGCGATCGACCTTCTGTCGTTTGGATTTCCGTTGCCGTCATTTATGGAACCGGCAACGGCCTAAGCCTGGATCAACCCTCACCGCGGTCGATCAGGAATGTTTCTGCTGGCCGGCCTTGCACGTCCGTCCGGCATCGCGGCCGGATTGATCGCCGTCAGGCCGCGGTTGTTCCAGAATGACCTTGATGTCCAGCTCGCACTGGATGAGTTCTCGGCTTCCGTTCCACAGGTGGCGCAGGTTCTCGGCTCGCGCCGGTTTCCGACCGATCTGGCGCATGTCCGGGTCTCATGGGGCCATGCCGCCCGTTACGGGACGGAAGGAGCGCTATTGATTGGCGACGCGGCTCACGCCGTCACACCGGCCGGAGGGCAAGGGGCCAATATGGCAATCGCCGATGCTCGTGTCGTGGCTGAAATCGCGCTTTCGCACGAGTCACAACTTGTGCAGGAGTACGAGCGCCGACGCCGGCCTGCCAATGCGAGATCGATGCGACTGTCTCTGGGGGCGACGATTGGGGCAGCCATGCCCGACTGGATCCTGGCGCCCCTGATTCCCACTGCGTTTCGAATCCTGAATCGTTGGCCAAAACTATTCGCACGCGGATTGCGATTTACCTCCACGGCATTTCTCGATTCGCCTGTCGAATAATCCGATTCTGAACGCACCAAACACTGGATCGCGTTCAGATATGTGTTCATTCGTGAGAATCTTTCTCACCTGCCAGGCGAGCTGGCAGGGGTCGCGTTGTAAAAATGCGCGCAGCCAGACACGAAATCGACGGAAGCAATGCGATGTACCGGCTGATCGCGGCGTTCACCCTACCGGCGCCGATCGCCGGATTCCAGACGGGCGACGCTGTCGGGAAACTCGAGCCGGATCACGGTTTTGGCGCCGCGCAGCTCGATTGAACCGGCGTCGCGATCGTGGGCCGCCTGCAACAACCGGTCCGAGAGCAAATCTTCGCGGATGGCCAGTGCTTCTCCCGTGCGGATGTCGATCAGTTCCACGGCGAGGTATGACTGATCCTGCTTGCGCGGCCGGCAGATCGTGACCAGCACGGGGAGCGAGACGTCGGGCAATTGCAGAATCGACCGTCGACCGAGCGTACGCCGCCACAGCAGGCGCTGCGCTTGAGCGTCGACGGCGCATAATTCGCCGTCGATATGCGCACAGGGCAGGATGGCGTCGCTGACGATCTGCGTTTCGGGCGTCACCGGCTTGCACGTCGAGCGCGTCAGGTTGAAGTAGTAGCGATCGTGATCGCGGAAGGCCCACAGGCGGCTCACGTTGTCGAGCGAATCCGGCTCGACGGCCACATCGAGGCGCTGCTGGCCGCTGGTCAGGTCGACGACGCGGATCCGCCCCGAATTCGTGAGGTACGCCGCTTCGTCGGTGTCGCGGACGAACGCCAGAATCTTGGTTCCCGGCGGGGCCGCTTCCTGTACCGAAACTTCCGCGATTTCTGCGGCGGGCACGTCCCAGGTGAAGCTGTCGTCCAGTGGGTCCCAGACTCGCAGCCGTCGCGAACCGGCCGTCGACGTGCAGTGGAACAAGCGCCGGCCGATTGCCTTGCGGGTCAGCCGGTGCTGAATGTCGAGCTTCCCGCGGCGGAGCTCGGCCCCGCAGGCAGTATCGTAGACTGTGTAATTGGCATAGTTGCTGGCGAACACAACCAACACCCGGTCGTCGCCGATGATTCCCTGAAACGACTCGTGCATCAGGCCGCCGCTGGATTCCAGATCGTCGCGCTGCCACAGAACGTGGCCGTCGACCGGGTCGACGACAAACAGATGCTGCCGGTGTTGAAACGTGCAGAAGCGAGGCCCGGCAGGGCCCACCTTGACGACGTCTTTCACATTTTCGAGTGCTTTGGGCACTGTTGTCCACAGCAGCTTCCGCTCCAGCAGCGAAACACCGTGGAGGGCCCCCATGCCTCCCAGGGGGAAGAAATTGCCGACGTACGCATGCTGCACGTGCCCCGGTTGTGTTGTCGCCGGATAGAACACGCGTCCTGGAACGCGGATCGTCTCCGCATACTCCTGCCCGGTGTGGCGATTCACCACGGCGAACAAACCGTTCGCGCCGCGGCCGCGATCGAACAGATCGAACGTCGAGGTGCGCGGCGTGCACAAATACAGCACTCCGTTGCCGTTGTAAGTCGTGTGCAGAATTTCGTTGGCAGCGCGTTCTTCCTGGATCCTGGCGCCGACTCCCGACCAATGCGGCCTGGCGAGCCGGCGATAGGCCAGAAAGGCCTCGTTGTCTCGCGGCAGCCTGGCCAGCCATGCCGCTCCCGGCTGCTGCGGCGCGACTTCGACCTCGGCGAATTTCGTGCCCAGTTCGACGAACAATCGGGCCGCATCGTGATGCAGTCCCTGAGCATTCCACAGCTCGGCCAGCAGGCAGGTCGCTTGACCGGCGAAGCTTGCCTGCCGACTCTGGCGGATGGCCAGGAGCACGGTCTCGGCCTTTTGAAGCTGGCCTTGTTCGACGAGCAGGCGCGCGAGCTGCACGCGGGCGCCGTCGGCCAGAATGTCATCGGGATAGAGATCGATCAAGCGCTGCGTTCCTGGCGCGTCGCGTGATTTCAGCGAAGCCGAAATCTTCTGCGCGATTTCCGTTTCGAAAGCTCGCAAGGCCTGTTCGTCGATCGTGCCCAGGCGCTTGATCAGCTCTGCGGCGAGAACGTGCCCGGCGGCCGTCCGTGAGGGGTCGTCGCGGGCTTCCAGCGCGGTATACGACGCGCCGGTTGCAAGATCTCGTGCCGCCGTCAGGATTGTTCGGGCATGGTCGCCGTTGTGCGCCGAACGGCAGCGCTCCAGCAGGTAACTTCCCACATGTTCGGGCGCCGCCGAGAGCGCCGCCAGCCGCTCCAGAGTCGCGCCGGTTCGATCGCCTTCGTCGCGGATTCTGCGAACGAGCAACTCTCGCAAGAGTTCATCGGCCTGGTGCGTCACAGGCGCGCCACTCCAATGCCGCCTGATGTGTTCCAGCCGCGGCTCGGCCCTGTCGAGCCGTCCCAATGCCAGTTCGAGACCGGCAACGTCGAGCATCGTCGCGGCATCGTGCGGCGCTTCCTGTAATTTCGCGGTCATGCTTTCGAGCACGACATGCGCCTGCGGATAGACCGAAATCTCTCCCGGCCGCATCGAAACGATCAGGTCGCCGCTGGCGACGAGGTTTCCCAGCGGCTGTACCGGCACGACTCCAACCGGGGCCGCGCCTGTTGCGAACGTTTGTCGTATAGCAGGCAACATCGCCGTTTGTCGGCCCGAATCGAGCTCGAGGCCGATGATCCGTCCGTCGTCGAGCGGAACATGATAGCGACCAGCCAGTCGCACGCCCCGCCCGGCGGGCGAGCTTCCCAGGCGCACTTCCCAGCGTTCCCAGCCCGATTCGATCGCCAGCCCGCGGCATTTTCGTCGCCCGACGAGAACCACGGTCGCGTCGCTCGCGGCCGCCACATATTCGGTCGCCGTTGCCGGTTCGGCGTCTTCGCGGCGCGTGCGCCACTTCATGCGGCCGCTGGCCAGATCCAGGCAGTGGATGTATTCGGAATGTGCGGGAAGGTAGATGACGTGCGAGCCGTGGACGACCGGGAGATTCGCATACCCCGGATGTGCGTATTTGCGCCGCGAGCTGTAGGGCCACGACGACATTTGCTGCCGCAGTTGTGGTTCGTCGTCGTCGTGTGAGGCAGCCCAGAGCAGTGTCCCCGACAGCGAATCGACGGCGACGAGCACGCCGGCCTGCGTGGGGCAGACGACGACTCCTTCAGCATAGGTCGGCAGACAGGCCATGCCGACCCGCTGGTGATCAACCTCGATCGGTTGCGATACCGAGCAGATCACCTGCGACCAGATCAAATCGCCAGACTCGGCCTTCAGACACGACAGATACAACTGCTGCCGCTTTTCGCTGACGGCAAACAGGCGGTCAGCCACACTGAGCGGCGGACCCAGGAAGCAATGTCCCGCCAGGTTGGCCCTCGTGCCGGCAGCATCGTCGCGGCCTCCGGCTGTCCATTTGGGCGCCCTTTGCAAGCCCCCCGTCTGCAACTCTTCGGCCGCCAGGTCGAACGCAGCCAGTACGTTGCCGGGGGAACGCGGCGTCGCATCGCTGCCGGCCGTCGGGGCGGCGGCCGGCGCCGGTTCTTCCTGCTCGATGCGGTCGATCAGGAAAACATGCCGCGCATCGGTCGACAACGTCTGCAGCGTACAATTCCCCACCACCAGCCGCATGATGTTGTTCGGGTCGGGGTTTCCATCGGCGGGAATCGTCTGACGTGGCGAGATGTCGCGGCAGAGTGCCGAGACGCAGGGATGGAACCAGAGCAACTTTCCGGTGCGCACGTCGACGGCGCGCAGCCCTTCGAAATCGCGGAAGATCAGCTTCTCGTCGACCAGCAAGGGAAGCTGCGCGGTGCCGACGGGCAGTCCATTCTGAAGTTGATAAGTCTCCCAGGCCGAGACGAGAGTTTTGAGATGACCACTCTGCTCGCCCGCGAGGGAGCCGCGCCATAGCACGTGTCCCAAAGCCGGGGGCGAGCCGGACGTCGCGGCGTGGCGAGCGTGCGGGTGATCGAGCGCGGGATCGTCTTTTTCGTCATACTCCAGCGACGCGACGACGGTTGAGCCGCCGCGTCCTGGGCCCGATCGTGTCTCATTCTCCTGCGCTGCGGCCTGGATGATGCGGCGATCGTCGTTCTCGTCAAATTCGAGCGCCCGCAGGTCGTCGAGCCAGCGCGAGATTGACGTTGATTTTCCGGCAATCTTGACCGTCGCGGCCCGATCGCTGCCTTCGAGAATCTGGCGGGCCGCCTCGCGATGACCAAGACGGATGGCGCAACTGGCAGCCTCGACACGGTGCGTGGAGGTCAACCGCGAACAAAGAACCGGTTCTTCGAGCATGCGCCGCCACCAGCCCCAGGCCAGAAGGTCATTGCCGTGATCGGTCCACCAGGCAGCGAGCCGGTGGCCGGCCTCGAAACCTGCCGCCGTGTGATGATAGCGGCGCACAATCTGGGCCAGCGACTCAGGGTTCGGGGCGGCCGGGCTGCTTTCCAGAAGCTTCCGGGCCTGGCTGCCGAAGAGTTTTTCGTAGGCCGCCAGGGCTTTGGGAGGCAGTTCGGCCAGCACGCTCGCGGCCAGAAAGCGGGCGCCGCGGGGGACCGGCTCGGATTCCAGCCGGACAAACACGTCGTCATCGCGATCGAGAATGGACTGCAGTTCGGTGAGGCCTTCGACGAGGCGTCCGGCGTCAAGGTCTTTCCGGGCGGATCGCAAACGCACTTCGACCTGGCGTTCACGAACGAGATTCTGGTGCCACTGATCGGGGTCGTCGGAATCGAGAAACGTGCGCTTGTCGTTCCTGGCTTTGAGGCGCTCGTCGTTCTCGGCCTTGAGGCGCTTGTAGTCTTCCGCAAATTTTCGCGCCTGCGGCGATTTGAATTGAAGATCGTCATTACCGTTTCGGTTGGGAGAATCGGTAATGCCACGAGGCGGATCAGCGACGGACTCTGGCGGCGCTGGTGATTTTACCGGAGGACCCGTATTCGGGCGAGAGTCCCGTCGAACGTCGCTAGCGGTTTCGCCGCCAGGTTCTATCGCAATTGCAGCAGTAGGCCCGACCGCCAGCCAGCCGACGAGCAACGCGCTGCCCAGAAACCGACACAGGGAACAGCCCCAGCGCATTCGCCTCGTCCCGGCGAAGGGCAATGTGCGTCCTGCCATGTCGTTTCCTCCGTGAAACGAAAGCCGCCCTCATAGCGCTTTGGGGCGGGATTGTAGCGAGACCCCGCCTGGCAGGCCATAGCAAAACTTCATCATTCCTTCTTGGAAGTGGGAAGAATTGCTGGCAACGACGGCCTGTAGCTGAACTCGCCAGAGTTCAGACTTGGTGCGAACATTTGAATTCTGGCGAATTCAGCTACCGCCAGCACTCGTTGGCGCACCCTCTTTCTTCATTCTCTTTTGAGCCAGCAGCCAGGTGTAGAGCTCGGGGTTGTTGTAGGTCTCGGTCCAGGAATCGTGGCCGGCTTCGGGGTACACCGTCAACTTGGGATTTCCGCCTGCCTTTTTGAGCGCCAAGACCATTTCGGCCGTCCGCTCCAGCGGTACACCGTCGTCGAGAGCGCCATGGAAGCCCCAGGTCGGCAGCTTGGCGAACTGTTTGGCCCAGTACGGTTCTCCGCCTCCGCAGATGGGGGCGATCGCCGCAAAACGAGTGGGCGCGTACGCCGCCAGTCGCCAGGTGCCAAATCCCCCCATGCTGAGGCCGGTGACGCAAACCCGTTCGGCATCGACTTTGTATTTACGCCCGATGTCGTCCAGCAGAGCGATGAGCTCGATGGGTTCCCACCATTGGTCCTTGGGGCACTGGGGCGACACGACGATGAAGGGAAAGTCCTTTCCGGCAGCAACGAGTTTCGGCGGGCCGTGCACTTTGACGAGTTCCAGATCGTCGCCGCGCTCGCCCGATCCATGCAGAAACAGCAGCACGGGCCAGGAGGCCTGCCTGTCATAATCCTTGGGAAGATAGAGCAGGTAGCGCATCTCGACTTTGACTTGAACATCAAGTCGCGTCGGTTGCTGTGTGCCAGGTTTGTCGTCGGCGATCACCAAGGTTGGAGTCGAGGCCGACGCGGCCAGGGCGAGTGACAGGAGCAGAGTGGGTTTCATCAACGGACCTCGGCTACGGTTAAACAAGTAAATGCATTGGATGTTGGATTGTACCGGCTTCGCCAGCGAATCGGTAGAAAGTACGTCAGCCTTTCCAGGCTGACACAAGCGCGGGAAATTGCATTACGCCATGTACGACGTTCTCGGTGCCGATGAGGTTTGCGCTCCAGCCAAAAGTCGAATTGCGCCCATGTCAGGCTGGAAAGCCTGACGTACTGATGCGAAATCCTCAGCTACTCAGCCGGGATTGAATACAAATCATGCCGGCCGGCGCGCTCGCTGACGATCACCAGCCGTTTGCCGTCGGGATACCAGTCGCAATAATCGTCGCGCTCGGGCGATACGGTTAGTCGCTTCTGATCTGAACCATCCGCGTTCATCACGTAAATCTCGGCGTTGCCGTCGCGGTGGCTCGTGAAGGCGATTCGTTTCCCATCCGGAGAATACTTGGGACGAATGTCCTGGCCGACACTGAACGTCAGCCGCTGCGCCTCGCCTCCCGCGGCGGGCATGTGGTAAATCTCAAAGTCACCGTCGCGGCTGGAACCAAAGCTGATTTCGCGGCCGTCGGGCGAAAACGCCGGCCAGTTGTTGATCCCTCGCGAATCGGTCAGCGCCCGTTTCGATTTGCCCGCAAAATCGATCTCGAACAACTGCTGCCGGCCGTTATCGTGGAACGAATACACGACGAACGGCCGATCGGGCGCCACCGCGGGACTGCGCATTCCGGAGAATCCGTCGCCCGGCGGCACGTCACCCAGCTTCGCCCCGGCGGTCTCCTGGATCACCAGATTGACGCGTAACGTGCCCGACGTCCTGAGGTAGGCGTACGTTCTTCCGTCGGCCGAAAACGCCGGCTCAAATTCCGAAGTCTTCGCGTCGGCGTGCAGCGGGGTCGTCGAGCCGTCTGCCAGGTTGAGCCGCGTCAGCCGATACAGCGTCGGATCGGCCAGTTCGACATACACGATCTCGCGCCCGCCATTACAGACGACCGGGCTGAACTTCAAGCGGCCGTCTCGAGTAAGACGCGCCGGCTCGTCGGCTGCCTGCGTCACGCCTGTGAAAAAAGCTAATGCGGACAGCGCGACGACCAGCCGAATTCCAGCAGCCCAGTGAGGGATTCCGTCGGCATCCTTATTTTCGGCGTGAGCTGGGATTGGAAGCGACCCCCCCTGCCCCCCCTTCCTAAGGGGGGGAGTGCCAATCGCATTACAGCAGCGCATCGATCACCGCCCCGCCCGACAGCACGTTCATTTCGGCACGGGCTTGCGTGTCCATGCCCGTCAGTTCGGCGATTGTCGTCCCCACCATCAACGGCGAAATCGAAGCGCCCAGCGGATACTCGCCCAGTTTGTCACTGGCTCCGATCACACGTCCCGGCTGCACGCCGCCACCGGCCCAGATCGAGAAGTAACAGGGGGGCCAATGGTCGCGCGCGGCATGCGGGCTGATTCGCGGTGTTCGACCGAATTCTCCCATCATCACGAGCAGCGTCTGGTCGATCAGGCCCCGCTCGTGCAGATCGTCGAAAAGGGCAGAATAGGCCCGATCAAGAATCGGACAATGCTGATCCTGCAACAGCTCGAAGTTATAGAGGTGCGTATCCCAGCCAAATTCGAAGCCCGTGTTGAGCGCCTCGGGGTGACGGCTGTAATTGAGTTGAATATAAGGAACGCCGGCTTCAACCAGCCGCCGCGCCAGTAGACTGCTCTGCCCGAACATCGTGTAACCGTAACGGGCGCGCGTGGCTTCGGTCTCGCGGGTCAGGTCGAAGGCCTGTCGGGCCGCCGGATCGAGCAGCAGATCGTACGCCGATTGAAAATTGCGGTCCCAGTTGTCGAATCCGGCCCGCTCCAGCGCGCGGGGGACGGCATCGATCTGCTGCACCAGATCGACCCGGTCGCGGATCCGCAGGGGATTCAAGCCGTCGAGCAGCCGCAGCGCTGGAATCTCGACCTCTCCCTCGCCCGAACAACCCACCAGCAGCGGATCGTACGACGACGACAGCGTCCCGCCACCGTAACCTTCGATGCGGCGGCCGCTGTCCATGACGACGCCGCGGGCCAGCGAAATGAACGGAGGCAGCTTGCCCTTGCTGCCCCGATGCTTGGCGACGATCGAGCCGAAATTCGGCTGCACCGGAGCGGGAAACTCTTTGAAACCGGTGAGCGCCATTGTGCCGGCATCCGGGTGTCCGGGTTCGGAGGTCGAGTGTGTGCGAATGATCGAGAACCGGTCGCTGCGATCGGCAATGCGCGGGACCAGCTCGGTAAACTGCAATCCAGGACTGCGCGTGGCAATCGGACTGAACGGCCCCCGATATTCCGACGGCGCATCGGGCTTGGGATCGCACGTATCGAGATGGCTCGGCCCGCCCCACAGAAAGACAAAGATGACCGACTTCGCCCGCGGCGGCCGCGCGGCTGCGGCAGAGACTTGTGACCAGGGCAGCCCCATCGCCAGCGGCACCGAGCCCGCCAGGCGCAGAAACGACCGACGGCTGACCGAGCCGCAAGTGCGAGTCCGAAAACTGCCGACGTCGAACATGGGAGGGCCTGGTCGTGGAAAGGCAACTTCGCTTTATCGGCAATTGGTTGCCGCAAGCCTTATGTTATCGCCTGTCACGATCGGGTCGCAATCGAGTCCCTGTGCAGGAACTCGATCACACGACATAGTTCGCGACGACCCCTGCCGGCTCGTCCGGTCCCCACGTACGTCGGGAAAGAAGATTCCGTTGCTAGAAATCGTTAAAGACGCTCGGAAGACCCCTGCCACCTCGTGTGGCAGGTGAATCAGATTCTTAAGCTCGCGATGAATACTCTGAATTCACCCGTTCTCGAAATCGCCAGCTTGAGAATCTGATTCACCTGCCGGGCGAGCCGGCAGGGGGCTTCTCCCTTCGACGGCGCCGATTTTAGCGACGGAATCTTGTTCACCTGCCATGCAAGATGGCAGGGGGCCGCCCAGACCGTGCTGTGCGCGCACAGGCGATCGTCCGTTGCGGCAACCTTGGTATCACTATTGTGATATTCGCCCCAAGCCTAGGTTTTGCAGTGGCTTATGCGCATTTAGGGCAATCTCTTTCGGATTGACCTGTTCCGGGTTTGGCCGATATACTTCCGCCCCTTCATCGAGCGGCCGTGGCGATCGGCTTTGGTCGCGTGAAGAACTCGTTTGTCACGGATGACTGCGAATGAATGCACAGCGCGAGATCGACGTCTTTCCGTTCGATGAGTTCGAGCAATTGCGCGAAGCGCGTGCAATTGTCCGCGACGCCGCTGGCGCATTGGTGGAGCTCTCGCGGCGTCTCGACGGTTCTTTCTGCACTGCGGTCGAACTGATCATCGCCTGTCGGGGCACGGTCGTCGTCACAGGAATGGGAAAAGCCGGACTGATCGGCCGGAAAATCGCCGCCACTTTCTCTTCGACGGGGACGCGGGCGATCTTTCTGCACCCGGCCGAGGCCGTGCACGGCGATCTGGGTTGCGTCTGTGCCACCGACGTCGTGCTGGCGCTTTCGAACAGCGGGCAGACCGAAGAACTTTGCCGCGTGTTGCCCATGTTCCGACGGATCGGCGTGCCGTTGATCGCCATGACGGCACGCCAGACCAGCACGCTGGGAAGCGCGGCCGACGTCTCGATTCTGCTGGGCCATATTCCGGAAGCAGGGCACTTCGGCCTGGCTCCGACGACGAGCACCACCGCGATGCTGGCCCTGGGAGATGCACTGGCCATGATCGTCAGCCGGGCGAAAGGATTCACGCGGCAGCAATTCGCCCTGTTCCACCCGGCGGGGGCCCTGGGACACAAGATGCAGATCGTCCAGGACGTGATGCGCGCCGGAGACCAGCTTCGCATCGCTGCGGAAACGGCTACAATCCGCGAAGTGTTCGTGAGCAAAGGCAAACGGGGCCGCAGGACGGGGGCTGTCATGCTCGTGGATGACGCCGGGCGGCTGGCGGGCCTGTTCACTGACAGCGACCTGGCGAGGTTGCTCGAGGCGCGGCGCGATAACCAGCTCGATCGACCGATCTGTGAAGTGATGACATCTGCGCCGAAACAGATTCGGTCCGACGCGCCGCTCTCGGATGCGATCGCCCTCTTGTCTCAATACCGGATCAGTGAATTGCCGGTGGTCGACGAGCAAGAACATCCGGTGGGGCTGGTCGACATAACCGACGTGATCGCCCTCATGCCCGACGAGCGGATGGAATGAAACTGAACAGCCGCACGCTGCTCACTATTTCCACCTTCGCCGTTCTGTGCGGGACGTACGAGGCGTACGCGCTGTTTGTCAGTCCCTGGTTCTCACCGCCGGTCGACATCACGGCGGAAATCAAGGAACTTCCTGCTGGCCCCGTGCCACCCAAACCGGCGGAAAATCGTCGACAGGCGGAAACGTACTTGAGCGATCGGGCCTGGGCTGATTCCGACGGCCAGCCCGGGGATTCGAAATATCAATTCCGCAGCGACACCGGTTTCTTTTATTTCAACGATTGGGAAACGGTCGAGCCGACGGGGCAGGTGCGGTTCACCCCCTTTGCCATGATCTGGCGCCCCAAGGGACATCCGCCTGACAAGGCGCCCTATACGATCGTCAGCGATTCGGCGCTGGTGGAGTTCGTCTCTAAGTTCGAAGTCAGGAATCCCAACCCCGGTCGCGTCATCGGCGGCGCGCTGGAGGGTAAGGTTCGCATCCGTGGCCCCGACAACCTGGCCATCGATGGCAAACACTTCAATTTCGCCGAGCGTGCGCTGCGAATCTGGAGCGAACACGTCGTTTACTTCCAGCAGGGCCCCCACAAGGGGAACGGGCACGGGCTGGACCTGGACCTGATTCCCGAGATCGAGCCGAAAGACCCCGACAAGCCGGCCATATCGGGCATCAAGACCGTGCGGCTGCGGAAAGACGTGGAGATGAGACTCGTCTCCGAGCCGAAGGCGCCCGCAAAACCGGCCGAAGACGACGTCGTGTTCGTCAACAGCGACGGGAGCTTCAACTTCGACGTCGAAGGCCATCTGGCAACATTCGAGAAAAATGTGCGGGTCAAGCGGCCGACCGGCAAGAGGCAATCCGACCGTCTCAATTGCGATTTGTTGACGCTGTTCTTCGAGCCGAAAGCGTCGACCGAGCCTTCAACGCCACCGGCCGCCCCGGCTGGTGGCCAGCCGCCTGCTACGGCCGAAGCCGGTTCAAATTTTGGAAGCCTCGAGTTTCGCCGGCTGCGAGCCGAAGGGCCAGTCGTGACTGTCGCGTCGCAGCGCAGCGAAATGCAGGGCAGGATGAACGAATTGACGTACGACGCCAAAGACCGCGTCATCGTGCTGCGCGACGCCAAGCAGGTCGCCTTGCTCCAGAAAAACAACGAGCTCCTGTGTCCTGAGGTCACCGCGGGACTCGACGAAAAGAGCCAGATCGAACGTGCCACCTGCCGCGGTGCCGGCCAGTTGTTTCAATATGCCCTCGAGGCCGACCCCCAGCGAGCGCGCGGGGCGCGGCCCGTCGAATTGGCCGCCAAATGGCAAAAGAAACTGAACAAGTCATTTGATGCCGCGACAGGCCTGGACCTGATCGAATTCGAAGGGCGAGCCGAGCTGAGTCAAGTCGGCAAATCATCGCTGACGGCCGAAACGATCCGCATCTGGGTCACGCCCGCTGACCAGAAGCTCGACAAGCCCGAAAACGACGGCGAGCCGGGCGACCAGAACTTGGGCGAGAGAATTCCTGGAGAGAAAAATTCGGGTGGCCAGGCTCGCATCCAGCCAAAGAAACTCTGGGCCATCGACGATGTCGAATTCGCCAGCCCACAGATCCGCGGCCAGACTCAAACACTCCAGATCTGGTTTGACGAGGGTGTGCTTCCCAGTCCTCCTTTGGCACAGAATGCCCGCCGGGTGCCACTACCGGCACGACGAACTGCCGACGCAGCAGTCGCTGGGGCCGCAACATCCAGCGTTCGTGTTTCCGGCGCGCGCCACGCCCGCTCCAATGCCACTGGTTTGGGCTCGTCGGTGCCTGGTCAGGCATTCGCGGCCGTCGGCGATGCTCCAGCAACAGGCCCCACGGTGAACGGCAGGCCGGCGACAGCGCCAGCAGCCGTGAGACCGGGCGGCAAGCCTGCTGCAAAATCCCGCGGCAAGCCTGTCGAGAAATCGGCCGCGAAAACAGGACCATTGTCCCGTCCGCAACCAAATGCGCAACCGAGTTTGCAACCAGTCGCCAGGACAGAAAAGAAGGCCCCGGAGAATCCACTCATCGTCAAAGCCGACCTGATCCGCGTTCAGGTTATGCGCGACGGCGACGAATCCAAAATCTCCGAAGTCTTCACCGAGGGGCACGTGCACGTGACCCAGGAGCACCAACCGGGCGAACTGCCGCTGGATCTCACGGGCGATCGGTTGGAATTGAGGAACTATGCGGGCTCGAACGACAACCAGGTCGTCGATATTCGCGGACGACCGGCTCGCGTGCAGGACCGCAAGATGCAGCTCGAAGGACCCGACATTCATTTCGACCGCATCACGAACCATGCGAATGTGAAAAAGGCCGGAGTCCTGCGTGTGCCGGTGCCCAACGGAATGGACGGCAAGCCTCTCGCCGTGCCACAGATGCTGGATGTCTTCTGGAACGACAAAATGGAGTTCGACGGCGAAGTCGCACAATTCTATGGCGGCGTCAGGTCGAAACTTGACGACAGCGAGATGCGATGCGAAGAAATGCGAGTCACGTTCAATCGCCGCATCTCGTTCGCCGAAGACGCCTCCGCGAGCGGCTCAAAAACTTCGGCAAGCGCCAATGGGCAGCCCGCAGAAATTCATTCGGTCGTGTGCCGCGATAACGTCGACATCAAGAGCTACGAATATGAGAACAACCGGCTGATCGGTGTGCGGACGGCTCGCGCGGTGGAATTCGCGCTCGAACATACCACCGGGCGGATTACGTCGCAGGGCCCGGGGACGCTGGTGCTGTGGCGCCGCGGTCACGGCAACAGCGCAGGGATGAAACCGAGCGCCAGCGCCCTCGCAAATCGATCGCAAGTCGCCGAACCAGTCGAATGGGAGTACACGCGCATCGATTTCAAGGGAACTATGGAAGGCAATACCAATGCACGGACGACAACCTTTCGCGACCGGGTGCATGTCGTGTACGGCCCCGTGGCGACTTCCACTGACGTCATCGACGAAGAGAATATGCCCAAGGATGGCGGTTGGTTGAATTGCGAGGAGTTGACATTGACTCAGCAGCCGGCCACGAAAACGGAGCTCGCTTACATCACGATGCGTGCCCTCCGCAACGTTGAGCTCGACGGCCGGTCGTTTCACGCCGTGGCTCACATGGTCACTTACGACGAAAGGAAAGGGCTTTACATCCTGAGGGGCGACGGCAAGCGAAACGCGACGATCTGGCGGGAGACTGTCATCGGCGGCGAACCCAGTGCCGTGCCGGCGCAGGGCATGGAATTCATTCCAGCCAACAACTATTTCAAAATCACTGACGCCGCATACGGTCAGGGATCGCGATAACCGGGCCACGCGGCGCAACGATCGTCGTGGAATTCGTTCGAATACCAAAACGTCCTCGCGGCGCTTACTGTCCTTTGCGCCTTTGCGTGATATCTTCTTCCTGGCGAGGCTTTTCATTTGGCAGGCGGTGGGTTGGGATTGCTCGCCAATTTCGATTCGGAGTTCCCACGGATGCGATCTTCCGAGTCGTTAATTCACTTGAGGAATGACCTCACGCAAAGGCGCAAAGAAGTCTTGCGGGTGACTTTTTACGAGACGGCGACTCGTCATTTGAGTTACGCGGTCGGTAACCGTCGCTGTTCCTGCACGAGCGAGTCCTGGATGAACTGCATGACGCGCGGGGCGACGTGATTGATGTATTCCCAGCTTTGCCCTCCGTGCCGCGTCTCGAGATCGTTTTCAAACGGAATGCCGGTGGAATTCAGCTTGCTTGCCAGGCGCTGCGCGCTGTCGAACCATTCGGCATCGGTCGGATCGGACATCAAGAGCTGATGCCGCGGCCAGTGCAAGGGGTGCAACAGCAGCGTGGCCGTGTCCTGGCGGGCCGCTTCGGCCGTAGGGTAGATTTCATCGAGCGGCAATCCGCGACCGTGCCAGATCTGAATGTCGATCGTGGGGGCCACCGCGGCCACAATTGGAAACTGATCGGCGTATCGATAGGCCAGCCGCAGCGCTCCCTGACCTCCCATGCCCACTCCCAAGAGGGCGATTGCCGGTGGAGCGCTCTGGCATTGCTCGTTCATCCAGGGCAACACCGATTCCTGCAGGTGCGCCATGGGTGTGATCGTCGCATCAAATTCCCGGCAGATCCGGTCGCCCCACCACGAGCGCTGCCCATGGGGACAGACGCAAAGCAGCCCCAGTCGCTCCAGATGCGACGTATAGACGGCGTTCTCTTTGAGCGTGATTCGCCCGTGGCCGTGCAGGAACAGGACCGAAAACCCGTGCGGCGATCTTTGCGTCGGAAAGAACGCGTCCGCCGGCTTGCCGCCAATCGTTACTTGCTGCCATTGTCCCATTCGTTACCATCACGCCCCACGGAGGTTTCTCAATAGCGACGACAAAGGGAGAACCACGAAAGACGCGAAACACACGAAAATGAGAAACTCGAAAACGATTTCATCGCTTGGACCGAATCATTTAGCCGAAAAAACTCACGCAAAAAAAGGTGCACACGCAAAGACGCAAAGACGCAAATTAAAAATCATCGCGGCATGAGCGTTATTTATCCCATCCTTGACCGGCGGGGCCAATTGCTGTGGGTCCTTTCGCGTATTTTGTTTTCGTGTGTTTCGCGTCTTTCGTGGTTCCTCTCCTTTTTCGTTCCGGACGAAAGTCGGGCTGCTTGTTTCGCGGCTACTTCTTTTCCGGCTTCAGGTGCTTGTCGAAAAACGCCACCAGCGCCTGGTCGGCTTTGGCAGCGTCTTCTCCTTTGAAGCCGTGGCCGGCGCCGGGCAGCGTGAGCAGCTCAGCCTCGACGTCGGCGGCTTTCAGTTTATCGACCAGCCACACGGCCTGTTCGTGCGCGACGTATTTGTCTTCCGTCCCGTGAATGCACAACGTTGGTGCCGCGTCCGGTGTCACCCAGTACAGCGGGCTCGCCAGGATGTGCCGGTGCCGCGCCGTTTCCAGTTTGCCTCCTAAAAACAACGGCAGCACTTCGGCTGCGTCGACGCTCTTGCCATATGACTTCGTGAAGTCGCTGGGACCATAGACATTCACGACGCACGCCACATGGCTCGACTGATCGGCATTTCCGCCATTCCCTTCGAACATAGGCACGTCCGCGGTGACCGCCAGGAATTGCGCCAAGTGCCCGCCGGCCGAACCGCCCGTGGTACCGATGCGGCTGGTATCGACCTTGTATTCCTTCGCATGCGCCCGCAGCCAGCGGACGGCCGCCTTCGTGTCGTGCACTGCCGCGGGAAACTGGTATTTGGGCGCCAGCCGGTAGCTGACCGTTACGGCGACGTAACCGAGATCGGCCAATTTCAGGCACAGGCCGTTGAAGCCGTCACGGTGACCCGCGCGAAAACCTCCACCATGAATACACACAATCGCCGGAAATGGTCCGTCGCCGGTTTTCGGACGGGCGATGTTGACCTGCAAGTGCTGATCGTCCGGATTCGAGTATTCAATTCCCTTTTCGAAGATCACGCCCGCGGGAATCCCAGGATCCTGGGCATGCGCCAGATTGGAGGAAATAACGAATGCCATTGCGGCAAAGGCGGCAACATTCTTGTGAAAAGCGAAGCACATCTGACGAATCTCCGGCGAAACTGAATCTGTTGCAGGGTTGCATAGTTCAGGCTCAGAATAGAGCATTTGCATCTGAATGAAAACTCTCTGGCTGGAGTCGAACACAATCGCCGGACTTGAAGATTCGAAGAGCCACGGATGAAACACGGACACGGCACGGATTTTACGAATGCTGATGCCAATCCGTGTTTTGTCCGTGTTTCATCCGTGGCTAACTATATTCGGCCTGCTCACTTCCCGATGCAAAACCGGCTGAAGATGCGGTCGAGAATGTCGTCGGTGTAGACTTCGCCGGCAATCGATCCCAGTTCGTCGAGCGTTTCGCGAACTTCGATCGCCAGCAATTCCTGGTCCGACTCTTTCCGGGCGATGGCCAGGGCCCGATCGAGTGATAAAATCGCCTTCTGCAAGGCGTCGAAACTGCGGGCCGCCGTCGTGCCCAGGAGTTGCCGCTCGCCCCGTTCAGAGCTGGACAGGCGGGCCACGATTGTCGAGATCAAGTCCGGCAACCCGGCCCCGGAATGCGCGCTGACAGACAGCAGTGCGGCATTCGAATCAGTCCCGACCGTAACGTCGCTCTTGGTGCGAATGGCCAGCAGGCGCTGCGGAGCTGCGTTCTCATTCTCTCGGGAAACCGCCAGCGGCACGGCGTGTTGATCAGCAGCTTGACACCAGAGCACGAGGTCCGCCCGTTCGATCTGCTCGCCTTGCCTCTTCTGCGCTTCGTGTTCGATGCCGTCGGCCGCCGGCGAAATGCCTGCCGTATCGATCAGCTCCACGAGCAGGCCGTCAAGCGTCGCTTCGGCAGACAGATAGTCGCGCGTCGTGCCGGCCGTTTCCGAAACGAGCGCCCGGCGCGTTCCGCCCACAAGAATATTAAACAATGTGCTTTTGCCCGCGTTCGGAGGGCCAGCCAGCACGACGCGAGGTCGGGGCGACGATCGCGTGCGTTGTCTGGCCCGCTCGAAAAGTTCGACGACCATGTCGCGCGCCAGTCCCAGCCGCCCGATGAGAGAAACGTGCGAAACGAATTCGATCGCCTCGTCGGCAAAATCAAGCCCCGCTTCGAGGTCGGCCAACAGGTCGAGCAAGTCGCCCCGTAGCCGCACGATTTGTGACGAGAGGCCGCCTGCCAACTGGTCGAGGGCCGTCCTGAGCTCGCCGTCGCTTTGGGCGTCGATGACTCCCAGCACGGCCTCGGCCTGAGTCAGATCAATCCGGCCGGCCAGAAAGGCCCGTAGCGTGAATTCACCGGGCTGGGCAGGACGGACGCCGCGCGAGAATAGTTCCGCCAGAATCGCCTCCAGGATCGGCGGAGAACCGATGACATGCAGTTCGGCCAGGGGCTGTCCCGTGTAGCTGCGGCGATTGGGCCAGAGATAGAGATCGACCGGCACAGGCTGGTCGATTCCAGTTATCCGCAGGGTGCCGGCATGACACCAGGCGGTCGCAGCCGGATTCGATCGATCCTCGTCCGCAGCGGGTGTGAACATTCCGTCGAGGACGGCTCTGGTTTCACGCCCGCTGACGCGCACGATTCCGCGAAGGCCTGGACCGGGCGCCGACGCAATCGCGGCAATGGTGTCGTCGGGATGCAGGTTGATGGCCATGCCGGCGTCAATGTCTTTTCGCGTGGACTGAAGTCCACCCTACGTCATTTCCGCTTCTCGCCGGCGCGGCGGGCGGAAGTCTCCTTCTCGGCCGCTTTCAGCAGCATCGACCACAATCCACCGCCACTGCCGTTGTTTCCGCCGCCGTTGTCGTCATCGTCTGAGTCGTTGCGTTTACGGCGGCCGGACGAAGGG
>Ga0068853_100001031_pt1 | contig 19652 bp, 26 predicted proteins | sample KBSCornC32_FD_65655 | JGI IMG/M metagenome (GOLD analysis project Ga0068853, IMG submission 65655) | Corn rhizosphere microbial communities from Kellogg Biological Station, Michigan, USA - KBS Corn C3-2 | ecosystem: Host-associated > Plants > Roots > Rhizosphere > Soil ...
GGTTGCCGCTCTGACCGGGCTTGAACTTCGTATCGCTGCGCGCGGTCATGCCCTGCTTCCGCCCTGCTCGATCAGGTATTCGGGCCTGCAAATGGTCATATTCAGTTGGGCCTTTCCTGCTCATCTGCTGTCACCCACGGCAGCAGGTATGTGTAGGGCACCAGCTCTTCGATGTTGAAGAACAGCTTTCCGTGGCAGCCCACCAGGAAGGAGAAGCTGCCAGGCGCCACGGACACGAGCGCGCGGGCGGCGTTCAGCATGTGATCGAGCCAAGGCATGGATTGGGCAGCCATCGCCTTCATGCACGCGACATAGGCGACATGCTCGGCGGACGCGGGGATGTTCCCATCGTGCTCCCAAGGGTCTTGGCCCCATGGGCTGCCCCACAACGCGATCTCGGGCGAATCGGGCAAAACCGGTGCGCCGATGGCGTCGAGCAGCGCGGCCAGCCACATGCGCTCCCGAGGAATAAATTCGGGGATCGCGCCCGGCTTCCGCGCCGCCTCGAACGCAGCAGAAGTGAAGCAGTGAAGCGGCGCCGGCCAATCAGTCGGCTTGCTCGACTCTTTGGCCTCGGGAAGCGGAATTAGGACGACGCTATTACGCATGGGCTGACGGGCGTATATTTGAGGAATGTGGACCTACAAACCGACCAAGCCGCTGCATCCGCCGGCCGGCGATCCGAACCTGGGGCTGAAGGTTTTCTTCAACTCGCTTGGAGTGGGTCTGCTTGTGGTGTTCAGCATTGGATGTCTTGTCGTCGCCTTCTTATCGCTGCGATGAGAGCAAGCCGGGAATGTTGACGAGCTGCTGAGGAATCGACGGGTTGCTCGGATCGAGCCAGTGCGCGGAATCAGCCGGAGCGACCATGTAGTTGAGAAGACCGCCATTGGTCATGTTTCTCGCCAGCATGTTTGTTGCCCCCATGCCGCCCAGCAGTCCTGCTGCCGTGCCCAGCCCCGCGAGGGGATGCCCTGACGCCAAGCCCAGAATGGGCGCGCCGAGCAAGCCGCCGATCTGCGCCTCTGCCCCGAGCCTCGGTGCCGTCCCTGAGGGATTCGCCCAAATCCGTGCGCCACTGCGCAGCATCGATGTGGCTTTCGCAATGGAATCCACCTGCGCGCGAACCTGAGCCGAATTCGGAAATCCCGAAAACAGTTCATTCTTCGAGGCGGGCGACATGCTGTTCCAGTTCGTGAGGAACGTCTCAGGCGACCAGGCCGAGCCCGCGTCGTTCTGCTTCCCCGCCGTCGCGGTGCCGAGCCGGTCGATCACAGTACTTGCGATCGTTCCGCGAGCATCCTCCGGCAGCGACTTCTTCACGGCCTGCAAGACGCTGTTGCTGCCCTTGTTGCCGGCTGCGGTCATGAGCATCTGATAGGCGCGCTCGGGCGAGTTGGCATCAGCGAACGGCGCGACCTGGTCGAGGCGCCTCATTCCTGCGCGGGTGTAGTTGTTGGCGCGATTGAACGCATTGGTCGCTTCGGGACCAACTGCTGCAGCGGTGTCCCGAATGTCACCGGACAGCGCGCCGTACAGCGGATTCCACTTGCTCCGGGGAACGTCGCTGGCAATGTTCGAATCTGCGATCTCGTTACCCACCAGCGTGCGGAACTGCTTCACGGCTTGAAATGGCAGGGTGCTAGTCGGCAGCGTGGCGGAGTTGGCGTACGCCCGACCATCGACGCCGATGCCAATCGGATTTGCAGGCACCGTGCCGCCGGTGTCGCTATCGACCGCGTTTTGCAGCGAAACGATCTTTCCGTTCTTGAAGAATTGGGAAAGCGCCGGAGCGCCCGGGATGTCGGCGTTCAATTGGCTGAGGGCCGCTTTCGTCTGGTCAACGTTTGTGGGCTGTTCCGATGGAATGACGCGGCCGAGTCGGTCCCACAAGACGCCTTGCTGCTGTTTGAAGTCCTGGCCGAAATCCTTGAGCCCAGACTGAATTGCGGTGCCTGCCGTGAAGGGGCCCCGATTGGGAGAGGCCAGGTCCGCCGTCTGTGCGACTTGGCCGGTGATTCCGTCAAGCAGCGCTTTCCGGCTCGCATCCATCACGCCGGCCGAGCCCGGAGACGACGCCAGAATGTTCTCGACGCCTTGGGCCAAGCCGTTTCCGGAGGCCAGCCCCACGGACGGATTCTCAATGCCGGCGTTGCGCAGGTCCTGCACGCGCTGGGCCATGGCCTGGCGACCTTGCTCGTTGCCACGCACGGCGCTCTTCGCTGCCGCGTTCAAACCTAGGGCCGTCGCCTGAGGCAGCATTCCGGCGGCAATGGCGAGCGCGTCGTTCCCGGTTGCGTCATAGACCCCCTTAGAAGCCGCAGCGCTGCCCGCGCCCATGGCCATGTTGGCGACCTCTTGCGCACGGCTCGCGCCACCGCCCACGCCTGCTCCTGCCCCTGCGCCGATAGTCTGAACCATGCCGCCCTCGTCGGCTGGATTGGGGGCGTCGAGCACGGCTCGGCCAACTCCCGTTTTGCGAGCCTGGTTTATGAGCCATTGGCCAGAGCCCACGACTTCGCCCCGATCTTGGAGCTGCAGAGCGGCGGGAGGCGCGTTGCCCGTAAGGGCGATGTACGGGGCTCCGATAGCGGCTTTCCCGAGATCAAGCACATTCGCCACTGCATCGACGGGATTGAACGGCAGCCCGGCGCGTGAAAGGTATGCGCGATTGAAGCCCGACCCCAATGCGCCCGCCTTGTCGGCAAGTGTGCCCAAGAAGCCCTGCGACGGCGGAGCATCGAGAATTTGAAAGCTGCCCTGTGGCTGGCTGTCGAGGATTTCGAAGTTGGCCATCTACTTCAGCTCCACCCATTGCAGGCCGTTGCTCCGATAACGCTTGCCGGTGTCGTGATCGATGGCGAACTTGCCACTGTTGGAGGAGTTCGCGGGTGGCAGCGTGGCCAATAGGTTCGGAGGTTGGGCAGATGCACCCCCACCGCCATTGGCGAGAAGCTGCGTCAGCGAATCTGCACCCTTGATCGCTCCAGCCGACGCCAAGTTCTGCAGCTTGCCAGACAGATCCTTTGCCACACCCGGCGGGAGCGCTTTGACGTAGGCCGCCTGCTGGTCAGGCGACATGTTCTGCAATTGCCACAGTCGCGGGTCCGCGTTCTGGTCGAACTGCAGCGCCTTCGTACCGTAAGCAACGGGATCGCCAGCCAGGTATGCCGAGTTGAGGTGCGCAGCCTTTGCGCCGCTCATTTGGCGCGACGCGATGAGCTGATCCGCCGCCTCTTGAATCGCAGCAGGTGTCATGTGCCGATTGGGATTTGCTGCGCCTACCAGCGTCTGGAGCGCGTCCGTGCCCCCACCGCCCTGACCCATGCGAATCGCCGAAACGATCTGAGCCGCGTTTTTGTCGACAAGGTCCGAAGCGGTCTTCGCGTCGGTCTGCGGCTGCATGCCGGCCAGCGAAAGCAGCCCATTGAAGTAGTCGCGGCGATCCCCTTCGACGCCCGTAATCGCGGTCGGGGCTAGCTGCCGAATGTTTTGCAGGCGCGAGATGACCGTATTGTTCTGCGCGTTGTCTGCGAGCAGACCGGCGTGGATGTTTGCCATGTCCTTCTGCCGCGTTTCGGCGCCCGTTGTGAGGCCCGGAGGCATCTGCGGCACGAGGCCGCCAGAGGCTTGCGAAGGCGCTGAGGCAGCGAAGACCTTGGAGGGCCCTTGTTCGTGCAAAGTAATGGCTGTGGACAGGGCCTGCCGAACGATCGGATTGCTCATATCGAGCGGCTGCGACGGACTCACGCCGAGGCGCTTGGAAACGTCTGCCACGTAAGACGCGGTGTCGTTTTCACTTGGCGGTGCCCACGTGCTAATGATCGAACTGATCGTGTTCAGGCCGCGCTTCCCATAGGCCTGAAGATTGTTGTCAAGGGCCGCGAGCCCCTCCTGCGGTGTCGCGAACGTCGCGAAGCCCGTGCTCGCACCGGGCGGTCGCATGTTGCCCGGGTTCGTGATCTGGGCGCCCGGTTGGCCCGCGCCGCCGTTTGCACGGGCGAGGTCCAAGGCCTTTGTGCTGAATCTCGGCTGGCCCGTGGTCTCGTCGTACGCGACCGACGGCGTAGCTTCTGCCTTGCCGAGCTCGCTCGCGGCGGTTGACTCTGTAATCGCCGGGAGAGCGCCTGGCACGCGAACAGTGCGAAAACCGCCTTGACCATCCGACTGATTGATGAACCCTGGGGGTGCGGACGGGTATTGCGTTGCGTTGCCATTGCGATCAAGCGCCCAGCCGCCCGGCCGAATGCTCGTGGGCGCAATGTACGTGGCCTTCTGCAGTCCTTGTTGAATCGTCTGGTTCCACAGCGGCGAACCGCGCTGCACGCCTTGCGAGATCAGCAGCTTCTCGATGTCGGTCGATGGCGCCGTCTGGTTGGCGAACACCTCCATGTACTTCTCTGGCGTCATCGTCGAGGCCAGCATCTTCGACTGCGCATCACTGCGACCAGGCAGGCCAAGCGCCCACCCCTGCTGCGCGGATTGCGTTAGCGACGGCGGCGCCATGCTCATCGGAGCCGTGGGGCCAACGCCGTCAACGGCAGGGGGCATAAATGCGCCGGGGGACTTGATCGCGTCGGGCGCATCAGGCGCACGTGCCGTCTGGCCTCCGCCTCCATCGCCATTGAGCATATTCAGCCAGCCTTGCTGCCTATCGATGCTCAATTTGGTCGCAAGCATGTTCAACTGGGCCTCTGCCAGCTTCGCACGTTGCAACTGTCCCTCAGGTCCCATGATCTGCGCGTAGGCATTCAGACCGGCCGGCAGGTTGCCCGCAATCATGGAGCTAAAGAGCGCCATGTTCGCCGCTGATTTCGGGTCGTTCGGACCATTCCCCAAAAGGCCCGTCGAGGGCTGCTGTTGCCCTAGCAGGCTTGTCGGCGTGCTGTCTGAAGCGGCACCGCCACCGAGCAAGCCCCCGATCCAGCCAAGCGGGCCACCGCCTTGTGAGTCATTGCTGAAGACCGCCATTTAGCGGCTCCCGAAAAAGCGGTTGAAGCCGTTGCCGGCTACGGGTTGATTGAGAAGGCCTCGGCCGACGTTCTGCATGTCGGTGTAGCCTTGCAAGGCGCCCGGCGCCATTTGCTGCCCAAGCAGGCCCTGTGTTCGCTGGAGGATTCCAGGGTTGTTTGCGTCGCCGTAAACATACGGAACCATTCGTGGATCGATCGTGAATTGACGTGTGATGTTCGTCTGAACGCCATGCGAGCCCATGGCTCCGCCAAGCAACGAGGTCAGCAACCGTCCGTAGCCGCTGTTGGAGCCGCCGAGGCCATTGACGATGCTGGACCACCAAGTACCGTTCGAGCCGCCGAAGCCGCCAGCGCCATGCGCGCCGTTGACATCGAAGTTATCGCTCATGATGTCGCTGCCGTTGGTGTAGTCACCGCTAGTTGCGTAGGGATTGCCGTCTGCTGTGCTGCTCACGCTGCCTCCGTCTCCATAGCCACCGGTCGTTGCGTCATAGCTCGCGCCATCGGTGCCCGCGCCGTTGATGTTGAATTGGCCGCCAAGCCCAGCCGTTCCCGCGGTTCCAGCGCCAGTGCCCAGCGCCGCGCCACCATTGATCGACGCGCCGCCGCCAAGGCTCGACGCGCTACCGGCATCCAGCCCCGCATAGCCCTCAGCACCGCCGCCAACGGCGCCGTAGCCACCGCCAGCAGCCGCGCCCGCACCAGCCCCCGCAGCCGTCGCCAGCATCGGCCCGGCCATGATCGCGGCAGCAGTGAGGAACTGCTGCATCGTGCTATCTGGCGGAATCACCCCGGAGCCCTGGTATTCGCCGCTCGGGCTGTATTGCTCGACTTGATCGCCCACGCCGTGATGACCTGAGTTCACGTCGCGAAATAGATTTGTGATGGCGGAGTCGGAGCCAGTCCCCGTTTCCGGACTGGCCGCGAACGTCCCCGCGTTGTAAACCGCATTCCAGGTGTTGCCGGTCGGGTCCGTCCAATACGGGTTGGTGCCGCCGCCCGCGTACTGCGGAAACTGCGCGAGGATCGCGGCGAGCTGTGCCTGCGTGAGATTTGCCATGTGAGTCCTAGTGCGTCGCCTTGCCGGGCGCCCAGGGGACGGACGCAGCGAGTTCGTGTAGCTCAGGGATATTGAAAACCGCATGCTCGAATGCGGCCAGATAGAAGTTGAAGCCCCCAGGACTGACGATCAGAAGTGCACCGCTGTCGTCAAACAATGGCCATAGCCACTTGCATCGCGCCTCAATTTGATTGCGAAGGTGCTGGACGTATTGGCTGTGTTTTTCTTCGTCTGGCTCCGGATCAAACCCGTCCGGATGACCGCCCCAATAGGTGATGACCTTCGCCGGCCCCTTGGCACCAGTCGCAATCGCAACGAACAGCGGGCCCAGCCAGGGCGAATCCGCTGCGACAAACGCGCAGGCCGTCTTTGCAATCTCCTGCGCAGCTTCAGGAGAGGCGAGCCGCGCGGCAAATTCAGCGCCCGCTTGCAGGCTCTGCTCAATTGCATTCTGAATATCCGGTAGTACAGATGCCGTCACTTGTGACTGGTCGCTCATTGCTCGCTTCCTATGTTCTTGATGGATGCTTCCCTGACTGTCTGCGCACGCATCGCGCGCGTGTTGAGCAACTCTATTCAGGCTCCGGGCTTTGGTGGAGTAAACGGGCTAGCGTTCGCCCAATTGGGCTAGCTCCGGTGATTGCTCATGTGACTGGTCGCAGAGGACGACCAGCTTGGGGCGCGAGTAGTCGGGCGGGTATTCGTTGTACGCACGGCGGGCCCATTTGAGAACCGACCCATCCGAAACACGTATGCCAACCTTTGCTCCAGCCTTGCTGATGTGGCTCGCAAAGTCGCTGCGCTCCGTTGGGTTGTAGGCGAAGCAGTCGGCCAATGCCGCACTGAGGACGCGTAGGACCGTACCTTCCTCCTTTGTGCTGAGATCGTTTGGATCGCGTCGATTGGTTTCCGATTCGGCGGCTTCGAGGTCGGGCGCCATCACTACTGCGTCGCTGAGGATGTCGGCGAGGGCGATTGGCGTGGATGCGGCAAAGATTTGCGCACCGTCCAAGTCCGGTCGATCGGTCACATAGGGGAAGAGCGCGGCGAACGGCGCGGTCAACACGTGGAACGCATGCCATGGGTAGAGCCAGCCGCCGACCCTTGTCATGAGCGGCTCGCCTGCTTCAGTCACATGGACGGGACACCCGGCCTCATCCAGCTCCATGCGATGCATCTCGACTTCGGGCACCCACAGGCAGGGCTTAAGCACGCCCCGCAATATCGCGCGCCGAAGCATGAGAGAGTCCGGTGAAATTCTCCAACGCTCGGCGACCTCGGCGAGCGTGTAATAGTCACAGAGCGCGTCGAAATTCACGGCTGCACCTCCAGCGGAAGCGCAGCTTGCGAACTTGCAGAGACGGCGTTGTTCTCCAGCGTCGTGGGTTCCGTGGAAGGTTGTCCGTCGTCCCGTGACGCTGGGTCACGGGTGACAGGCTGGCACTGGTGACCCAGCGTCACCGGCTCAACGTCCGGAAGGTCGTGACAAAACTCGTTTGCCAGTTCCACCGACGCGCCGCTGTACGCGCACTCCTCCGACACATCTTCATGGCCCTTCTCGCCGACGCGCAGAAACATGGTGTCCAGCCTGTCAATTCGCTCCGCGAGCAAGCGGACCTGCCGGCACAGGCGGGCGATCATGCGATTGGCCTCGATATCGGCGCTAGGACACAAGCCGCTCTTCTCCGCCAGCAGACGCAAATGAATGCGATGCAAGGTGACTTGATGAACTTCTCCGCACCCCACGTCCTGTTCGAGGTTGATCTCATCGCCTTCGATTTCAAAGGCGAGGTCGTAAATCTTGGTCATCATGGCGTTAGCCTTCCTGAACATGCCGCGCGCCGATCCGCACTAGACCCGGATGCGCCGAGGCTTGAAACCCGCTGGGTTTCGATTGGGTTTGTTCTTCCGAACCGTTGGGTGCCCCTTGGGTTTCGCTGCGCGTCACGCGTGACTCCATCGTGACGACTTCCGACGCCGCGGCTCCTGGCTCGCAAACCTTGCGACATGCGCGGCCGACGACCGTTGGCAATTGCTGTGCGAGTGCCATGTGTTTGCTATGCATCACAGGACCCCTTTGCCATCAGTGCAGCCACACGGCGCGCGAAGGCCAGCCACTGCCGCGCGGGCAAAGTGGCGAACTCCGCGAGGAGCGTGCGCTGGTCATCATGGCTCGGAAAGAGATCGACCAGTACGGCGCCGAGGCTTGCTGTGAGCCGGCCGTCCGCCATCGCTTGCCGCAGCTCGTCACAGCCGCCGCGGTGCGCCTTCAGGGTCAGGAACATCAAGCGGCGCGAGACGCCAGCGGAACACGCCATTTGGTGCACAGTGCAGGGCCGCACTTGGTCGATCTCTTCACCGTGAAGCGATGCACGACCAGATTTCGGGGGTACCACCGTGTTACCGCCGTCAGGGTGCAGGGCTGCACTCATGGCCGCGCCTCCGCAGCTAGATCGCCGACGATCGCGCCCTGACTTGCCCACCGCGTCGTTCGTTCGTCGCAAGCGACGCCCGCCGCCGTGGACAAGTCTGCGCAGGCCCTCAACTCACCCCACACCCTGGCAACAGTACTTAGGAGTCCAGTTTTTGACCCATGGCTTTCCGAAAAGGGGAATCGGGTCTTCATGCCGAAACCCGCGCCGTCATTGGCTTGGCGGCCGATTTTCCCAATTTCGCCTGGGTCAGTTTTTGACCCGGTACTGCCGACCATGGTCCAGTTTCTGACCCGGTTAAAGGCCCTATCGGTACAGTTTCTGACCCGGTAAGGGTCATTTTTTGACCCTGGGTTTCTGTTTTTGCGGCCTTCTCGCGGGCGGCATCCTTCGCCGCCTGCTCCGCGAGCTTGATCTTGTGCCGGCCCATCGCCAGGGTAGAGATTGCCTTCCACTCGTTCGTGGCTTTGGACGCCTCGATGTTCTTCGCCGGCACCTCGAAGGCGGGCATGTCCGTAACTCGGTACAGGCTTGGCAGGCGTTGGCCGCCCCTCGTGGCGCCGCCGCTGCGCGTCTTGGCAATCAGCCCAACGGCCATCAAAGCGCGCAGGTTCTTGGCCAGCGTGACCTTGCTGGTGATGCCGTGCTTGCGTGCTTCGGACAGTGGCAGGGAAAGGTCCCCATTGTTCGTGCTGCGCAGGCCCCGCAGCAGCGCCACGTAAGCACGCTGATCGCTCGCGCTTAGGCACCGCCAGGCGTTCGAGTCGAGCAGCTCCCAGTAAAGGCGGACGTGGCCGCCCCGCGGGTCGGGCGCTGGTTTGAATTTCGCCATTCACGTCACCATCTCCGGGTGATCGGCAAACTCTCCGAGCCACGCACTCAGGGCTTTCAGGTCTGCAAACTCTCGCGTCAATGCCCATCTGGAAGCAATGAATACAGTCCGGCCGCTGTCGTTCTGCAGCGCGGACAGCGTGATGCCAGCCAAGGCAGCGCGCGCCTGCGTCGTGGCGAAGGCCTTTGGATCAGAGATCATTCGCAGACCTCCGTGACGACGGCGGCGATCGACGCCGGAATCTCAGTGTCGCCCGCCTGGTCCACAAGTGAATAGAGCGCGACGCCGACGTGACTGAACGAGTTTTCGTCCACGACCGTGACGCGCGTTGTGGCGATGTGATGCCCTTCGGCGCGCAGGTCCTGGACACGGCCAGCGGGATGGCTGATGCCAAGTTTGCGCAGCTCGTACGTGTGATGGGGGCGGATTTTTAGGAGCGCGAAGAGTTTCCGCACTTGTGCAGTCCGCTCGGTGGACTTGCTGTTGATGATGACGTCCACGCTCATGACCCAGCTCCCAGTAGCCGGGCCATCGCCGTGGCCGTGCGCAGGTCGTAGGCTTGTCCGCCGATGAAGATGGATTCGCTATCTACACTGCTATGGACAAGCCCGAGCTGGTTCAGCCTCGACAGCAATAGTCGTCGCATGGCGTTGCTTGCAACTTCCCGCTGCTCAGGGGTACCATATGCATGTTGAGTAGTTTGGAAAGCCGTCGTATTGCCTGGCAGGGCTACGGCGGTTTTTCGTTTAGCCCTTCCGGACTCTTCCTGTCGTCCGGATCGCATCACGCCACCTCGCCGTTGCGAAGGTTCTGCTGGATGAATCGCTCAAGGTCTGAGCGTCGGTACCGGACGTGATGGCCCAGTTTGAAGAAAGGAAGCACCACTCGGTTTGTGCTTCGCCAGACAGCCAGTGTGGCCTCTGGAACGTTCAGCAGTGCGGCAGTCTGCCTAGGCGTGAGGTTGTCCCCAGCAGCGATGCGGGAGGGCGCGCTTTGCGTTTCCATGTCTCGTAACCCTTCGGTTGTTTGCATGGAACGCATTTCATTTCGGCAGCTTCGTTTTTCTCAGCCGAACGGGCGGACGCCGCCGCGAGGGGCCGCCTGCGGGCAGTAGCGGGCAGAAGCGGGCGGTCGGCTTAACGACCGCGAGAGGCAGGATTCAGGCGCTTTCGAAGCGCGTTCTTCGTCAGGAATTTAGTCCCAAGGCCCTCGGCGACTTGGTACTTGACCCCCTCGTCCTCAACGTAGCCGAGGAGGGGCGCTGGACGGCTCGAAGACTGCGCCATGCTCACAAGTGCGGCCCATACACTCAAGTAGTCGTCGCGATCCAGCGCGGCTTCCTTGGCCCTCTCAAGAACCGCAGCTAGTTGATCGCTGCGGCTCTTGATTCGATGCTGTATTGTCGAAGCCTCTGGCCTAGAGGGCTTCGCGCCCAGGACGGGGCCTTCTGCCTCCGGCAATGCTTCGGGCTCTGGAGACGATGGTGCATCAGGGTATGGGAATCGCAACTGCAAGTCCGCACCAATACTTTCAGCGGCCAGCCATTTGTTCACATCAACGTCAAAGAGCGTTTGGTGCCACAGGTGCTTTTGCGGGACGTAGTCCCCGTCCACTCTAATGTTGTTGACGCGATAGGCGAGTTTCCCTGCATGAATCGCTGCATCCATTTGTCGGGCGAGTTTTCCGGCGTCTAGCGCCGCAGACTGCGCAAGAACCTCCGCAGCCTCCACCAGTTCATAGCGCCCAAGACGCCAGCGCGCTAGGCGCTCGTCCAGCTCCGCGCAGAATTCGGGGAACGTAAGAACACTGGTTCCAGTGTGTCCTGCAAACGAGGTTGACACTTGGCGCTCGCCTCGGGCCGTCACTGGCGCACATTCCCAACGCACGGCTTCCGCACGCGGCATTGCCTTCAACACCTCGTCTTCGCGCTCCACGAGATGCCGGCCGCGAGCAGCAAGGAAGAAGCCACGGTGAACACCAAACCCATTTTCCAGCGCCCACAAATACCACTCGTCCGGCGTGAGCTGACTGATCCCTTGGACAGTTGCCAATCGCTCTATGCGTCTCGCTTCGGCGCACGCTCGCGAAGGGTCGTTCTTCGGAACAGGACGCGCGGTGAGGTCCTCGTAAAGATCAGGATCGAGGCCCGACATGAGGCGGGCCGCTTCTGCCGGGCTCAGCTTGGGCATGTTCTCGACCCAGTAGCGCCAATCAATCAGACGCCCGTTGTAGACCATTTCTCCGATGCTGGCGATGGTGTCATCGCCGCTGTAGTTTGGAAGAGGGTCTCGCGCTCCAAATCCGTCAAGAACCATGTTCAGAGTTTCGTTTTCCAAGAACGGTGAAAGGTTCAGCTCTCTGTCCCCTTCCCGTTCATCCATGATGGAAAGCCTGTCCGGCCCATAGTTAAGCGCGAAGTCGGCGGTGAAGTCATCCAGCCAGACGAACACGCCCTGGGGCAACTTGGCAACAGACCGCGCCACCCACGCTGCATAACCACGCTCATCGTTTGCAAACTGGTCGCGAAGCTCCGCCTCTAGGCCCTGCAGACCGGCAACGTACCTGTCCCACTCCTTTGGAAGTAGCTTGACTGGCCTGCCGTCCACCAAATGGAATGTGTCAGTGTTCTGCAACTTCGCGAAGGGCGATGGCTGCCCGCGAGCGAAGTTTTTTGCAACTACGTCCGGCGAGATGGTCCAGCCGCTAACGTAGGGAATGGCGCGGACCGGCAGTGCGTCACGGTCAGCAACTCTGACTACCAGTGATGCGTGCTCTCGCTCGTTCTTTGCCCGTTGCTCTGAATTGTCCATTGCACCCCTTCGTGGTGCCCTTCAGAAGATGCCCCAGCAAGCAGGTGAAGGTGTCCCGCCGTTCAGCCGCTAAGCCTAGCTGGGGCGAATCAAGTCTATTAGACGCGCCCTTGTGCGACGAACTCGATTGCCGTCTTGTCGCTCTTGCCAAGGTTGCACGGTACGCAAGCCGCGACGAGGTTGAGCCCGGCCTCCCCTCCGCCCAACGCCCGCGGGAGCTGGTGCTCGATGTGCCACTTTCCGGTCAGGTCCAGCGCCGTTCCACAGTAGTGGCAAAGACCGCCCGATTGCTCAAAAATCGCCCGCCTTCGACGGGACACGTAGGCCGCAGCAGCCGGCGAGGGCGTCAGCATTGGCTCATCTGGCCACAACTCACCTTGTGTAGCCGAATGCATTTCGAAGATGTTCTTGTCGTTTGCGGCGGCGAGGCGCTGGCGCGCGATCGCGAGCGCCTCGACTTTGTCTTCCGAAACGCTCAGGACGACGCCTGCATGGGGCTGAACAACCATATATCGCGTCGCGTACAGCCCCCGCGAGACGCAAGGCACGCTGGCGAGCGCATAGCGGCCCTCTTCACCGAACACACCCCCAAAAATGGGGCGCTGTAGCAGACGCTCTCCGGACATCGCTCAACCTCGCTCGTCATCTACAGCGGGCCGCACCAAGCGTAGGCGAGGCGCATCGTGCAAGAGACGTTGCAGCTCCTTGTCGTTCCGCGCAGCAACCAGCCTTAGGTGCGTTTGAGTGGCGGCGCGGCCTTTGTTGTCTCGCTCAATGTCTGCCTCCTCGACGGCATCGCGGATGGTCTGGAACGCCTCGGCAAGGCTTTCCCAAATTTCGCCGTCTTCAGGAATGTCGAATTTCAGCGCGCCATCAGCCTTGGCGAAGACCTCTCTCCAGAGCATTCTTAGAGATAGCTCAAGCCACTCAGCTCGGCTAGTTCGGAATTCATCATCGGTTTTCTCGGGCTGTGCGCCTTGACGGAGCTTCTTGCGCTCTGCGCTCAATGACTGCTCCTGAAGCCTCCTCTGTTCTTCACTCGCCTGACGTTCTTTCTTTCGACACTCATCTTCTGCCTGGGTGGCCGGCACTTCCACGATGTATTGCCCGCACTTCCCACGTTTCCGGATGGTCGCACCCCACATCCGGCCGCTCCCACATGGCATCGGGTGCCAGTCCTTCCGATAGGAAGCCTGCAACTTGGGTGCGCCTGGCTGGCCTGGGAATAGACGGAGGTCGGGAACTATCCCGGACGCCACAAGCGCGTCAGCGGTGCCATGGAAGTAGTTGGAGGACGACCAGCTCTCAGCGCTCCATACCTCTCGCAGCACACCTGGCGCGTACGTTTCGTACTGTTTCACGGCCTCGCCACGCGGCAGATACGAGCTGTGAGCAATGTAGATCCCGGCCGCAGCTTTGATCGCGCTGTATTCGGGAAGTCGAATGCGGAACTGGAAGCCAAGTGGACACTGGCAATGCAACTCCTGGGGCGCGCCCGGTTCGCCGGGAAACTTGAGGCCAATGCCCAAGCCAGCAGCTTGGAGTTGAGCTTTAGTGCCCTCCCAAGTTTCGGTGCTGCCGCCGAAATCTTGTCTGAAGCGCCAGTTGCGGTACTCACTGCCGCACTTCGCAATCTCGTCGTTGATGCGGGCCTGTTCCGCCTCGTGCCGAGCGGCCTTCTCGGCTTGCCGTCGCTGCAGTTGTTCGGCCTTCGACACCGTAATTTCCACGCAGTAGGCGCCGTCGTCTTGTTGCCGAATGGCTTTGAATCCAGGCTCGCGCCATGTCCTCAAATGAACAGGACACGGATCGCCATTGGGCAAGAACGCCGTGTAGCCTGCGGCGCGGCCTTTTTGAGGCGCTAGCTGCTCCTTCGTGATGAGGCCAGCACCAATGAGGGCTTCGCCCGTGCCGGAGTAGGCATCGCAGGACCAGCGCGAGGACTTGGTGATCCCCTGCATCGAGTCGATGGGCGAAGACGTGTCGGCGACAATAGAGAGAGCCATAGTGACCTCCTGAACAGGTTGCTTTGGTTAGGGCCGCATTGGTGTTCCACCACCTCTGCGGCCCGACTTGCCTGGAATGCGCCCCAGGTATGCGTGATTCTTGTGGCCTCGCTTCACTCCTTCGGCGGCTCGAGAAACTGAGCGTGCAGCCGCTTCAATTCCAGCAATAAAGCGAGATGCCTGGGTACCCACTCCGGAATTTGCGCACCCTCCTCATTGCGCCAGCGGCTCGGCGTATTTCGGTGCAGACCTGTGGCTCTGCAAAAGTCACTGACCTTCCAGCCTAGCTCCGCCAATGCGCCGTCCAATTCATCGATCGTCATCCGGCCCCCAGGATTAGCTGATCTTAGATATTTTCCCTTTATTGTGCAACTATTCGGTATTTTTCGCACATATCCATGAATCCCTAGGCGGATGGCACGCAATACCATGCCTGCCGGTACTCGCGCGTGACCTTTGCGGCCTCGTCGTAGGCGATGGCGAAGCCGATCACCAGCAGTCCCGCGTCGTAGGTATGCACCTTCACATCGAACAGCGGGTAAGCCGCCTGTAGCTTCTTGTCGATGTCATAGCGCCAGAGGCTGGCGCACAGGCTCGTCTTACCAGGGGCAACCTCAAGCTCGGCGCGGCCCAGCGGGGTCCACTCAGCTCGCTTTCTCCGCTCGCCGGTCGGACCGCGACAAACCTGAACCTCGCACCACATACTGTATGAGCATACAGGCAAGAGCTGGGCGGCAACGCTCCGCCCGCAGTATTCAGTCTGAAGTATTCATTTTCTGCACTGCTGCTGCTGGACTTGGTTTGCTGTAGGACAAGGCGGACAGAGGGTCACTCGCATGCGTCGTTGCATAAAGTAGCTTTATCCTCAATACTCAAAGGTAACGGCAGAGTCTTGTCAATCCGCCGTCAATGCAATGCCGGATATCCGGTCGGAGAGAGAAAAATGTCTGGCGCAACCCTAACCTTTGGGGTTACCGAGCTCGCGATCGACAAGGTCGCTGAGGCGAAAACCAATTCAACCGGTGTAGCAGCATTTGTCCTGAAAGTGCTGGGCAGCTACTTAGCCGGCTATGTGGAAAAGAAAGCACGTCGCCTCGCCGAGCTTGCCGTTTGGTTCAACGGCGCCGTGGTGACGCTCGGGCAGGAGCGCGTGAATGCGCATCTTGATCTAAATGATCAACTGGTGCCTTCAATTGAGAAGATGGAAGCCTCTTTGCTCGAAATGCGCGAGGCGGTTCTCAAACTGATCGCAGAGTTCGCGGCGAATGCCCCCGACAGCCGCGCCGTTTCCGCGCTGCGCTCACTCGCGCATGCAGCTTCCGATTTGCATGAAGCCGCCTCTGCCTTCAAATGGGCGTTAATGGAAAATGACGCGGACGTGGATATCAGCCACGGGAATTTCGAGGTTTTCAACAGCGCTGAAGGCCTGCTCGAAAGTCTGAAGCATTGAGCGATGGAGGGCGGCTTTAAACAGGTCGCCCACACGGGCACGTTCAAGCGCGACTACAAGCGCCTGACGCCGGAAATTCAAAAGCTAGTGGATAAATGCATCGAGGACCTCTTTAAGTCTCCGATCCCCGCGAAGCGGCGCGCGCACCGCATCAACGATGAACTCCCCAAGGTGTTCTCCGTCGATGTCACCCCCAATAAGTCGCACAAGATTTCATTCCAGATTGACGGAGACGTTTGCACCCTTCGCCGCGTAGGTACGCATGGCGACATCGACCGGTCTTGTTAAGCAATGGCCCGTGCGATCTTCACAGTTGCATTTGGCCCGCGGCAGTACCCTATTTGCGCGCCGCTTACTTGGCCTGGCGCTTCTGGCTTTTTGGCGGCTTGAACGGAACGACCTTAGCCGGCTCCCTGAGCCCTGCGGCCTGAAACATCGCGCTCGTGGCCCGCGTTACCGATTGCCGGATGGGGTCCATGTCGAGCCGCGCGTAAATTGCCGTCGATTGCGGGTCGCGGTGATTCAATGTCTTTCCGATGAGTACCAGGCTTGCCCCGTCCCTCGCTTGCCAGCTTCCGAGCGTGCGCCGCAGGTCGTGCTGGCGGAGGTCCAAGAGCTTCGATCGCTCAAGTACCCGCCTCCAGCACTTGGTGGTGCTCACGATGTGCCCTGACTTGCTGCTCTCGGAGGGGAACACAAATACCGACTTGGCGACGCGCTGTGCTCGCGCAGCATAGCGACCGCTTCCGGCACCAACGCGACTGTCTGCGGCTGCCCGTTCTTCGTCTTTGGAATGCGCCATTCAGCACGGTCCAAGTGCACATCCGACCACTTCATTGCGTGGACGTTAGCGCTTCGGGCCCCAGTCAGCAGCTTTAAAAGCAAGCAGTCGCGCATCGTGATATTGGGCTCCGCCGCCAGCGCTTCGAAGAAAGGCTTCAACTCGCCGGGGTGCAAAAACCTCTCTCTATCCAACTGATCGAAGCGGGTCACGCCTTTAGCCGGATTTTCACCAGCGAAAAGTCTGGCATCGGGGCCTTTCGCGTAGTTGAACATTGCGCGCAATGAATCGTAGGCTCGGTTAGCCGTTGTCTTGCCGCTCACCCTGCCTGCCGAGAGATGAACGCGTTTGGGCTTAGGGTCCGGCCCGTGACGGCGAATTGCTTGACGCTCGACGATCTGGCGCCGACGCTCGTCATCACGCGCGCGGCGCGCTGCCGCCTCCTGTTCGCGCCTGCTGAGAATGTCGTTTGGGAGGTTGCGATGCCATTTCGCGATGTCCTGGCTGCGAATCTCTGAGATGCGGCGCGTGCCGAAATACGGCTTCAAGTAAAGGCGGTAGAGACGCTCCGCTTGGTCAGGCGCCATGCGATGAGCACGGAGATGGGCCATGTACTCTGTGTGCAGTTCGTCCAGCGTTGGCTCGCCCCGCCGTTCTCGCGCGGCAACCGCAACGCTCTTACCGCCGGCCAGCTCGCCCGCTAGCTGCACTGCGCGCCGCCTGGCTTCCTCGGGCTTCACGGCCGGAAACTTGCCAAGTGTTAGACGCTCCACCCGCGTTGAGCCCTTCGGACGACCGACGTACGAGAACGTCTTGACACCGTTCGGCGTCACACGGAGATACAGGCCCGCCACCTTAGTGTCTTTGAGCTCCAGGCGCCCTTCCGGGGGGGCCTGTATTGCTTCGATAGCGCGATTGGTGAAGTCCAGTTTTTCAGCCACAGAACGTCGATGTTGTTTTGGGGTAACACCCGGGTAACAGCATAGCGGAATTTTGCGGAAAACCCCGAACATCAAATTGATGGGCTTTCATAGGGAAATAGGGGTCTACGAAAACTCCCGAAAACACTAGAAGGGCATGGCTCTCTACGTTCGGGACGTAGAGGCCGGAGGTTCGAATCCTCTCACCCCGACCAATGGAATCAATGACTTAGAGCACGTTCGGGTAAGTCAATGGGCCGTCGGGGTAACACCGGGGAAACAGGCAAACCCACGAGGGCGGAGATTGAGTCTGTTCTGCCCAAGAATGATCTGAGCGTCCGCCGAGCAGCCTTCCTTACCGAGTACGTGCGCTTTCGCTGTTCCGCGCAAAGTGTTGCCCGGATGGCCGCCGAAGCTGAATGGTTAGAAGCGGTGCCCCCGGGGGTGTTCGAGGAGAGGTGGTTTGACCCGCTCACGCTCCGTCCAACTTGGATGCGGCCGGTAGAGCCCCCAGCGCCCGCGGATGAAATGTCGAGCGCCAAGTCCCCAGGCTTGCCCGACCTACCGCCCCTGTTAACCGCGGCTCAGGCGTCCCTGTTTCTTCAGATTCCGGAAAGCACCCTCGCCATTTGGCGCAGCACGAACCGTGTTCACCTTCCCTATGTGAAGCTCGGGGGACACGTGCGCTATAAGCGCGAGGATATTCAGGCCTTCCTATCCGACAAGTAGCGGACTGCAAAGCCCAAACTAGCTGTGAGGGCGATCCCAGCGCTCACGCCACCAGTACGACGGCGAGACCCGGCTTCATCTTGTTCCAGCCAATGAGGAACGCCGCCAGGAGGTCGTCGGCCGCTGCCTGATTCCCGTCGAGCTCAAGGCGAATCTCCATGCCTTCGTCATTGGGCAGTATCGAGAAATCGGCTTGAACCTTCTCTTGGCGCTCAAAGAAGAATCGGAACGGGGTGTCAGCCAACTCATACTCTCGTCGCACGTCGTCGGGCGAGAGGCGATGCAGTGCAAGTTCCACGCGCGGAAGTGCATCGTCCGAATGAGCCACGAGATATTTGTAGAGCATTCACGACTCTAGCGCAGTCGCACGCCGCAAAGCGGCGCGAGAAACTCGGCGCTAAGGGATGGTCCGATAAGGGAACGCCGTAATTTTTTCAACCAGAACCTGTGCATAGCGCTTGGCGGCACCACCTCATCAGCGCACAATTGGTTACCGACACGAGTGCCCAACAAAGGGGGGAATCTGAATGAGCGCGATATTCAAGTGGCTTTCGGCTTTGGCTTTGCTTACCGGGCTTATCGGCTGCGGCCAGCAGGCACCAAGCATCTTGTCCGATATCTCCGGGGTATGGAGGGCCAACGACTCCACCCTCGTGACGTTTATCTACGAAGACAAGAAGATGCGGATGCTGGTCGGCGAAGACGCCATGCCGGTAACGCTAGGTGCCATCGACCAAACAAACCATACCGTCAACCTTAATCTTTCCTTGCGCAATGGGAAGCCGGGAGTCTGGACAGTCAGGCAACTTTGGAATGCAGACAAGACGAGCTTCAGCCTGCAAATTACTTTAGACGACGGGAGTCAGGACCAACTTGCTTTCATCCGCAAAATCTCGGCGGACGATCTGAACAAGATTGCCAACGCGGAGGCTCGCAATCGCGTCGCATCGCCTGGATCAATCGCCGCAGCTGTTCCCGCCCCCGCGCCGACACCCGCGTTTGTCCCGCAAGCCACAACGCCGGTGGCAGCGCCGACAATGCCCGCCGCTTCAGCAATAGCCGTTGCAATCCAGCCTGCGTCTCCTCCGCCAGTTTCACAGGAGCCCGCGACAATGTTTGCGCCCAGCTTCGATTGCAATAAGGCCTCGACCGGCCCGGAGCGTCTTATCTGCTCGAATCGGGAACTGGCAGATGCGGACGTGAAGATGGCACAAGCCTACAGAGCCGCGTCGAATACCTCGGCCGACAAGGACGCACTGAAAGCGGCACAGGCAAGCTGGCGCAAAGAACAAAGAGACGCCTGCTCTGATGTGACTTGCATGCTTGGCGCATATCAGAACCGGCTGCGGGAGCTCTCTCGTTAGTGGCCCGGCATCCCGCCTGGCATTGAGCAAATTCGGATGAGGCCTCCGTCGCCCAAGGACTACTCGAAAACGGAAGCAAGCTCCGCAACCTCTTAAGTACGGAGAGTTTCGCCATGGCCTCAACCACCAGCATTCCACATCGCATGAGGATGGGGCGGTAAATGTCCGAGTCAAAAGACGATCGATCGAAGCACATGCGGAGGCTCTCTCTCTGGTCTTGGTCGATCATTGGTGCTTCGTTCGTAGTTGCTTGTGTCGCAAGTGCGGGCTGGTCCGGACAATGGACTGCCGGAAG
>Ga0068853_100001034_pt1 | contig 19632 bp, 16 predicted proteins | sample KBSCornC32_FD_65655 | JGI IMG/M metagenome (GOLD analysis project Ga0068853, IMG submission 65655) | Corn rhizosphere microbial communities from Kellogg Biological Station, Michigan, USA - KBS Corn C3-2 | ecosystem: Host-associated > Plants > Roots > Rhizosphere > Soil ...
AAAGGCCCGACAACATACCACCCTGGGCCGGAGGCCCAGGTTCATGATGGCAGAACATGAAAGGGCTGAAAGCCCGACACATCATTCTCGCTGCATACCATCGAGAAATCTGCTTTAGAGGGTGCTGAAAAAGTCTTTGCGCTTGCTTTTTGGGATGAGCGTGGGGCTTCATCCCCACGAAAAAGCCGGCAAATTGAAGGAGCTTTAGCCCCGGGTCTTTCTCCACGCACTACCGAACGCACTTTTTCAGGACCCTCTTTAGCCCCTGAGGGAACCTTCCATACTTAATCAGATCCTCCCTAATATACTCGCGCCCTGAAACCGTGCCGAACCGAAGTGTTACCAATGATTCTCTCCGGCGGCAAGATCTTCCTTGCCGCCCCACGGGAAAAACGGCTAACATCTCTCCTCAAACCGTCATAGGAGCGAGCACTGCTTCCTGTATGACTTCCTCCAACGAAACCGAACTGCGCCACGCGATCGAGTCGAACGAGATCGTCCCTTACTTCCAGCCGATCGTCGAACTGCGCTCCAGCCTGCTCACCGGCTTCGAGGTCCTCGCCCGCTGGAAACATCCCGAGCGCGGTCTCATCGCCCCCGACATCTTCATCCCCATCGCGGAAAGGGCCGGCCTGAACGGCCTGCTGCTGGGCAGCCTTCTGCGCTCCGCGCTGGCGGCTGCCGCCCGCATCCCGCCGCACCTTACGCTCTCCATCAACATCTCGCTCACCCAGTTCATCGATCGCACACTCCCCCGGCACATCCGCCAGGCCGCGGACGAGGCCGGCTTCCCGCTCAGCCGCCTCATCCTCGAAATCACCGAAAACGCGCTGGTCGGCAATACCGAACACGCTTTCTTCATCGCCAGCGAACTCAAAGAGCAAGGTTCCCGTCTTGCGCTCGACGACTTCGGCACCGGCTACTCCAGCCTTCGCCACCTGCAGGCCCTGCCCTTCGACGAGATCAAGATCGACGCCAGTTTTGTCCGCTCCATGACCCACACCCGCGAGAGCCGCAAGATCGCCGCCGCCATCATCGGACTCGGCAACAGCCTCGACCTCGTCACCGTGGCCGAGGGCATCGAGAGCGCCACCCACGCCGACATGCTGCTCTGGCTCGGCTGCGAGCGCGGCCAGGGCTTTCTTTATGGGCGCGCCGTCCCGCCCGAAAGCCTCCACGAGGTCCTCACCATCCGTACCATCTTTCCGCCTCGCGTGCTGCGCACAGCCACCATCGAGGGCACCATGCCGCTGCGCCTGGAGGCGTTCCCCGCGCAGCGCCTTGCGCAACTCCATGCCATCTACGACGGCGCCCCGGTCGGCCTCTGCTTTCTTGACCGCAATCTTCGCTTCATCAGCGTCAACAAACGCCTCGCCGCAATGGACAACCTCCCCGTAGCCAGCCATCTCGGGCGCGCCATCGCCGAGGTCCTCCCCGGATGGTTCTCCGAGTTTGAGCCCCACCTGCGCCGCGCCCTCGCCGGCGACGCCCTGACAAATATCGAAAGCTGCCATCCCAATCCAATGGACACCGCTCAGGAGGCCGCCTTCCTCGTCTCGTTCCAGCCCGCGCTCGACGAAGCAAACGAAGTCATCGGCGTCTCCCTCTGCTTCGTCGCAACAGGACAATCCGGGCGCGCCCAGTCAACCCGCAACTCAAAGGAAAATACGCAACCCGCGCCCGCGAAAATACCAGGCTAAGGAAGCTATGATTAAGTCTTCGTTTTGAAAGGGCATGGCTTCACAGGTTGCGGGAAAATGCGCACTTTGTGCTTTGCGGTGGGAGCGCAGGGCTTTAGCCCTGCGAAAATCCCAGCAAAATCAAGGGGCTTTAGCCCCGGACCTTTTCTCCACGTACCGCCAAACGCACGTTTCACCACCCTCTGCAGGCCGCCCTATATACTCGTCGAACTTCACATCACATGCCCATCGCCCGCCTTACGCTCGAAATCGAAATCCCCGATGCTCAGTCCCTCAAGGACCGCCGCCAGGTCGTCCGCTCCCTCAAGGACAAACTCCGCCACAGCTTCAACCTCTCCATCGCCGAGCTGGACGACGGCATCGTCTGGAACCGCGCCACGCTCGGCATCGTCGCCATCTCCTCGTCCACGGCCTACCTCACCGGCCAGATCGAGCAGATCGACAAGGCCGCCCAAAGCTACGCCGCCGGCCTCAGCGCCGAAATCGCCGACTCCTGGGCCGAAATCCTCCCCGACAACGCCTGACCCCAAGGCGGCCCCACATTTTTGTTGTCATCCCCTTTGTTGTCATCCCCTTTGTTGTCATTCCCGGAGGGAATCTGCGTTTCACGGGTGCCCCCATCTTCGGCGCGGCTTCATCGCGCCTAAGGTGGGGGAACCAACGTCACCACCCAACCCACATCATCTCAACCGGAGACAACGCTGGGAGCCCCGGGAGCGGAGAGACCCCCGCATTTCGTCTTTGCACACCACGAAAACTCACGATCTTCGCTTTTCGGTGGGAGCGCAGGGCTTCAGAGGCTGCGGAAAAATGCATGCTTTGTGCTTTTCGGTGGGAGCGCAGGGCTTTAGCCCTGCGAAAATCCCAGCAAAATCAAGGGGCTTCAGCCCCGGGCCCTTCTTCCTTCGACAGCGGACGCTGTCAACCCCAAAAACCACCCAACTCATTCCAATCAAAGCCGATAGAGCTGGCGGGTTAGTTCCGCGCCGTCTGATAAAATAGAGGCAGAGAGAAAAATCCAGCCTGAACAAATCTCCCCCATAACCCCTGTAGAACAAGGACTTTAGCGAAATCACCCCCTGAAATCAATACTTTACAGCCACTCCGAGATCAAGTCCGAACCTAAGTCCAATGTTTGAAGGACTTTGCGCAATAAGTAGGGGAGGGGGGTACTATACAGGCTACGGAAAAACTCGATCTAGGTGCTATTCGGTGGGAGCGCAGGGCTTTAGCCCTGCGAAAAAGCCGGCAACTTCAAGGGGCTTTAGCCCCGGGCCCTTCTGGACATGCTGACAGATGGACTTTTTCCGCAGCCTGTACAGCCGCACCAGCAATCCCGGCTCAGCCAGGATGCCGGCACTAGGTAGAACGCCGCATCTCTGGTATTCTCTGTTGTTCGCCTCGCGGCGAAGACCCTTATGCCTGAACAACGCGCCAGAGCCCACCACCGCAACCGGGTCGCCAACACCTTCTCCGACGAGATCGGAGCCATGCTCGAAGGAGAACTCTCCGACCCGCGCATCGCCTCCAGCCACGTCACCGACGTCGTGCTCGCCCCCGGCGGCAAGTCCGCCCGTATCTTTGTCGCCGTCCAGGGCAGCGAGGAAGACGAGGCCTCGACCCTCGAAGCTCTCACCGCGGCCCGCGGCTACATCCGCTCGCAGCTCCGCGAACGCATGGGCGTCCGCCACGTTCCCGAGCTGAGCTTCGCCATCGACCGCTCCGAAAAGATGACCGGGCGCATGGACGAGCTGCTCACCCGAATCCGCAAACGCGATCAGAAGCTGGTCCAACCGCAACCAACCGAGCCGAGCCCCGCCAAATCATGACGCACACCGACCAAATCGACGCCCAGATCGACGTCCTGCTGGCCGAGTTCCGCTCGCACCGCCGTTTTCTCATCACCTCGCACTCGCGCCCCGATGGCGACGCCGTCGGCTCCGTGCTCGCGCTGGCCGAAGTCCTCGACCAGCTCGGCTGCCATGCCGATGTACTCCTCGCCGATCCGGTCCCCTTCATCTACCGCACCCTGCCCGGCCTCGACCGCATCCGCCACGTCTCCTCCGTGAACGAGGCTGAGCCCGACCCGCAAACGCCCGTCATTGTACTGGAGTGTGACGGGGCCGCCAGAACCGGCCTCAAAGGCCTCGACCGCCACCCGCTCATCAACATCGACCACCACGCCAGCGGCCGCCACTTCGGCTACCTCAACTGGATCGACGAGCACGCCTGTGCCGTCGCCGCCATGATCTACCGTCTCGCCCGCGCCGCAAACGTCGAGATCACCCCCTCGATGGCCACCTGCCTCTACACCGCCATCCTCTCCGACACCGGCTCCTTCACCTACTCCAGCACCGACGCCGACACCTTCGCCCTCGTCCACGACCTCGCCAACCGCGGCGCGAGCCCTGCCCAGATCGCCCGCGATGTCTACTTCTCCAATCCGGCCAGCAAGATCCGCCTGCTCGGCGCGGCGCTCTCGAACCTACAGTGCGACGGCCTGCTCGCCTGGAGCTGGATCACCAGCGAGGAGATGGACCGCGTCGGCGCTGAAGCCGAGGACTGCGAAGGCGTCGTCAACTACCTCATCAGCATCGACGGCGTCGAGTCCGCCGTCTTCCTCCGCGAGGTCCGCGACGCCAGCCAGTTCCGCCTGAGCATCCGCAGCAAAGGCAAGCTCGATGTCGCCCGCATCGCCGAGCGCTTCGGCGGCGGCGGCCACCGCAGCGCCAGCGGATGCACCCTCGACGGACCTCTCAACACCGCCACCGAGCGCATCCTGACGCAGCTACGCACCGGACTCTGATAGCCTTGTCAGGGAAGAACTGCCGTCCGGTCGCCGTGCCGCGTTCTTCATTCAAACGCTTGACCGCATGAACAAGATGCAACAGACCGCCGGCAGCGGCGCAGGGACCTCCAGCGCGCTCCAGACCTGGTTTCGCCAGATCACCAAGCTGCCCAACGCCATCACCATCCGCGAGTGCGTCATCCTCTGCGCCGTCTCCGGATTCCTCCTGCTCTACGGCCTGGTGCCCTTCTTCGGCGGCGACCAGCTTGGCCTAGTCGGTGCCGACGAGCCCCGCTACGCCCAGGTCGCCCGCGAGATGCTCGCCGTCCACAACGAGGCCTGCCACGCCGCCGACGCCAAAATCGTCCCCCGCTCGCTCTCCGTAGAAGCCATCCGCAACTCCTACCACTGCCTCGTCGGCGGCACCATTACTCCCGTCCTCTACGGCAAGCCCTGGCTGGAAAAGCCCGCCCTCTACTACTGGCGCGCCATGAGCTTCTTCAAGGAGTTCGGCGTCTCCGACTGGTCCGCGCGCCTGCCGTCCTCCTCCGGAGCCTTCGCGCTCATTGTCCTGATTTACCTCCACATGAGGCGCTTCCGGCCTGGGGGCCACCTCGACGCCGCGCTCATGACCGCCGCCTCAGTCGGCATCTTCAGCTTCGCGCGCGGAGCCTCGACCGACATGCAACTTGCCGCACCCTTCTGTATAGGGATGCTCGGCTGGTATGCCTGGTATGAGACCGACAAGAAGTTCTGGCTCTTCGACCTCTACTTCTTCGGAGCGGCCGCCACGCTGGCCAAAGGCCCAGTTGCTCCGTTTCTTGCCATCTGCATCATCGTGCTCTTCGCCGGACTGCGCCGCGAATGGTCGCTGTTGCGCCGCACCATCTGGCTGCCGGGCCTCGCGCTCTACTTCGTCATGGTGCTGCCCTGGTACATCGAGGTCCAGCGCCGGAACCCCACCTTCGTCAAGGAGTTCTTCCTCCAGCACAACCTCGAACGCTTCGCCACCAACCGCTACCAGCACCATCAGGCTCCCTGGTACTACCTGACCGTCCTGGTGCTCGCGCTGATGCCGTGGACCGTCGTCGCCCTCCGCGCACTTCTCGACTCCATCGACGTCTCCATCGCCGAGTGGAAGGTCCGGCACAACCCTTCCCGCTACCTCGGCCACACCCGCGCAGGCGACGCCTTCCCCGAGTTCCTCGTCCTCTGGGCGCTCTTTCCCATCCTCTTCTTCTCCTTCTCCGGGTCGAAGCTCCCCGGCTACATCCTGCCCTCGATCCCGCCCCTGACCATCCTCGCCGCCGACTATCTCTTCCGCCTCCGCGGCAGGAGCATGCCGCGCTGGCTGCTCTGGGCCCACGCCGCCACCTGTGCAGTCCTCATCTTCGTGCTCGTGCTCGCGCCCCAGCACATGCAGTACGACACTTTCATTCCCTCCGCCGCATGGCTGACGGCCGCCGCCATCTCGGCCCTCGTCCTCGGCGCCATCGTCCTGCTCATCGTGCGCCGCTGGGGCCCGGCCCAGCTCACCAACGCCACCCTTATCCCCGTCTTCGCCATTCTGATCTTCCTGCTTGGCTTCCACGGACGCGAACTCGACCTGACCTATTCGGCCCGTCCGCTGGCCCGCGAGATTCAGCACCAGGCCCCCGGCGTCAAGCTCCTCGCCACCACCAGCGACGTCAACCGCGACATTGACTACGGCCTCGCCTTCTACCGCAACCGGCCCACGCTCCACTACGCTCAGGGCATCCCCGACACCGAACATATCCTTGTCGTCCGCGCCGCCGACGCCGCCCAACTCGACACGCTCCTCGCCGGCCGCATCTACAAACCCCTCTTTCTCTACGAGACCCAGGGCCTCGCCGTGTACAAAGTAGACGCCCGCCCCTAGGCAGTATCGAAGAACCCATAATCCCACTCCCCCATCCGCACCCTCTTCCTATAAGCTCATCCAGTACCCGGAATGGCCATCGCCACCCAGCTCGAAATTCTCGACCTCCGGCACTTTACCGCGCGGCAGATGCGGAGCCTGCTCGAAACCGAGGCCCGCGTCTGGGAGCAGCGCCTGCGCTGGAACTACCAGAACTCGACCGAGCTTCTGCTCCAGTATCTCGACTCGCGCATCCTGCCCGGCTTCGTCGCGCTCGACCGCGGCCGCGTCTCCGGCTTCACCTTCTGCGTGTACGAGGGTCAGAAGGCCGTCATCGGCGACGCCTTCGCCATCGCGCCGGACCCCGACGAAGTCCTCCGCATCACCCAGACCCTGCTGCGCCACATGCTCGAACTGCTGCTCAACTCGCCCGGCACCCTGCGCATCGAATCGCAGCTTCTGCTCTACGACGCCGGCTCCATTGACGCCATCTTCACCGAGTATGGCTTCCAGCTCCATCCGCGTCTCTTCATGGAGTTCCATCTCCCGCCCACTGCCGGGCCGTTCTTCAGCCCCACCGGCACCACGCTGCCGCACAACCTGCCCACGCACATCGAACTCAGCCCGTGGTCGCCCGCCTACTACCAACAGGCCGCCGAGCTGATCCACGAGTCCTACGCCAACCACATCGACGCGCTCATCAACGACCAGTACTGCTCGTTGCACGGCTCGCTGCGCTTTCTGCACAACATCGTCCGCTTCCCCGGCTGCGGAGTCTTCGACGCGACTGAGTCCTGGGTGCTGCGCGACACACGCACCTCGGCGCTGGTCGGTATGGTGCTCTGCTCGCGCGTCGCGCCGGACGTTGCCCACATCACGCAGCTCTGCGTGGCTCCGCCCTATCGCGGAGCCAGCCTCGGCAGCTTCCTGCTCCGCCACGCCATCGACCACCTCTCGCACTCAGGCTTCGAGGCCATCACCCTGACCGTCACCGAAGCCAACCACCAGGCCGTCAACCTCTACGAAGACCTCGGCTTCTTCACCCGCCACCGCTTCGACGCCATGGTGCTCGACAAGACCCGCAATCCTTAACACCGATTGACACCGATAAGCACCGATGTTTTTCATTGTCATCCCGCAGCGCAGCAGCCTGCCCTGAGCGAAGTCGAATGGGGAGGAATCCGCTTTTGCACTTGATCGGTGTCAATCGGTGTTAAGCCTTCCGCTACTCGACGTGATAATTCGGGGCTTCGCGCGTGATGATGACATCATGCACGTGGCTCTCGCGCAGGCCGGCGTTCGAGATGCGGATAAACCGCGCCTTCTTCTGCAGCTCCTCAATCGACGAGCAGCCCAGATACCCCATGCCCGACCGCAGCCCGCCGACGAGCTGGTACACCATGCCTTCAAGCGGCCCGCGATGCGGCACCCTGCCCTCGATGCCTTCGGGGACAAACTTGGCCAGCCGGTTCGACGAGGCCGTCTCGCGCGCGGTCAGCGAAGGCCGCTCCGTGCTCGCGTCCATGTCGTCCTTACCCTGAAAGTACCGCTCGCCCGAGCCCTGCGCCATCGCCGAGAGCGACCCCATGCCGCGATACGCCTTGAAGCTGCGCCCCTGATACAGGATCGTCTCGCCCGGCGACTCATCCACCCCGGCAAACAGCGAGCCCATCATCACCACGCTCGCCCCGGCGGCAATCGCCTTCGTCACGTCGCCCGAGTACTTGATCCCGCCATCGGCAATTACCGGAATCCCCCGCGAGTCCGCCGCGCGATAGGCCTCTGAGATCGCCGTAATCTGCGGCATCCCCGCGCCCGTCACCATGCGCGTCGTGCAGATCGACCCCGGCCCAATCCCCACCTTGATCGCGTCCGCGCCCGCGTCCATCAGGGCCATCGCGCCGTCGTAGGTGGCAATGTTTCCGGCCAGCAGATCAATCTCCGGAAACCGCTTCTTCACCTCGCGCACTGCTTCAAGCACCCGCGACGAGTGGCCATGCGCCGAATCAATCGCCAGCGCATCCGCCCGCGCGGCCACCAGCGCCGCCGCCCGCTCCAGAAAGTCGCCCGTCGCGCCAATCGCCCCCGCCACGCGCAGCCGCCCCTGCGAGTCCTTCGACGCATTCGGATACTTCAGCTTCTTCTGAATGTCCTTGACGGTAATCAGACCCTTCAGCTCGTAGTCATCGTTGACCACCAGCAGCTTTTCGACGCGGTGTTGGTGCAGAATCTGCTCCGCCTGCTCCAGCGTCGTGCCGACGGGAACCGTAATCAGGTTCGTCTTCGTCATCACCGAATCAATCGACAGATCAGTCCGCGAGACGAACCGCAAATCGCGGTTGGTCAGGATTCCGACCAGCTTCTTGTTCTTCGTCACCGGCACGCCCGAAATCTTGTACCGCCGCATCACCTCCAGCGCATCGGCAATGGACTGCTCGGGCGCAATCGTCACTGGGTCAACGATCATCCCGCTCTCCGACCGCTTCACCTTGTCGATCTCCCCGGCCTGCTGCTCCACGCTCAGGTTCCGGTGGACCACCCCCAGCCCACCCTGCTGCGCCATCGCAATCGCCAACCGCGACTCGGTCACGGTATCCATCGCAGCGGACATCAGCGGAGTGTTCAGCGTGATGTTCCGCGTCAGGCGCGTCTGCGTGCTCACCTGCGTGGGAACCACATCGCTGTAAGCCGGGACAAGAATGACATCATCAAACGTAAGGGCTTCGGGGATCGGGGTCTGGATCATATAGTTTTATATTCCGGGCGAGAGAGCCAGGCTTGGAAAAGCCGTCATGTCGCAGGGATTTTATTGATTGTAGAGTCCGCCACGCGCGAGAGCAAATGCGCCGGCGCCCATTTCAACCAGCCATAGACCCTTCGGGTGCCCCACCCGAAGGGTCACGGCTCGTGGAGAGCGGAAGGGCGACCCACTCGCGTTTCACACGCAAAGCCGCGACATCCTCAAGCTAAACGCACACAGAATGAGCGAAATTGACCATCATCGCGAGCAAGCGCCGTGTACGTTGAATACATATCGAGAAGGAGGCCGACGCAAATGTTCTCTCAACCAGTCATCTTTTACCCACATCGGCGCAATCGCAATGGATCGTTCGACTCGATCTGCCTCACCTGCTTCGCAACCATTGCAAACGCGGAAACAGAGCTGGAACTTCTGGAACACGAAAGGAGACACTTCTGCAAACCCTCTACCGTTTCGCAGCGGGCCTTCGACCGCAGGATTCTGGAAGGCAAGGAAGCAACAAAAGTCATCGAGGCCGCCTGCTGAGAAGCCTCTTGTGCAAGTGCGCCCTTTCAAAAGGGCGGCTTTGCAGGCTGCGGAAAGTCCGTTTTGCTGAAATGCCTGATTGCTCCATCTGCTGTGGGGCTTTGGCCCTGAGGCTTTTGCCTCCTTCCGCGACTTTCCGCAGCGTGTAAAGCCGCTGGGGTGCGGTCTCATTCGATGGCGGCGAGTTCTCACGCAGTCTCTTCAGCCCCTGAGAGGCCGCTCTATCATTCATTTCTCCCATTCTTTTATGGTTCTGCCATGAAGCGAAGAACCCCTGCATTCCGTCTCTTCGGTTGCTTGTTCCCAGGCTCTCTGTTCCATCTCCGAAGTTGCCTTAAGAGTAATTCGCCGTCTTTGCCGCTCCAGAAGCGTTGATCCGGACCGGTACCAGCGAATATGCTGCCGCCACGCTCAAACTGCGACTGGGATGCTGCTTCCATCGCGCTGCACGCTCCAAAATCTGAAGCAACAAATTCAAACGGGTAGCCTTCTCATAGAAGGCGTCGGCCACGACACCTTCCGGCACTTCGCTTCCGGAAAAGCACCCGCTTGTCGCGATTGCATATATCTCAGGAAAATTACGACGAACGATAGAGAGCAGTTCAAAGCCTGACATCCCCGGCATATTGAGATCGGAGAGCAAAACGTCAGGACTTGCTTCTCCGATCCGGGCCAAAGCTGTAACGCCGTCTTCCGCGCAGCGGACGCTACATCCCAGGCCCATGAGAATGTGGGACAGCAGCTCTCTTATCAATGACTCATCATCAGCGATCAGAACCGTCAGGGTGAAATTAATCATGGGAAGACCGTCCGAGCTGTAGCATGTGAGTTCTAATAAGACGAGCATCGCATCGTCCTGCGAATGTTTCTGTTCAATAATGCTCAAGGGAGCCGTTTTTGTGTTTAGCGGACGCCCTCCGGGGGGGGGGGGCGGTTTTTAGCATGTCCGGCTTTGAGGCGTTGTGCTCGGGCAGTTGATCATGCAGGATAACGTTGAGCAGCGACTTATGCACCCGGATGCGGCCGTTATATTCAATGAAGCCCAGCTTGCGGAAACGATTCATGAAGAAGCTCACGCGAGACCGGGTCGTGCCGATCATCTCTGCCAGTGTCTCCTGCGTGATATGCGGAATGAGCGTTTCCGGCTCGCCGGGTCTTCCGAACTCCGCCATGAGCAGAAGGACTCGCGCCAGACGTTTCTCGCTGGAGTTGAAGAGCTGATCGACCAGGTCGGCCTGGGTCCTCATGCCCCGGGCCAGCAGAAACTTAAGAAACAAATCGGAGAACGTGTGCTCCTCATGGAGGACACGGATCATCTCGTCCCGTTCAATCTTGAGCGCGACGCAGGCAGTGATGGCCGTCGCCGTCGCCAGGCGAAGCCCTGCCGGCCCTGCAATCGACTCCTCGCCTGTGAATTGGCCAGCCGCGAGCAGCGTGATCGTAGCTTCCTTGCCGTTCTTTGAGACTACCGTAAGTTTTGCGCGGCCTGTCTGGATATAGAACACGCAGTCTGCGGGAGATCCTTGCGTGAAGAACGGCTGGCGCGCCTTCAAATGTACAATCTTTCTTCCTAAGCCGGCGTTGGCAAGGAACACTGCGGGATCAAATCGAGTCGTGCTGAGATCGTCCATTGAGCGGACCCCTCTTCCGTGCCGCCTGAAATGAATCGGCCCATCGTTCACATCTGTCACCTGGAGTCATATTCATGCAAGGTTTAGATACACAAAAAGACACTACTGGTAGTATCGTCTTTTGCTGATCGCGTGGATGGTTCCTTTTGCTCAACCCTCTGGTCCTCCGATAGCCCAGGCATCATCCCCCATTGAACTCCCCCAAAAACGGATGTATCATACAAAGGCAGACGCTTTTGTTCCGTCATAAGCACAGCCGTGTACGCACCGGCGATTGGCGGAGGAGATGAGTGGGCCACAGCCCACTTTTTATTTGCTCCAAAAAACGTCTCAAATGCATCACTTAGACCTGAATGGCACTAGCGTTAGACACAATCCGGGCCACCGCCGAGCGTATTGCGCGCTCGCACCACCTCGACCTCGTGGACATCGAGTTCCAGGGCGGGGCCAAGCACCGCGCCCTGCGCGTCTTCATCGAAAAAGACGCCGCCGAGCGCGCCAAGCTGGCAGCAACAGAGGACTTACCGACGGGCGTGCCGACCGAGCAGCTCTCCGGCGTCACCCACGAGGACTGCGCCCTCTTCGCCCAGGACTTCGGCACCATGCTCGACGTCGAGGACCTGGTCCCCGGCTCGACCGAGTACACCCTCGAAGTCTCCTCGCCGGGCCTTGAACGCAAGCTGCACAAACCGGAGGACTTCACCCGCTTTACCGGCAGCCTGGTCAAGCTCCAGACCTTTACCCCGGTCGACAACAATCGCCACTGGCAAGGCCGCCTGACCGGATTCAAAAACAACACCTTGACCCTCGACCTGTCCGCCGTCAAACAGAAGGGCAAGGCGAAAAAGAATCAGGCAGAGCAGACCGTAGACATCGCCCTGGCCAACGTCGAAAAAGCAAATCTGGTAGCAGAGATTTAAGCGGAGATTCAAATCAATCCGCCGCGAAACGCATCAGAGAGAGCATCGCAAGAAGATCAAGAAACACCGCCGGGAACGTCCCGGCGAATTGAATCAAGAGGAACAAGAGCAATGGCAAGCGCGTTATATCAATCCATCGAATTGCTGAGCCGGGACAAGGGAATCGAGCCCGACATCGTCGTGGGCGCCGTTGAGGACGCCATTGCGCTCGCCACCCGCAAGTACTACAAGACGCAGGAGAACATGCGCGCCGAGATGGACCGCGAGACCGGCGAGATCCGCGCCTATGTCTTCAAAACCGTCGTCGAGTCGCCCGAGCAGGTCGAGGACGACATCAACCAGATGGCGCTCGAACAGGCGCGCGAACTCGCGCCCGAGGTCGAGGTCGGCGGCGAACTGCGCTTCTATAAAGACACCACGCCGCTGGGCCGCATCGCCGCCCAGATGGCCAAGCAGGTCATCTTCCAGAAGGTCCGCGAGGCCGAGCGCGACACCGTCTTCAACGAGTACAACCACCGCGCGGGCGAGGTGCTGAACGCCACCGTCAAGCGGCTGGAGCCGATGGACGTGATCTTCGACCTGGGCAAGGCCGAGGCCCGGATGCCCAAGCGCGAGCAGTCGCGGCTTGAACAGTTTGCCGTCGGCGAGCGCGTCCGCGTGGTGCTGCTGCGCGTAGACCGCGCCGCCAAAGGCCCGCAGGTCATCGTCTCCCGCGCCGCGCCCTCGCTGGTGCAGAACCTCTTCCAGTCCGAGGTCCCCGAGATCTACGACGGCACCGTCTCCATCAAGGCCATCGCCCGCGAGGCAGGCGAGCGCACCAAGATCGCCGTCCAGTCGCGCGACAAGGACGTTGACCCCGTCGGCGCCTGCGTCGGCATGAAGGGGATGCGTGTGCAGTCGATCATCCGCGAACTGCGCGGCGAAAAGATCGACATCATCGAATTCTCCGAAGAGATCACCACCTTCGCCGAAAAGGCGCTGCAGCCCGCGAAGGTCTCGCGCGTCTCGATCACCGACCTCACCGAGAAGCAGCTTGAGGTCATCGTGGACGACACGCAGCTCTCGCTCGCCATCGGCAAGAAGGGCCAGAACGTCCGGCTCGCCGCCAAACTTCTCGGCTGGAAGATCGACATCAAGAGCGAAGAGGAGAAGCGCCAGGAGGTCGAGCAGCAGATGCAGGCCATGTCCGGCGGCCCGACAACGCCGATCGAACAGGTCACGGAGCTTGGCGAAAGCGTGCTCGAAAAGCTCATCGCCGCCGGCATCACCACGGTCGAGACGCTGGCCGACATGACCCCCGAGCAGCTCGAAGAGGTGCCCGGCATCGGCGAAAAGACCGTTGAAAAGATCTCCGTTGCCGTGCGCCACTACTTCGGCCAATATAACGAAGGCGAAGAGCGTCCGGCCATCGCCGCTGCCGCCGCGGCACCTGAGGTCAGCTCGCTCGAAAAGACGCCGGAGGAGGTCCTGGCCAACGACGCAGGCAACAACGGCGCCAGGGAGGTCAGCAGCTTCTCGACGGAAGACATCGTCGAGGCCGAGGACGCAGGCTCAGACAACGACGCCTTCAGCGAAGCCGACGCCCGCGAAGAGAAGATCGAGACCGACAACGACACCATAGACACCCTCGTAGACGAAAGCGAGGATGTCTCCACCGAAGGCATTGACGAAGGAAGCAACCGTGGCTAGCCGCACTGGCCGCACCACGCAACCACTCTCCGGGCCGCTGAAGCTGCGATTCAGAGATAATAAAAACACCAACGATTTCTACCCCGATGAGGCTGATATGAACAGCTAAGGGCGCAGGTAAGCGAAAAGGGACGGATGAGCAAAGTTCGAATCAACGATCTGGCACGAGAGCTGGAAGTCAAAAGCAAGTCCATTCTGGATGCGCTGACAGCGGTCGGCGTCACCGAGAAAAAGACCCACTCCAGCTCCATCGAGGTGGACGAAGCCGAAAAGGTGCGCAGCTACCTGTCTGGCGGCAGCCGTCCCGCCCCCGCCAAGCCTGCGGCCGAGATCAAGCCTAAGTTCGACCTCTCAAAGGTCTCCAAGCCCGGCGACGCGCTCAAGGCCATCCTCGAGCGCAAACAGGCCGAGGCCGCCGCCAAGGCCGCTCCGCCTCGCCCCACAGCAGTCGCCGCGCCGCCCGCTGCTCATGCGGCTGCGGCCCCGGCACGCGCTGTCGCCACACCGCCAGCTGCGGCTCCGGCACAGCCTGCTGCTCCCGCGCCGCGCCGCATCGTGCCGCAGCCGCGCCCGCAGGCCAACATCGTCGCACCGGCCCCTGCGATGCCGCCGGCAATCGCCACGAAACCCCCGGTTGGCCCGGTCATCGCCAAGCCTCCCGTCACTGCCGCCGCCCCGGCCGCCGCAAAGCCGCCGCAGGAGCGCGCTGTCGCAGCCGTGCCTGCCGCACCCGTCGCGACGAAACCCGCCGCCGTTCCGCCGCCAGTCGAAGCAGTGGCCGCCGCTCCGGCAAAACCCGTTCAGCCGGAGCCTGAGCCGCCGCTAGCCGCGCCAGAGCCTGCCGCCATCGCCGAACCCATCGCCGCCCAAGCCGCACCTGCTGCGCCAGTCCGTCGCGTCATCATGCCGCAGACCGGCCCGCGCCCCATCTATACCGCGCCCGCCGGAGCACCGCAGCGCGGCCGTCCCATCTTCGAGCGTCCTCGTCCGCAGGCACCCGGCTCGCGTCCTGCACCATCGACCGCTCCCGGCGCGCGCCGCCCCATGCATCCCACGCGCACCTTCCCCGGCGGTCCCGGCGGAGCGCCCGGCCGTCCCGGATTCGCTCCCGGCGGAGCGCGTCCCGGATTCGGCGCACGTCCCGGCTTTGGAGCGCGTCCCGGCGCGACCGGTATGCTGCCGCCTCCCGGCGAAGCGCCGACTGGCCAGCGTCCCAGCCAGCGCCCTGGCCGCCGCGGCGGCAATCAGCGTTACGAAAAGAGCAAAGAAGGCCCGATGAAGGGCTTCGCCCCGCCGCCGCGTTTTGGCGGAGCGCACATCCCGCAGGAACCCCTGCCCATCACCAGGACAATCACCGTCACCGAGGGCATCAGCGTCAAGGACCTCGCCGAAAAGCTCGACGTGCGCGGCAAGGACCTCATCGCCTCGCTGCTCATGCGCGGCGTCCTCGTCACCGTCAACCAGTCGCTCGACGGCGAGCTGGTCAAAGATGTCGCCCGCCAGTTCGGGGCCGACGCGCAGATCATCACGGTCGAAGAGCAGCTTGAAAACGAGGCCATCGAAGGCTTCCTCGAAGACACCACCGGCATGGTCGAGATCGTCCGCTCACCGGTTGTCACCGTCATGGGCCACGTCGATCACGGCAAAACCTCGCTGCTCGACGCCATCCGCTCCACCGACGTGGCGGGCGGCGAAGCCGGCGGCATCACCCAGCACATCGGCGCCTACAAGGTCAAAATCGCCAAGCCCGACTCGCCCGCCTTTGGCCGCGAAATCGTCTTCCTCGACACCCCCGGCCACGAGGCCTTCACGCGGATGCGCGCACGCGGAGCCAAAGTCACCGACATCGTCGTCGTGGTCGTCGCCGCTGACGACGGAGTCATGCCGCAGACGCTCGAAGCCATCGACCACGCGCGCGCAGCGAAGGTGCCGATCATCGTCGCGGTCAACAAGATCGACAAGCCTGAAGCCGCGCCCGACCGCGTCAAGCAGCAGCTCTCCGACCGCGGCCTCGTCCCCGACTCCTGGGGCGGCGACACACCGTTTGTCGAGGTCTCGGCGAAGAAGCGCATCAACCTCGACGGACTCGAAGAGATGATCCTGCTCGTCGCCGACACCAACGAGCAAAAGGCCACGCCCGAGCGCCCCGCCGTCGGCACCGTCATCGAAGCCAAACTCGACCGCGGACGCGGCGCCGTCGCCTCGGTACTCGTGCAGAACGGCACCCTCCGCACCGGCGACAGCTACATCGTCGGCAACACCTTCGGCAAGATCCGCGCCATGTTCGACGACCGTGGCCGCCCCGTCGCCGAAGCCGGTCCCTCCACCCCGGTCGAGATCCTCGGCCTCGAAGGGATGCCCGACGCAGGCGATACCTTCCTCGTCATGGCCGACCGCGACAAGGCCAAGGGCATCGCGCAGTACCGCAAGATGAAGGAGCGCGAAGCGCAGCTTGCGAAATCCTCGCGCGTCTCCCTCGAAGGCCTCGCCGAGCAGATCAAGTCCGCCGGGGTCAAGGACCTCAACCTCATCCTCAAGGGCGACGTGCAGGGTTCGGTCGAAGTGCTGGCCGACTCGCTCGAAAAGATGTCCACCGAGAAGGTGCGCGTCCGCGTGCTGCGCGCAGGCGTCGGAGCCATCACCGAGTCCGACGTGCTGCTCGCCTCCGCGTCGAACGCCGTCATCATCGGCTTCAACGTGCGCCCGGACCGCAAGGCCGCCGAGATCGCCGAGCGCGAAAACGTCGAGATTCGTCTGCACTCCATCATCTACGAGTTGCAGGACGAGATCACCAAGGCGATGTACGGCTTGCTCGAACCGGTCTACAAGGAGAACTACCTTGGCCGCGCCGAGGTGCTCAACGTCTTCAAGATCACCAAGGTCGGCCAGATCGCCGGCTGCATCGTGCGCGACGGCCTCATCAAACGCGACGCCAACGTCCGCGTGCTGCGCGCGGGTGAAGAGCTCTGGAAGGGCAAGATCTCCTCGCTCAAACGCTTCAAGGACGACGCCTCGGAAGTCCGCCAGGGCGTCGAGTGCGGCATCGACCTCGCCGGCTTCAAGGAGATTCAGGTCGGCGACATCATCGAAGCCTTCACCACCGAAAAGATCGCCGCCGAACTCGGCAGAACCGCCGCCGAAGCCAAAAAGGCGGAACAGGAAAAACCCGCCGAACCCGCAAACGCATAGAGGCAAGCCATCAAGTAAACACAAAGGCCGGGAGCTGGGTGCCCCATGTCTCGTCTTTGAGACATGGGGTTGTACCATGTCAGGATGCCGACCAACCTGATCCGCTACCAAGAGACCGGCAATCTCCACTTCATCACCTTCAGTTGTTACCACAGAAGACCGTACCTCGGATCGCCAGATGCGCGTACACTTTTCCAGTCCTCGCTTGAGTCCATGAGACTGCGCTATGACTTCTTCGTGACTGGGTACGTCGTCATGCCGGAGCACGTACACCTGCTCATCAGCGAACCCACCCACGCCATTCTCGCAAAGGCATTGCAAGCCCTTAAACTCTCGGTCGCGGTCAAGCGAAAGGAGCGGCCCTTCTGGCAGGCGCGATACTACGATTTCAACGTCTACACGGAAAAGAAGCGCGTCGAGAAGCTCAGGTACATCCATCGCAACCCAGGCACACGCGGCCTGGTTGCGGCACCGGATCATTGGGAATGGTTCAGCTTTGCTCACTATTGGACCGGAGACTCTGGAATAGTCGAAATCGAATCTCACTGGACGGCCGCGCGAAGAGAGCGTACAGCCTCAGAAACCCACGTCTCAAAAGCGAGACGTGGGGCACCCACTTTGGAACAGACACTGTAAGATGTGGGCCACCCGCCAAAAGGCCGGGAGCAATCCCGGCCTTCGCTGTTACAGCCTGAGCATCCCACTATGTTATTTCGCCACCTTTAATTGTTGTGTGCTAATAACTTTCTCTCTGAAATCCGTCATCGCGGGGCCATTGATTAGTTCTGCGACTTGATCGGCAGGAATTATGAACGAAATGCCACTGTTTGCACTGATTTTTCCTGAGTAGGTTGTCACTGGTTGCAACGCAACGTCTGTCTCCTCTGGCTCCAAACCACTAACTACGCCGAGAAAAAGATACCGCTCCCCGACCATCAGGGCTCCATTCCTTTCCCCCGAGAGATTCACAAACATCGGCGAACCGCTATTTCCACCGAATACATGAGCATCTGCCAAATAAGCTCTTCCGAGTTTTCCTAACGTGGTTAGAATCGGCTCACTGGGAATCATGGCAATGATGCCTTGACGGATGATTGGTTCAATCTGAAGATTACCAGGAAACTGGTAAAAGAAACCTACATAAAGAACTGAATCACCCTCAGAAATGTTCTCTTTTTTGACAACATCTCGCGTTGCAAACATCGACATGGGAATCGGCTCAATGTCAAACCTCGCTTGATCAGGTGCGAACGGTATAGCAGCAAGATCGACGGCATCATCGGTGGGATACGTCCAGTGCACTTCGTCTCCAACCGTAAAAAGAGCGTTCCTCGCCCCGGTGACGGGATCAGCCATTTTGGCATTAATACGTATCATCTGTTTCGCAACGGTACACGGTTTTCCGCTTTCAACATGCGGCTGCACAACGTGTCTGTTTGTCACCAAATAGAGAAAGCCTCTGTTATCCCCGAGCCTCGCATCTTGTTTATAGACAAAGAAGCCAGTTCCCTCATAGGTTTGAGTATCCCCCACACATGTTGTGTAAATAATGGCTATGGTCTTCTTGATCTGTTGGCTGAATGAAAGACGAGCAATAACACCCGAAGTGCCTGCCGAGGCTTGTACGGCGGGTTTCGGCAACGCCCCACTCGAGGTTTGGGCAGCGAGGGATGCAGTGAAAGTCAAAGAGAGGTTAAGCAACAGGAACGGACCGCTACGTAGTCTCATGAGAACCCTTTTATGCTAAGACACCAAAACCACAGACATTTGTTCCAACAATGAGCGTAATCAGCCGGGCGCCCTATTCATGGCGAATGGCCCATACATAAAATGAAACCCATACACTGGGTGCCGGGTGCCCCAGTCATCCGCAGCCTCACCGCGCATGGGTGGGATAAGCGTGATCAGCGGCCAGCAAGGAAAAGCGCGGCCCCCTGATCTGCTTCTCGCGCTTGCGCGTCTGGGCAATGTCGTAGGACGACTGCATCCGCATCAGCGAGTCCATCTTCACCCCAAAGGCTTTTTCGATGCGGAGCGCCATCTCCCCGGACAGGCCGGCCTTGCCATTGAGCAGGCTGGACAGCGTTGGCCGCGAGACGCGCCACGCCTTCGCCGCAGCCGTGGCCGTCAATCCGGCGGCCTCAATAATCTCGGCCTGGATGAACTCCCCAGGATGGGGCGGGTTCTTCATCGGCATGGCATTCTCTCCTCTGTCCTAGCGATCGTCCTCTAAGTCCACTCGCGCCTCCCAACCAGTCACAACTGTTCGGTGCCCCGTCCTTCGTTATCCCTACGTTATCCAAAGCGGTCGAGGCTCATCACGTTGTTCCACACCGCTGCGAAGTCGCTAACGAACTTCTCCTGAGCGCCCGAGTTTCCTTGACTGTCCAGCACGCAAAAAGCCCCATCCTAATCAGGATGGGGCTTTCGAAATTATGCCGGCGATCACCTAATCTCCCACACACTTACGCGTGCAGTACCATCGGCCCAACGAGGCTTAACTTCCGTGTTCGGGATGGGAACGGGTGTGACCCTCGCGGTAAACTCACC
>Ga0068853_100001035_pt1 | contig 19631 bp, 3 predicted proteins | sample KBSCornC32_FD_65655 | JGI IMG/M metagenome (GOLD analysis project Ga0068853, IMG submission 65655) | Corn rhizosphere microbial communities from Kellogg Biological Station, Michigan, USA - KBS Corn C3-2 | ecosystem: Host-associated > Plants > Roots > Rhizosphere > Soil ...
GGTCTACGTCCATACCTTCTTTATCTACCGGAATAAATACCAGATTAGCTCCGGCCAGCTTGAACGTTTGGTTCGCATCCATATAGCCCGGTTCGGGTACAAATACGCTATCCCCTGGACGAATAAGTAGCTGGGCGGTTAAATAAATACCCATCTGCGTCCCCTTGGTGATCAGTATTTCTTCTTCGCTGACCTGCATCCCCCTGGTACGGTTTAAAAAATTAGCAAGTTCGACCCTGAGCCGATAGGACCCCTGCTCCGGGCCATAACTTAGGAACCGATTGGAGAAGCGGCTCTTCGCCAATCTTCTGTATTCCCGCACCAGCTGTTCGACAGGTGCGATTCTGGGATCGGGAAAACCGTCATCGATCGTATACAATACCGCTGGCGTTTTCACGCTGTTGCCTTCAAAAGTTGCATCCGCTCTGGTTGCTCCATTAAAAGATCTTCTTATCATCGAATAAGCGGGCTGCCGGCTTCCTATCCATTTTTTCCTGGTCTGACTAATTGAACGGACCGAAGTATCCGGGAGATGGCTGCTAATATAAACACCGCTCCTGTCTCTGGTTTCCACCCAGCCCTGCGAACTCAGCTCCTCGTAGGTCGCAACCACTGTTTTACGATTCAGTTGCAGGCTCTGCGCCAGTTCCCGTGAAGAAGGCAGCGCTTGCCCTGGTTTCAGGATGCCGCGACAGATCAGCTGAATAATTTCCGATTCCAACTGAAGGTACAAAGGACCATGCTCCTCGCCCTTTTTAAAGGAAGTCTCAAGAAATCTCTTAATCATAACTGGACCCTTTTATATTTTAAAATTGGACCACTAAGGTAGCCAAACAAAGATTTAATTTTGTCCACGGATCAAGCAAAAAAGGAGGAACATTATGAAAGCAATCGTTGCAACTGACCAGGCTGCGGGAACAGCCGGCATGAAATTGGCGGAGCGGCCCGAGCCGCATGCCGCGATCAACGACGTCGTCGTCCAGGTGCACGCGTCGGCTATCACGGGAGATGAATTGTCCTGGCCCTCGACCTGGACCGATCGTCATGACCACGACCGGACGCCGTCAATCCCTGGCCACGAACTGGCCGGAGTGGTCACCGCCATCGGCTATGGCACCACAGGGCTGACGGTAGGACAGCGGGTCTTCGGCCTTACGGACTGGTATCGCGACGGCACCCTGGCGGAGTACGTGGCCGTCGAGGCACGCAACCTCGCCCCCCTGCCTGCTGACGTCGACTTCACGGTGGGCGCTGCGCTCGTGATGCCGGGCCTGACCGCCTGGCAGGGACTGTTCGACCACGGCCGTCTTCGCGCGGGACAGAGCGTCCTCGTCCATGGCGCGGCCGGCATAGTCGGTTCGATGGCAGCCCAGCTTGCACGTGCGGCCGGCGCATATGTCATCGGCACCGGGCGTGCTGACAGCCGTCAGACGGCGCTCGACTTCGGCGCGCATGAGTTCATCGACCTCGACAAGGACGTCCTGGAAGACATTGGCGCGGTCGATCTGGTTTTTGACGTCCTCGGCGGCGACATCCTGACGCGGTCTGCCGGCGTCATTCGTCCTGGCGGAACGCTGGTGACCATCACCGGCCCAACCGACGCGCGGCCCGCGGGCGGCCTGACGATCGACTTCGTCGTCGAACCCGATCGCGCCCAATTGACCGGGCTCGTTCAGCGCGTCCGGGAGGGAAGCCTGCGGACGAACATCGGTGTCATTACCTCCCTCGACGACGCCCTTGCGGCACTGAACCCCGCCAGAAAGACCAGAGGGAAGACCATCATACGCGTTCGCCCTTAAAATTTAATGTCTATGATTCGAAAAAAACAAACGATACGTCTGTTCGCAAAAGACATTACGGGTGATCTCGTTAGAGATCGTCAGGAAGTTGTCGTCAACTGGCGCGCAGGGCAACTGGTTCTCGATGAACCTTCGTTCAATGGGGGCAAAGACATTGGCCCGGATCCCTTTTCAACGGTATTGTCCGGTCTGGTAGGCTGTACCCTGACTACCCTACGCATGTACATACAAAAGAAAGAATGGGGTATCACAGACATCCACTGCTCCGTGAATATGTTCCAGCAAACAGAGCCATTCAAAACCTCGATCTTCAGGACAGTTTCGTTCGGCCAGCCTATAACTGACGAACAGAAAGAACGCCTCCTGTGGATTGCAAAGAACTGCCCGGTTGCCAGACTGTTACAGGGAGAGATCGACATCGATACACGACTGTCCGACGATCCGACCGTACCTGCAGGTACGGGAGATTATCCGCCATCAGCGGCGCTCCCGGCTCATCCCAGCTCGTAGTGAACAATCACCATCATATTGGTCAGCTGATCCTCCGTCAGACGGGGATTCGCCGCCGGATTCCTGATCACCCACGCACCGGGCGACTGTTCCGCGCCGGTAAAGTCTTTCGATCCATGCAGCAGTGATCCGAATTTCCCGCCGGAGACAAGGTCGACCGTCGAGCTGCTGGCATCGGGAGCGATCAGCAGCAGACCGTTGATTGATGGCGCAGCCGTTTCCCCAAGCAATTCGACACCCGTGATACGAATAGTCTTACGCTGCGTAAAGAAGGGAAACCGAATGTTGCTCATATCCAGAGCAAATACCTGGTCGTCGGTCGTAGCCAGCGGGTGCAGGAACCGGTACCACTCCGACGGCAAATCCTGCCTCGCAGTAAAGAGTCGCATCAACGGCGCCTGTATATTTTCGGCGACATTACGCATATAATCCTGCAAGTGCTTGATGGCATCCTGCCTGAACAACCCGGCATCCTCCCGGGAAGTATACCGGAGAGTCACCACCACATCGGAGATCGCATCAAAGTCGAATTGGGAAATATCCACTACCGTGTCGTCATCCTGCAGGAATTTACCGTTGAGCTCCAGCCGCCATTTGCCTATGACACCCGCGCCTTCGAACGGCAGCCACCTGTCGTCCCGGAAATTCAGCTCGAAGACCCCGCTGTCGTTCTGGCCCGAACTGGTGGCTATAGCCACGAACGGCGTCTTCGTTTCGACAAACCGGTCGTCGTCCGTCACTACGCCTCCCTCGCTGTTGTGCTCGTACCCGTTGTCACCTTTTGCCGTATTGATCCGTATGGAATTGGACAGCAGCCGGAGGGTCGCGTTGACCGTTGAATAAGGACCCGTAACACAAGGGATCGTTAGGCTCACAGACTTGATCCTACGGAAATAATGCCCCGGATAGTCCATGTCGAACAGCTCTTCCGGCCAGCTCCAGTCAATGGTGCCCTTTTCCTTCAGCTGCAGCAAAAGGTCAGGCCTGGTAAGGGCCAGGCTGATATGCTTCGTGAGCTCGAATTCCCGGCGGTTCTGCTCGGTATACGATTTCCCCAGCTGCAGCAACGCGAAATGCAGCTGCTCACCCGCCGTCAGCCCCTGGTAAGTACTGTCAAAATACCCGTACTGGATATAATTGGTATTGCTGTTTCCCATCTCGAACTGGTAGGCCTTTTCCGCCCGGCGGGCTATGTCAAAGGCCATCTGGTAGCTCTGCTTGTAGAGGAAAAATAACCTGTCTTTCATCCATCCGTACATTTCTTCCGTCGTAAATTTGGTATGCCCCTGCAGCTGGTTCTGCAGATAGTCTTCGACCTCCTGGGCATTGTCTATCTGTTGCTGATGGCTGGCCAGGTCCCGCTCCGCGATCTGGATCTTGATGTTCGCGGCCAGTATCTGCTTATCCGTGGAAGCCAGCTCGCGCAGACCCTGATTAGCCTGATGAGTGGCCTCCTGTTCCTTGCGGATAAAGGTGGCCATGGTCGCCGCACGGGTAGACCCATGCGTGGAGGTAAGGCTTTCCCCCTGTTTGCTCTTGGCTTGCGAACTGGCCATCCAGGCAAGCGCCTTCCCACCAAAGTCAACTGCCAGACCTACCCCCAGCGGGGTCCCGTGAGAGAAGAAGTCGGGTATCATAGCAAAGAAGCCGGACATGATCTCGGACTGAATAGAGTCCAGTTGCTTGTTCAGGGCCTCACCCGCCTGCTCCAGCTGTTCTTTTTCCTTAGGTATGATCTTTACCCCCGTAACATCCGTATCCGACAATGACACGTCCACGGACAAGCCCAGATCGGTGATGAGCGTATCGGGCAACGCATAGTCCTGATCGAGGTCACCGGGCAGGTCTTCCGGACCCGCGGGTATGGTGAAACCAGTCACCCCCAGATAGTCCAGCTGATACTGTATCTTCTTTACGATGGTCTCACGACTTTTTAGCAGCGCCTGCCTGGAAGCCTTTGCATCGAGTATCTGCCGCTGTTTGACAGCCGTCACCATCCCGAGGATTCTGGACTCGTGCGCTGCCTTTATCCGCTGCAGGTCCTCTGCTTCCTTTTTCTCGATAGCGGCAAGCAGGGCGCTGCCTAAGGCCTTGACCTCCGCGCAGTATTCCATGGCCCGCTGCAAAAGGTAGTTGAACCGGTACAATGGCTCCGGACTGTTCAGATCAGCCAGGATGCTGCCGATGCTCAGACCCGCGGCGGCTGCCCTTACAAGCATGCCCGGATCGATGGGAGGAGCGAAAAGGCTTAGAGACCTTTCCACGCCTTCGATGTTCATACAGTGACGGATCTTGAACAGCCTGTCGCCCACGGTGTCCCAGTATTGCAGGAGATTGTCGTTGTCCGGGATACAGAAATAGAGGGTGCTGCCCACGCCCAGCATGTTGCCGGGGAATGGATTATCCGTAACTGATATATCGCTGGTGTACGGAAAAAGGTTCTCCAGGTCTACCATGGCGTTGGAGAATGCATCCAGCCTGGGACGTAGTGAATTATAGGTTTCAGACCTGACCCGGCCGCGGCTGGGAACATACTGAGGCCTCGGGCCAAGGATATGCGCGGCGATGATATACAGCTGTGTGGCGGTATTGATATTCTCCCGCGTATCCGTCCGGAAAAGGTCGTCTCCCCAGGCGACGAGATTGTCGATATATTTCATCACCACATTTTTCATAAAGGCGATGGGGCGGTCACGCGCCACGATAAAGGGTTTGAACGGGTTGTCCTTCCATTCGTCGATATGGGGGTCCGGAACGCCTGGCTTGAGACCGTCAAAATAATCCTGCAGGCTTTGCGGCAGGGTCGTTTTGAAAGGCAGGACCTTCCAGTAACGACTTTCCGGGAAATTAGGGTCCGGAGAAACATCATTAGTCGTGGGATCGAAGATGTAATGGAACCAGGACATGGCTTCCTGGTAGCGGCCATTCTTGCTCAGACGCGTGGCAATATACAGCGGCGCATGATAGAAGAGCTCCCAGTTGTATAAGCCGTAAAGACTGAACTCGTCAAAGGCGACGTTCTCCTTGTAATAGGTAAAGCTGGCCAGGTCCGAAGGCTTTTGCACCCACCCATTCGTATGGTTGGGCTTGTAGACAGTCTCGAACTTTGAACCGCCATCGTCGGGCAGGGTTGTGTCGCAGTCCATGAGGCCGTCGACGCCCTTTGTGTTCATGGCCCTTGCAAAGGCGGTCGCATATGGATGATAGTTGGTATAGAAGGTGAGGCCCTTGTCCACCATCAGAGGTATGTCCACATATCGGGAGCCGTCTTTCTGGGCGGCAAAAGCCGGCCCGATCTTTGAATAGCCGACGGTTTGCTTCGACTGCGATACGATCGACGCCGCCGCGCCATCGATCCTTAACAAGGCAGGCGCAGCTACCCTCCCTACCCCGTTGACAACACCTACCCCTCCTACCCCGTTGACAACACCTGCCCCATTCCCCCCGTTCACCCCAACGGCTACCTGCCCCGCAAGATTCAGCACCGCCGGATCACCATGCGGCTGCGGCACATACCGGGGCGCCTCCGCATATTTCGACACATCGATACCGACGAACTTGCTGCTGCCCCCATCTTTCAGGATACCCACGATATTCAGCCACCAGGAAATAGTCCGGCTCCGAACAAAATAAGAACGCGCCTCATCCATATAAAAGAAAGGATAGTTGAGCGTGGACTCGAAATTTGTGAACTGCGGCGAGAACAGTATCCGGAAATCCGGCGTCTGCTGGAGGTACGTATTGCCTTTGAGCTTTAACGTGGCAGTATTGGCCAGCTGCATGAAGAAACTATCGTAAACGCTCCCATTCCCCGCGGACGCGCCATTCTCTATTTGGTCCAGAAGGCCCTGAAAATAGCTGTTGTCCACCAGAAAGTCGATATGAACCGGATTGTGGATGTCGTTGAGGACAAACCTCCCATGGCTGGAAGTTCGGTTGTGGGTCAGCGAAAGATACAGCTGGTCACTGGAGTCGATGGTCGGATAGATAGAATAGTTCTTGAGATCCGGCTCGAATGACTCCGGCATGACGACAATATAGGTTGACCAGTCATGAACCATTATCTTGGCGGAAGGCCGGATGAACTCCTGCGAAATATTCTTTGGCGCCCATTTCCCATTCTTGTATTCCGTCCAGGCCAGCGAAGCCTCCCAGTAGGCGTCGCCCTGAAGATTTTGGATCTTGCCCTTGCTGGCGTCCTGGAAACTGCTGTTGTTGCTGCCCGAAGTGTCGGGCTGCCTTTTCATGAACTCGGGCCAGAAAAGGAACAGCCTGTCTTTCCAGATGACAGGCGTAAGATGCACCCCGCTGGCCAGCGGATCGCCGGTACTGTTGGCGGCCCCGTCCACGCTCTTGATATCCACGGGTACCTTGTCCCAGGCGCTCCAGTGATAGTATTGATCGCAGGTACGGTAATAGTAGGTATAGGGCTTACGATGGGTCCGCCCGAATACGTGCAGGGTCTTCATCTGACCGGTGGTATCGTTCTCCTGGTACATCCCGCAAATGTCCAGGTGCGACACCTGGTGGAGCTTGTCCAGGTAGGCATAAAAGGCATCGGCAACGCTGTCGTTGGTGATATCATTCTGCAGCAGCTCGGATTCCAGCTCCTTGAAGAAAGGGCTCTTGTCGTCTCTTAGCTCCGGGTCCATCCAGTTCTCCGGATAGAGGAAGACCTTCCGGTTGGCTTCCCAGACACGGTAATACTGCATCCATTCCCACCGCGTAGCGGAAGACTGGTCGATCTGCCTGGGCTGTACTCCCTGTTCATGACCTGCCCCATCGGGCCGGCTTTCCAGGTTGAGGATACAGCGGGTGACGAAGAGCTGTACGGCCGCCGTCGCCTGAACGATGCGCGAGGTATCCATACAGGAACACATCTGCACATCGATGAGGAAATACTCATACAGGCCATCAGCATCGGTCACGCCCCACTGTATCAGCGCCGGCTGTACCAGCAGGTATTGTATCAGCGCCTGACTTTGATTGCCCCGGAGCTTGTCGCTCAGCTTCCCGGCGATGTCCAGCCATTCATCATCATCGTATTTTGCCTTGACGGCTTTTTTAATTGACTGCGCCTGGTCGTAAAGCTTGTCAAAATCCGTCTCGGGCCTGGACCAACCGGCAAGGTCATCAACGGCAACGCCCGTCTTTCGCACCAGCTGAACCGCCTTTGAAAGGGTGAGAAGCGCAACCTCATTGCGGAAGTCGGCAACGCCGAAATTATAGTGGGAAGAGACCAGCCACGCCAACGTGGTCGCATTCCAGCCGGTCACAGTGACCACGAGGCCCAGCAGGTCAGGCGACGCAGGGGCCGGATTGGTATTCCCCGCAAAGGAAAAAAGTTCTGTCAGCGTCCTGGAACCGACAGGCATGCTCTTCCTCAGAATGGTATAGTCCAGCATACGCCGCCAGTGGTCCCTTGTAAGAGCAAAGAAATCTATGCCGGAAAAATTGGCCTTATTGCGGATAAAATGATCGACCTCATCGGCCTTCAGCTTCAGCGTAGAGACCAGGATGGAAGCCTTTGTAAATCGCTTACCGGTGTCGTTGAGCGCGTCGTACATCATGGCCGGGAACAGGGACGCGGTATCTATTAGCGTCAGCGGCGTTGTATCGGTCTTCCAGTTCAGCCGGATTCCCGCATCCCCCGTCTGCTGCACATATTCCAGCGTCAGCTTGTAGGCCTGGCTCATAGACAGCGATACGACGTCTTCCCAGCTGAGGAGCGCGTCAGCCGCATGCTTTTCCAGTACCAGCTGATCATCGATGTATAGCCGGAAAGCATCCGTAGCTGCGGTCACCTGTACGACCAGCGTAGTGTCGCCGTTGACCCGAGGGTTCAGATAACCCGTCCAGCGAACGCTGAAGTGATCCGCCGGGATAGCAGGATCGGGAGCTCCCCCACCCCACAAAAAGTCGACGGCGGCATCGGTGCGGGTAAGTCCCGCCGTGGTAAAGCTCTCATCGGTGTAATAGACGGCGGTGAGGCCGGTGGGAGCCAGCTGCCCGACCAGATCGCCAAGTTTGTCCTGGAGAAGCACCTGGCTGGTGGTCTCGTCAAGACCCGCTACAGTAGCCAGCGTCTGTACGACAATATTATGGCGCAGCTGGTCTTTAAGGAAAGGCAGGAATCGCGCGTAGAGCCAGTTCAGCCGGGCCTGCAGATCCGGAGGCGAGACCTGGGCAGGATGATCCAGCAGCTGCGCAAGGGCGGCGTTCATACCGGCGCCGAACAGGGTGGCAAAATTGCTCTTCAGGAAATCCTCCGGCTGCTGGTACAGCGAAAGTACGGCGCTTTGAAAGGCAGGCGTTACACCCGCCAGGGCATCCAGGGAGGTCTTGTCGGCATCGCTCACGACACCGGCAGAACGCAGTAGTCCGCTGCCGGGTATATAGCTGAACTTTGCGTTGAGCGGCGCGGGTATCGTGACGGGAATATTCTTGTCCGTCACGGCGCTCAGGACGACGGTATTGTCGAGGATGGCGCTAAGCCCGTCGACGATGGCAGGCTGATAGACCAGCTGCAGCTTGCTTCGCAGCAGGTCCCCGGTAATATTGTTCTGCAGGTCGGAATCGGGGTGGTCATTCTCGATACCTGAAAAACCTTTCCGAATGGTCATCAACATGGAACGAACCATTGTGTCGGGCATGTCCAGCCGCTGCTGAGGATTGGATACATCGGCGAGAAGATAGTCCAGGGCCGCCACGCTAAAGCCTGAGGCCTGGATGTCCGTCGCCAGCCTGATGAAGTCGGCCGTCCTCTGCGGGTCGATATCGACAAAAATATGCTGTACCGTATCGAATTTGCTGAATGGGTCCAGGCCAAATAATTTTTTGATATTGATCAGGTCCGCAATGGGGATCTTCAATGCCTTGGCCAGGACCGTATAGCGATAGATGATGCTGGTATTGGCAACGTTCAGGACAGCAGTGTCCAACGGCAGACTGACATCGGAGAAGATTAGGTTCATATCTTCACCCGTCACACGGAAAGCGGCCTGGACGGCCGGTAGGTGGTCCTTCAACAGGGCCGTAGTGTCCGTAAGATAAGCGCCCCAGACATTTGCTTTAAAGGCGCCGTCGATCTCCTGGACAGTCCGGTTGAGGAAGAGCCTGGAATACAGCGAACCCGTGCCGGACGTGGCGATGCCGCCCCATAATGTAGCCAGCTTATCGGGAGGGATGGACCATTCGGACAGGATCCGGCTCACTACCGACAGCTTGCCGGCCAGCGTATCGGTGATGTCCTTTTCACCGAGGGCGGCGATCAGGGCATCCAGGTCGTTCATCTTCCACCCCAGTTTTCGCCAGAGACGGATAAAACGATGTATCTTCGGCCATACATCAGTGATAGATATCCCCGATAGAGGTATCGATTCGTATACATTCTGAAGAGTCCTCAGCTGCGTCGTCGCAAGGTCACAGGCCGACGTGCTTTGGTAGGAGGTGATGATCTGCTGGAATAAGGAGAACTGGTCCCTGACCCAGGAAGCAAAATCACCTGCCGAAATGCCTTTGGCCGTAAGGGCGGTCATAACGTCCGCATTGGCAGAAGGGTCAGCGCCGCCGGCAATGGCTTTTAGCTGCGCGTAAATGGCTGAGCTGCTGAGAGTACTGCCGCTAAAGAGGTCTTCGATATAGTCCAGAACGCCCTGACCCGGATTGACAAACACCGTATCCAGCAGGGTGACTACATCGGTATAAGTCAGGCCCGTGCTGCGAAGGAATTCGGGAATGAGATATATCTTCGAAAGGAAATCGTTATCATCCGTATAGCTGCCATAAGCGTCACGGGTGTTGAGCGCAACGGCCGCCCCCGTAAAGTCCTTGCCCGTAAGGACCGTATAGGCCTCCTGCGAAAGGGCCAGGCGCTCCGCCTGGATGGCCGTATTGGCGGCAGGAGAGAAGTCCGTCTGCAGGGTCGTCATGACTTCCGCCCGGGTAGTGCGCAGCTGTTTATAATAGATGTTCTCCATGTCCAGCGGCTGATGATAAGGCAGGCCAAAGGGATATACCGCGCCCGCTAATTTGCGATAGGCTTCTTTCAGCGTATGCTGCGGATTGGCCCGTAGCTCATCGGGCGACGCATCGCCGGTGTCATAAGCAGCACTGGCGTCCAGCATACCATGCACGACATAGTATTCCATAATTTCGTTCACCAGGTCGATATACGGGATGACAGTATTGGTATTCTCGCAGGTCAGCGGCAGATTGGCGATGTCAGGACGCCGTTGCAACAACTTGTCCAATGGAGCCTCATTATTGAAATTCCTGCCCAGAGCACCGAGAAACTGAAGGATATCCACGAGATACGCCGCAGCGCCATACACGGACCGGCACTCGCTGCATTCGCAGCTGTCAGGACTCCCGAAGAGCTCCGTCCAGTTGGGGATACTTTTGGTCACGACGTCCTGGGCAGCCTTTGAAGCGCCCGGGGACAGCACCGCCTGCGGAGCATACTGCATGCCAATACTATTTACGCTGGCAACAATTGATTGCATACGCATGACCTGGAAGGAAGCACGCTGGTGCACAGCCAGCGCAATGTCTGTGCCGCCGAGAATGCCGGAATGGCTATCGATAAACGCCTGTTGCGGGATATTGGCCACCTGGTAGGCAGAATGGAATCCCGCTTTTACCAGGGCGCCCAGCGATTCGGGCCGGGGGCTGATGGCATATAGCCGCTGTACCTGCGCAAGACCGTCCTTAAGGGCTTGCTTGTCCTGACCACCGGCAGACGCCAGCTGGGCATCGAAATCACTGAGCCGCGAGCTGGCAATATCAAAGGCCGGCGCGGCACTAAAAAACGCAGGAAGGAGACGGCCGACAGTCGCATTCTCAAAAGACAGTTGTCCGGAGGCCGCCATTATGCCTATTCTCTGGGTTGGAAACGCGGCATTCAGCATGCCCTGCATGTTCCCGATATACGCCGCCGCCTGTTCGGCAGCGCCGGCGCCTGGCGTCCCCTCAGGAACACCCGTCTTAGTGACGATGGTCGTCCAGTCGGCATCGGAAAGGTTCAGCAGATCCGCAGGAGTCTGTATCTTTCGCGTACCCTGTAACTCCTGTATCAATGGCACATGGTTGGAGGTCAGGGCAGTCAATTGATTGGTCAGCTGAAAGGACCTGATCATCTGCGGCTGACTGACGAACTGTGGCTGCGCAGGCAGGTACTTCTCCCAGAAATCTCTTGCCTCTCCACTATAACTGCGGGCAGCGTTGATGAAAGCCGACTGGATGCCGCTATCCGTAGTCGTGATCTGCAGGCTTTGGACGAGGGATTTGACGGCATCGGTGGGCGGCGCCGAGACGGACTGGCTTATGGCCACCGACAGGAGAGTATAGACAAAGGCCTGGAGTTCCGTATCTGCGGCAGGGTCGATAATATTGTCGGCTATGGCTGCCTGCAGTTCGGATAGGATCACCTTTTCATCGGTCAGCCCGATGGCGCTGAAGCTGAGTGTTATCTTCTTACGCCCCAGACCGTAAAGGAACTCGTGTCCTCTGGGAGTATTCGATAGGGACTGGGCCAGCCGGGCTGCCGCTACGAAAAGACGGACACGCGAGATATTGCTTTTTGTCTCGGTGGCCATGAACGCCACCTGGTCGTCGGATGTAAAAAGATCCGTCAGGAGCACCCCGCTTATCTGCAACAGACCGTTGATCTTTGTCTGCAGACGGATGAACTCGCTGATGCCCCGGTCTGCCGTAGCCGTAATGATAACATCCCATCCGGCAAGCGAGAGGTCGTTATAGTCGCCGTCGGTGCTGAGCAGACTTCTTCCTACGATGGCGTTGTTGACGGTGGCATAGACTACGACATCCGCAAGGCCAAGCTCGGCAGTGTTGTACTGCGCGTCGTCGAAAGAAATGCTATAGCTGCCGTCCGGCGCGGAGACCGCGTTACCCAGCGGCTGAAATCCCCCCTGCTTCGTGATCTCATCGATGGTTTTCGACGTCTTGTATACCCGGGCGCCCCGCAGATCCACATCGAAAGCCGCCAGAGTCTTTCGCCCCAGCGGCTCCTGCTGGTCGTTCAATACCCTGCCGGTAATGGTATAGGTCTTGTTGTCCGTCAGCAGCTGACGATCATGGAGCAGTTTGTTCAGCGCGGCCGCGGTAGCATCGTCCACCAGCACGTTGCCGTCGGCAGCTATATTTTGCTGCGACTGGAACAGTCGGATAACAGCCAGTGTCTGCTGTCCCGCTGTCTGCCTTTTTACCTCGTCAGGGCTCATGGTAAGCCCGAGCGCGGTAAGTGCTGCCTGGAGGTTGGCGACATTGGCGGAGGTTTCGTTGACCTTGACAGGCGCAGTAATAGGAAGGAGTGCCATATAGCTAATTTTTTGGGGGGTTGAGATAATATATGGGTATCATGGTAGGTCCATAGAACCGGCCGAGATGATCCTCACGCGCCCGGTCATTGAGCGGGAAGACGTCGAAGTTCGGATTGTTGACAAAATCGTAATTGGTCCCCGCCGGAGTATTGGGGATAAAGTCCGGCTGGTTGGCTCCTCCGAGATGGATGACCATGCCGCTCGTAGAGGGATTTTTTGCCAGACTGTCGGCCAGGAACGATTCCGCCGCCCTCCCCTTCAGCAAAGGCAGCATGGGGATAGAGCTCCGGGGTACGCCGGACTGCTGGACGAGGATCTCGAGGTCTGCATTGATGTCGAACATCTGCATCTGCATGATGGCCCTCGGGCTCATCCGGGGCAAGGGCGGCGGCGGAGTGGAAGGTGGCCCGACAGGCGGGGGCGTAGCCGGCGGCGGCGTGCTGTTATTGACTGCAGGGGTGGCCGGCTTCGCGGCATCCTTGCCACGTATCTCCGCCGGGACGGGCTTCCCGGGACTGTTCTCCGGGCTGTTGCTGATGGCCTGGTTATTGGCCCTCGCGTTGCCCACAGCCGCTACACCCGAAGCAAGATTGCCGACCAGAGAGGCGGCCGCGTCCTGTCTGATGGCATCTTCGTCGGACATATTGGGCAGGTTCCAGGCAAGTAGACCATACAACGGGATGGTCCTTTGCTTTTCAATGTACTCGGCATCTATCTTCATCCGCTGCATATGCAGGTCGTCCTTTCTTTTCTGCTCCGCCGTATAAGGCCTGACCTCCTGAGTGGTGGCGGGCGGCGCCTGGTTCTTCCGCAGCCTGTTCAGCTCGCCGTATAGAAAGGATACCGAAACCTGGTCGATATTGTAGGACTGCCCTCCCAATTTTTCGATCTCATGCATCAGTTGGTACGCTTCGCGCTTATAGAAAGGAACATCCGGAGGGGGTTGACCGTCGTCTTTTTTCACATTCAGCTTCCCAGTTTTTTTAAGGGCGTCCTCTATTTGCGCCCGGCATAAGGTGGGCCCTGTGCTGCCGCAAATGGTATCGATATCATCCGTCCCGCCAGGATCGATGGACCTGACGGGGTTATTATGCACGTATACATACAGGTTAGGGCTGGCATCGACACCCGCCGGGTCGGCAGCGGTCCACCGGCAGAGCCAAAGGACATAATAACGGGCGCCATGATAGTTCAACCCCGTCTCCTCGTCCCTTTCCTTACCCGTATAGCGGAAACGTTTTGACGAAACTTCCCGGGTAGAGTCCGACATGCTGTACGAAGTAGCCCCCCACGGGAAATAAGTCTCATAGGTCAGCACCCTGCCCGTCTCGTCCAGCTCGAGGCTGGCCGAATCGAGATGATCGGTATACTGGTATCGTATGACACGGGTTTCCGTGTTCCCCACGGGCATGACCAGCGGCGTGTCGATCAGGACGAGCCTTCGCGCGCCATTCATGACGTGCAGGGACTCCCGCTCCAGCAGCACCTCGCCGGCGCTGCTCCTGCTACGGTAAAGTTCCCAGCCGCCCAGGCTGATACGTTCATACCGGCTGCCGTCCTGCCGGACCACCACCTTCCTGCACCGCTGACCGGCATTGTCATAGACATGATAGACCTTGCCGCCGCCGCCCAGGTCTGCCTGGACGAAATGATCCTGGAAATCCCACACGGCTGAAAGCATGGTTTCCAACCCTAGCATATTCCCATGCGGATCATAGGTGTAGTGATAGGTGTCGGAGCCGATAGCGGTGCCGGTCAGGTGATTGTTGGCATTCGTTGCCTGCGCATACTCGAAGGTGCGCGTCCAGCTGCTGTTCTTGGCGACGTGCTGCTGGCTGGTAATATTGCCCGCCTTGTCGTAGTGATAGTTCTCGGTATAGTTCCGGAATGCGTTCGTATCCGTTGGACTGACGGAGCCGCTGTTCATAAAAGGGAAATACGACTGCGCCCCGGGGTCGGGGGTCTGTGCAGCCCCCCGGATATCCGTCTGTCCCGCATGTTTCCTTCCCGTGGCCGTTATAAGACGGTACAACGCATCATAGGCATAGGTCTGCAGCGCGGAAGCCTTTTCTCCGTCAAAGAATACGTCGGACTGTGAAGCGTCCCCGAGCCAGGTAACATTTCCTGTTGGGTCGTATATATACTGAAGGTCCTGCAGGACATCCGCTCCATTGTTGCGGGTGGTCAGCAGACGCTGCAGACGGAAGGTATCCTTCTCATACGTGTAGCGCGTCATGCTGTTATTCCCGTACCGGATCACCTGACGCTGTCCTTTCGCATCGTACTGTACGCCGGTAACAAGGTCCATCGTGACCGGCCCCGATCCGGTATCCCTGAGGACGACCTGGACCTTATTGAAAAGACCGCCCTCTTCATACTGCGGGATTATCTGATTGTACGGCTGCCCGTCCACGTGGGGAGAATCCAGCCGGATAGCCCGGTTAAGCGCATCATAGGCAGTGGCCGTCTGGAAGACCTCCTGCTCCAGGACGACGTTTTGGGACCAGTCCGGCGCCTGTTGAAAATTGGATGCCAGCTGTCGGCTGGTCTGCAGGATGTTCCCCTTGAAATCACAGCGCAGGTTGACAGACAGGCCCGACTGATCCGAATTTTTCCAGGGCTTGCCCTTTAAATTGTTGTCCGCCGCACCGGCCTGCAGATCGCCGTATTCGACCGTGGAATGGACGATGGCTGCGCCTGCGCCCGTCGCTACAAGCCCGGCCGTGATCCTGCCCAACGCATCGTAGGCATAGGTAAAGAGATGATCCCGGTCATCCCACTGCAGAAGCACCTTGCCCGCAACGTCGTGGATGATCCACCGGTGCCCGTCGTCCATACCGGAGCTGGTCCATCTTGTCCCGGCCATATCGTAGGCGTATTCCACGAGCAGGCGATCCATGGCGTCCCGAATGGTCAGCTGCTGCCCCGTGATAGCATACCGGATCCTGCTGCTCAGCTTTTCCGTAACGTTGTCCGCAATGGTAAGGAAGATGCGTCCCAATGCATCCAGTCGGGCGACGCTGGGGGTGCCGGCGTGTTTAGCCGTCAGCCAGGCGCTGCGGACCGCCGGGTCGGAAGGCTCGGCTGTCGTGGGATCGGGACGGCCGCGCCGGACATACCAGTCGCTGTCGAGCACGGTATCGTTATTATCATAGGTCGCATGCTCCCACGGCGTAAACACCACTTTTGTGAAAGTCCCGTCCGGAAGATCGGCACGAACGAGACGGTCCAGCGGATCGTAATGCAATATGGGAGTGACCCCGAGCTCGACCATTTCCTTTTCATCGTCAAAACCCTCGTTCACACTGAAATAAGGCTCGTATTTCTTGACCGCATTCCCTTTATTGTTGAGGATTGTCCGTCCACTCCCCACCCATCGCAGGTTGGGGCTCGTATCGGGGATGGAGACTACCGTGCCATCAGGCTGCACCTGCAGTGCCGCACCCGGCGCCGCCTGTTTCTTCGTCAGGATCGTCCCCCCGCCGCCGTTGAAATAAGCAAGCGAAATCTGCAACTTCGGGGCATTACCGCCGTCAGCGTGATAATGGGTCTCCCTGGAGACCGTGCGCACAAAATTGGGCTTGCTCTGGTCATACCATTCGGTAAGACTGTACTCCATTTCCACTCCTGGAAAATCGACCGCTCCCCTGATCTCCACTTTCGTGAGGTCGTATTCATCCCCCTGATCGATACCTGCTTTACCTATGCGGAAGCTCCGGACGACACTGCCCAGCTCGTCGTACCGGACGGCGGAGACATTGCCGTTGATATCCTTCGTCATACTGGGTCCCACAATACGGTAGTTGAAGCGCTCTACCGACACCGTATTGCCCAGCGCGTCGGTAACGCTTTGTATGAATAAGGTATACTTTGGATCATAGACAGCGGCAGTAGTATGTCCAAAAGCATCGGTAAAATGAGTAGAAAGATAAAAATGTGCGGCGTCATAGTCACAGATGCCGGATACCTGCCAGTAATATCCGTCACTAAACACATACGCGCCCCCGACCGGGTCCGTCAGCTTTGTGCCGAGGTCCGACGCCGGTAATTTGCTTTCAAAAACCGAAAGCATCGCCTGGTTGCTGACAGCACGGAATGTCTGGTGCAGCAGACCCCTGGCGGACTGACTGCCAAAAGCCAGGGGAGTGACGGTGTCGTCTGCCCGGTACTGGATACGACTCTTTCCAATGACCCGTTTTTGCACCCCGGCGCCCGGGACAACTTCAAAATCGATAAGGGCAGCGTTCGCACAGGCAACACCAAGCCCCGCTACATCGAAATACCCCCCGGAAGGCGGCGTCAGCCCGGTGACCTCGTACGACGTCGTCTCAAAGGGCTGCGGGATACGATAGGCGGAAGCGCTGACGACGGCATTGGTACACTGGTGCTCGGTATATAAGATATGACCCGCCAGTTGCTCAGGCTCGGCATCCGGCCTGGGACGGCGGCCATACACCAGACTTACCGCCCCAAGGACGTTCCCATATGCGTCCAATTCCAGTATGCAGCTGTGCGCAATGCGCGGATCGGTCAGGTCCCGCTCATACGTATAGGTGATATGTTCGCATTCATGGACCATGAATACGGCATTTCTATTCCCTCCGCGCGGCTGCAGTAGCTGTATGCGGGAGTTGACCTGGTCCACGACATATGGCACGTGTTGCAGGGGACCGCCATCCAGCGCATAGACCTCTTTCCGGAGCATCACCCCTTTACACGCCCGCAGCGCCTCCCGGTATTCGTCGGTCGTAAGGCCGGCAGGCAGCAAAGGTTCGGACAGAATATTTTGCCCGGCCACCTGCACGTACTCATGCACGAAATGATCCATGATGTTCTTACCTTGCAGAAATGCGCCGGAATGATACCACGTCCGGGTGAGGACCGGCGGCTGGTGCAAGTCCTGCCCGATAGCCGTATTGTTGCCATCCCGGGCGACAAAGTGATCGATATCCTCCGCATCCTGGCGGTCCACGCGGCCAAAACCGCGGAACTCCTTTTCGATATGATCATAATAGCCGTGGTGATAACTATATTCGCTGGTAAAGGTCGTCCTGGCAATCCGGTCATGGAGGACGACCTTTGACAGGCACCACACGGGAAAATGCAGACGCGTGACCCACGGCGTTCCATTACGCCTGTCCTCCAGGTAAAAGTATGTGGAAGGAGTATACGTCAGTTCGGTCTCCAGCCCCATATTATTGACATAGGCGTTGATCAGATAGGGCTTGACGCTGGCCATCAGATCCATGTACCGCAACGGAGCCCGCGCATCTTCTGGCAGCGGACTGCTCCAGGTCAGGCAGCTCAGGCCCGTGCCCAGCAGGTCCAGGACGTCGATACGCGTTGCGGCATTGATATAGGCGGTCATATCGGGGACCGTCGGAGCAGGCGTAAAGCTATTACCCTGGTTATTCAGCCATATGCTGATGCCGTTGCGTCCCGTATATATGATATCAGCCGTGCCGGACCCGTCGATATCCGCCATCCGGATCCTCGTCTGGTCGAACAGGTCTTCGTTATCAGGAACAGGCGAACCATCCATCGTCACTTTGGCGCCAAAACGACCATAGCCCAGGTTAGGCCAATAACAGACCTCGCCGTTCCGGATACGCACGATGTCGACAAGTCCATCACCGGTCATGTCTGCAAGGAAAATACTATGTGTGGGGTCCGAAAATACCTGCGCCGGCCCTTTTTCCTCGTCCGAAGAGACGTGTACCTGCCGGCTGGGACCATAACCTTCTCTTCCCAGGGAAGGATACCACGTCAAAATTTCTTGTTCAGTGAGAAGTATATCCGCAGCGCCATCACCGTCGAGGTCGAGCAGTCGGAGATTAGCATCCTGAAAATTGACGGAAGGCAGCGACTGAAAAGCGACAAAGGGTTGCCACCTCGCCCCGGGCGCTTCTTCCAGCTCGAAATACCCCCTGGGCATCTGCTGTTTGCTGGTCAGTTGACGCCGTCCGTCGCCCGCCAGGTCCGTGAACTGGAGTTGACGATCGATGCCGTCGAAGGAAGGCTTTTCACCAATGAGCCTGGCCGCAGCAAAATGTCCGCTCCCCTCATTGCCGGCATACCACCACGCATGCGCCTGTTCAGTCAGCATGCCCGAAAGCCCCTCACCATACAGGTCTGTGAACTGGTAGTTGCTCGCGGCAAGACCCGCGGGCGCGTACAGGATACTGTCCTCGGGGACTTCGCGGACGGTAGTATCCCAATTGAGACCCTGATACTGGAAAGACAAGGGCGGATGTGTACGCTGGGTATAGCTACCGTCGTCGTGTTTGGTATAGCCGGTGATGGCGGCTTCGAGGAGAAATGACCAGCTGGTCCCGTTGTCGCCATAGGTCAGGTCCAGCGACTGGATGAGCGCCGCCCCGCCGGGGAGCTCTTCGAAATAATGATAGAGCAGCACACGGCGGCAGAGACGGCAGGTACGGACCTCGAATCCGGCCTTATAGGAAGAAAAGGCGTCGCCACGGAATGCCCATGGTCCCGTTTCAGAAAATGGTATTTGAACAGGGTCATGTTCGCCATAGTCGAAAGTATTGACAAACAGAAAGACATCACGGGACGCAGTCGGCGGCGTCGGGGCGACGGTCGCACCACCCGCTTCCGTCAGACCTGCATAGGGCGCTTTATTGCCGTACCAGACATTCTTAAGATAGGCATTGATGTAAATACTGTTCCCGTTCCTGCGGTTCCGGTTATGAAGGGAAAGGGGCATGCCCTGGCCGTCTTCGCGTTTGTATTCGAAGACCATGACATTCCCTTTATCATCGAAAGTATACTGCAGCAACCATTCAAATATCCTCACCGGGTCCGATGGATCGGCAATGCGGGCGGCAGAAGACTGGCCATAGACAGATACGTGATTGTCGGCAGACAATACCTGCCAGTGAATAAACCCGGTGGCCATCTCCGTCCAGCGTTCGATCCGCGCAAATGCACCCTCGCTGCGGGGACGGTACCTCCGGATACG
>Ga0068853_100001037_pt1 | contig 19619 bp, 14 predicted proteins | sample KBSCornC32_FD_65655 | JGI IMG/M metagenome (GOLD analysis project Ga0068853, IMG submission 65655) | Corn rhizosphere microbial communities from Kellogg Biological Station, Michigan, USA - KBS Corn C3-2 | ecosystem: Host-associated > Plants > Roots > Rhizosphere > Soil ...
ACATCCGCGTCATCACGGTTGAGTAATAGTTTTGCCTGGTCGAGAGCCTTTCCATAGTCACGTTTATAATAATAAGACATGGCCAGGTCTTTTTGCATATCGAGATTATTCTTATCTACCTGCAATGCGCGGTTGAGAATAATGATGGCATTGTCAAAATCGCCACGTTGCATAAAAGTTTTTGCATTTTCATACAAAGTCTTTGGATCATCAGTTTGTGCTGATACAATAAGGCCTAACAGCGCGATGCAAGTAATCAGAAAGTATTTTTTCATGTATGCAAATTAAGGTAAACAATTTCTGGCGGACAGCGCCAGGATCAAATTAACAATTTTACCAGCACAAGGGCCAGCTAAAGCATGTGCGTTAATAACCCATCTCTCAATTTTGGTTCAAACCAGGTACTTTTTGGCGGCATCACACTTCCACTGTCGGCAATCTCGAACAACTGCTGAATGCTTACCGGGTACAGGCTGAACGCCAGCTTCATTTCACCGCTGTCCACTCTTCTTTCCAATTCACTAAGACCTCGTATGCCACCGACGAAATCAATTCGTTTATCAGTTCTCTGGTCTTTTATGTCTAATATATTATCAAGGATGTTTTTTGAAAGGATAGTTACATCCAGCACACCAATTGGATCGTTGGAAAACGTTCTTTTTTTTGATGTCAAAATATACCATTGATGGTCGAGATACATTCCGAACTCGTGAAGCGAAGATGGTTTTACGGGCCCAGCGCTATCGGTGATCATAAAATCATCCTGCAGCAGGCTAATGAAATTTTCTTTTGTAAAGCCGTTTAGATCTTTTATTACGCGGTTATAATCAAGAATGGTCAACTCACTGGCAGGAAAAATAGTTGTAAGAAAATATTTTGCATTTTCATTGTTGGGTAGTTGCCTGCTCACTTTTGCCGCTGATGCTGCACGATGATGACCATCGGCAATATAGGTATTAGGAACTTTCGTGGCAAACAAGCTGGTGATCGTGTTGATCTTTTCATCGTCGTTGATGACCCAGATGGTATGCCGGATATTATCATCGGCCGTAAAATCATAAGCAGGTTGATGAGAAGCCTTCCATTCACTGATTAAATTATTCACTCCTGCAACATCACGATAAGCCAGGAAAACATTTCCGGTCTGCGCCCCGATCGTGAGCATGTGATCTATTCTGTCCTTTTCCTTTTCCGGTCTTGTGAATTCATGTTTTTTGATGACATCATTGAAATAGTCCTCGACGGAAGAAACACAAACCAACCCTGTCTGGGTTCTTTCACTCTCGTCTGTATCGGCACGGGCGGGCATCACTAACTGGTAAATGTAGTAGCAAGCGTTTTCTTCCGTGAATAAAATACCATCATTGATGAGTTGCCGAAGATTTTCTTTTGCCTTTTGGTAAACAGCGTCAGAGTGCGTATCAATATTTACAGGCAAGTCAATTTCTGACTTAGTTACATGTAAAAAAGAATGAGGATTATTTGTTGCTTCTTTTCTTGCTTCTTCGCTGTTCAGAACATCGTAGGGTCTTGAAGCTACTTGTTTTACTAACTCCGGTTTTGGCCTGAGAGCTTTGAAGGGTTTTATGATCGCCATTTAAAATTTCAAAATTGATTCAGATATTATCCTTTTTGTCGTGCAAACTCTTTCATCAGGTCAGTGATGGCTATGACACTTTCTATAGGCAATGCATTATACATCGAAACACGAAAACCACCCACGCTTCGATGGCCCCTTACACCCACCATGCCTTCAGCCTTGCAGAGTTCCAGGAATTCCTTCTCCAGGACGGTATCGTCAATGACAAAGGTTGCGTTCATCAGGCTTCTGTCATCTTTTGCAACCACACCATGGAATACAGGCAGGTTGTCGAGCGTGTTGTAAAACAGGTTTGCCTTTTCAATATTTCTTTTTTCAAGCACCGGCACGCCGCCCTGTTCTTTTAACCAACGAAGCGTAAGCAGTGCCACGTACACCGCAAATACCGGCGGTGTGTTCAGCATGCTTCCTTCCCTGATGTGGACACGATAATCAAGGATGGTAGGAATTGGCTTGGTTACTTTTCCCAAAACATTTTTATTTATGACAACAAGATTAACCCCTGCGGCTCCCATATTTTTTTGCGCACCAGCGTAGATAATGTCAAACTTATTGAAGTCAATTACACGGCTCAATATATCACTGCTCATGTCTGCTACCAGTGGCACTCCAAAATTGTAAGGCATATCATGCCACTGCGTTCCCGCAATTGTTTCATTGGTGGTGATATGTAAATAGGCGGCAGTTGGCGAGACCGAAAGATCTTTGGGGATGGTTGTATAGTTATTCTCTTTTGACGAGCCCGCGATCTCTACATGCGCGAAAAGTTTCGCCTCTTTAATTGCCTTGTTACTCCAGGTTCCCGTTTCTGTGTAAGAAGCAATATCGTTTTCATTGAGCATGTTCATGGGTACCTGCATAAATTGAGTGGTTGCGCCGCCATGCAGGAACAATACCTCATGATCATTATCGAGGTTCATCAATTCCCTTACAAGTACTCTTGCTTCATCCATTACTTCCTGGAATAGTGCAGTGCGATGGCCAATTTCAAGGATAGACAAACCGGAATTATTAAAATCAAGAATAGCCTGGCTCGCCTTTTCAAAAACTTCTTTCGGAAGAACAGAAGGGCCTGAATTAAAATTGTGGATCACCGATTTCGCAGATTGTAACACGATTTATTTTTGAAGCGGCAAAGATACGAGTAAGATGATACTTGCGTACCGGCAGGGAGGGATGATAACTGACAGATGACTGCAACCCCGAAAATCTACTCGTCATGTTCCCTTCCGTTGATTTTGTTGTTTTTCCAACTGTTGCCAAGGTTTTCAAATTCTTTGAGATCGTCCGCAGAGAATTCTTTATTGGAAAGCTTTGCCAGGTCGGGCTCACCGGCATTGACCCAGGCTGTGTACCAAAAAGAAGCCACAGAATAGATTGCCATTCTCATTCTCCGCTCCACCATACCTTTCAGTTTTAGGTCGTAGGCCCTTGTAAATGCGGATGAGTATTGCCTGGTGACGCCATTCCTGTTTTCAAAAGAAAATTTTTGATCAGCAGGAAATTGCTCGGATAATTCCTTTTCGTATCTCAAAACGGTATCTGCTGCAGCTGCACTTTCCAGCACACGCTGCCAGATAAAATTTCCGGGATCATTTAGGTAATCAGCTTTGCCGATGAAAAAATCCCACTCCTTATCTGCCAGCAGCTCAGGTATTCGACTTTCCCAAAATCCATGAATTCCCTGCTGGTTAGTGTATTGGCCATTGTGATTGCTATTTGCATGAAGTGGTACATGCGCGTCGGCAATGTAGTGCCCTATCTCTGCCGATAATTTCAAGATCTTTACCTGGTTTTTCTCTTTGAAGGCCACTGTTAACCGGTATAACATCGTTTGAACCCACCATGGCACAATGCCGTGCTGTTGCAAGCTATCTTCAGAAAATTTATTCAAGGCATCGTTCCATTTCCTTGGCAATGCATCAAAAGGATATTTGCCATACTGGTCGATGTCTATATAGTGCCTGGGACCTTCCTGCGCAATGGCATATCTTCTCATATCCGGATCTACAGCATGGTCGGTGATGAAGCCGATATTTGTTTTGTAAAGAACAAGCATTTGAGGCGGCAGCAGGAATACAGCGTAGTTGTTTATTTTTTTATGGCCATAAAATCCCCAGCAAAAACATTCGAGGTGTAAGAAAAGGATCAATAAGGACAAGGTCAGTTTTTTCAAGCAATATCAATTGTAGAAGTTAGCTGGTCTTTTTTTTCAACAAAAGCATCTTCGTCAACATGAGTAACACCACCACTGATCGCAAATTTCATAGCGTCCGAACTTGTAATACTTGTGATCGGCTTTACACGGTTAGAAGGTAAAACATAAACGTTGCCGGCGATCGAATAAGCCATCGGAATATACACAGCGAGATGATCACGCAAACCCCAGTTGGTCATATCTCTTTGTGTGATGAAACCAATTCTCCATACATCTGTATCGTCAACATTTGCCAGTACTGGTTTATCAAATTTTTTCTTCTCGCCGGCAAATGCTTCAAAAAAATCCCTGACCGATGAGTAGATGTATTTCACTCCCGGCGTTTTTTCCAGCCATTTATCAAACAGGCTAAATATTCTTGACTGAATGAAGAAAGAGCTGAGGTAGCCGATAAGAATGACAGAAACGATAACAATGACGAACCCCAATCCGTAGTTTTTTACTTCATAGCCGATGGTGCGTCCCTCAAAATCTTTAACGGGCTGCCGAAAAATAGGCAACCAACTGTCAACAGTGGAAACGATCCAGTAAATAGCGTAGATCGTGACGGCAATGGGGGCTATGACCAGTAAACCCTGCAGGAGATATTTAATAATACTCTTCCATCTAAATCGTTCAAGGTGAAAATCTTTCTTGGAGTCATCCGGGTTCATGTTTCAAAATTAGGTCAAAAGGGTTGCTTTAAAAAAATAGGCACTTCAACGAATTTTTAGGACAAGTGGTAAAAAATAAGGGATGGAAACTTTGGTAACGAAAAAAGTTTCCATAGTTTTGTGCCCCTTATGGCAAAAGAAAGAATTACAGAAAAAGCGCATGAGCTGTTTATGCGTTATGGTGTGAGGTCAGTTTCAATGGATGATATAGCAGCGCAGTTGGGAATGAGCAAAAAAACATTGTACCATTATTATACGGACAAGGAAGAATTAGTAGATGCGGTTTTAAGCCTTTTTCTCGATCATAACAGAAAGCAATGTATTGATGGCCGGGAAAAAGCGGAGAACGCGATACACGAAGTTTTCCAGGCATTTGATATGATGCAGGAAATGTTCGCCAACATGAACCCTTCGATGGTATTTGAATTGGAAAAATATCATACCGCGGTTTATAAAAAGATCCAGCATCATAAGTATGTTTTTTTATACCACGTATTAAAGCAAAACTTGGAAAGGGGAATAAAGGAAGAGCTATACCGGCCTGAGATCAATGTGGATATTCTTACGAGATTCAGAATCGAGAGCATGATGCTTGCGTTCAATTCGGAGATCTTTCCAACGAACCGCACGCATTTAATAGCTATCCAGGAGGAGATACTGGAGCATTTTATTTACGGACTTGCTACTGCAAAAGGGCAAAAGCTGATCCAGAAATATAAACAACAACGAAAAAATTTAGTTAATGAAGCCAAGATATAATATGAAAACATGGATGATGGCAACGGGTATAATGGCCTCGGCTTTGGTTTCCGCACAGGATTCAACAATTCATAGGTTTACGGCGCAGCAAGCTGCCGAATATGCGATGAAGAATAATGTGCAGGTAAAGAATGCGCTGATAGATATTCAACTGCAGGAACAAACAAACCGGGATCTTACCTCGGCTGCATATCCACAGATCAATGCAAATGGGTCTTTTACCTACAATGCAAAAATTCCGGTAAGTCTTGTGCCAGGCGATTTCTTTGGTCAACCCGGTACATTTATCCCGGTCCAATTTGGTGTAAGGTACAATGCACTCGGAGGCATCACTCTTGACCAGCTTTTATTCGATGGGCAGGTGTTCGTCGGGTTGCAGGCAAGACAAACTGCGATTGACTGGAAGGCAAAGAGTGCGGAAGTGACGGAGGAAACGATCAAGGCGAATATTTACAAAATTTACTACCAGCTCGTTGCAAGCAGAACTCAAATACAGCTACTGGATGCAAACATTGCAAGGCTGGATAAACTACTCCACGATACCAGGGAGATCTATAAAAATGGATTTGCCGAAAAGCTGGATGTTGACCGGGTATCGGTACAGATGTCCAATGTTCAATCCGAAAAAGTGAGAGTGTTGAATCAGGTAAACAATGGCTTCCTTGGCCTGAAGCTACTGATGGGAATGCCTATAAAGGACTCTTTGGCCTTGACGGAAGAAGTGACATATGACCGGGTAAAACAAGGCCTATTGGATGGAAGTGCCTTTAACTATACCGACCGAAAGGAATATCAATATGTAGAGTTGGGGATAAAATTGAATGAATATAATATCAAGAGGTATAAGTTGAGCAAAATACCCACTTTCAGACTAGGGGCGTTCTATAATACCATTGCACAGCAAAATGAATTTACTTATTTCAAAAACACACCTGGCAAGATTTGGTATCCTTCGTCTGCACTTACACTTAGTATAAATGTTCCCATTTTTCATGGTTTCCAAACCAACGCAAGGATTGCAAGTGCAAAATTGGATCTGCAAAAAAGTGTCAACCTGCGTGAAGACCTGAAACTTCAAATTCAGAATGAGATCGAGACAGCGAAAAATAATTTTCAAACTGCCATCACAACCCTGGATTTTCAAAAAGAGAATATGGAGCTCGCCCAGAGTGTATACGATCAGACAAAGAAAAAATATGAAGCGGGAACAGGACAGCAGATCGATATTATAAATGCAGAAACAGACCTGCGAGCAGCTCAAACAAATTATCTCGCTGCTATGTATGCGGCCATTATCGCAAAAGTCGACTACCTAAAAGCCATTGGAAAATTTTAAGAAATCAAAATCTTGACTAATAAATACAATTATATGCTGAAAGATGTTTTAAAAATTGCTCCTGCAGTTGCCTTTACACTTGTCTTGTCGTCATGCGGAAGCGGATCGAAGGATGAAAAGGGAAGCCTTGGAGATAAAAAAGCTCAGCTTGAAAAATTAAAAGCAGACAAAGAAAAGCTGGATGGTCAGATAAAGACTTTAGAAGATGAAATCGGAAAAGTGGATACATCTGCAGTTTTGAATAAAGGAAAATTAGTTGTGGCGACACCCGTAAATGAGCAGGCTTTTGATCATTACATCGACTTGCAGGGCCATGTTGATGCCGATAACGTTTCTTATATAACTCCAAGAGGACAGCCTGGACAGGTTAGGGCGCTTTATATAAAGAGAGGTGATTTTGTAAAAAAGGGTCAATTGCTGGCAAAGCTTGATGATGATGTGCAACAAAAATCATTGCAAACCCTGAAGACACAATTGGCTTATGCGGAAGATGTTTATAGAAGACAAAAGAATTTGTGGGACCAGAACATTGGTACCGAGATGCAAATGAAAACTGCCGAGAACACGGTAAATAATTTGAAAGATCAGATAAACACGGCTACAGCCCAATGGGAGATGACGAATGTAAGAGCGGATGTTAATGGTTATGTTGAGCAATTGAATTTAAAAGTAGGTGAAACGTTTACAGGGATGGCAGGAACAACACCCCAAATTCAAATTGTGAATACTTCTTCATTGAAAGTAGTTACTGAAGTTCCTGAAAACTATTTAAGCAAGATCAAGCTTGGAACACCTGTAAATATCAGCTTACCAGACGCAAATCTTGAGTTTAACAGTTCTGTTTCTCTTATGAATCGTTCTATCGGGTTAAACAGCCGTTCGGTGGTTACAGAGGCGAAAATTCCATATAACCCGAATGTACATATCAACCAGGTAGCGGAGGTAAGAATAAAAGATTATTCAAACCCTCATGCCATTGTTATTCCGTTAACGGTATTGCAAACAGATGAAAAAGGGAAGTATGTGTATGTGATCGCTTCGGAAAATGGAAAGAAAATAGCAAAGAAAAAAACGGTACAGGTTGGAGAGATCTACGGAGATAATATTGAAGTGAAGGGAGGACTTGCAACCGGCGACCAGGTGATCACGGAAGGATTTCAAAGCTTGTATGAGGGACAGGTGGTAACCACGAGTTAATAAGATGACTGATAATTGACAGATGGTAATGTAAAGACAGAAAAGTTGGGCCACGTTAAGGATGTTGAAGAGTCCAGACGAGAAATGTCTGGATTCGGCCCGGAAGCGTGGCATGCGATGCCATGGAAGATGATAATGTATAAAGCTGGGAACAAAAACATCAAAAAAATTTTTATGAGTGCACTTGGAAAAATAAAAGAGAAATTCAAACAGTTTAAGCCAACAAGCTGGGTCATTGATCATAAAACCGTCACGTATGTGGCTACTATCGCCATCACATTGTGGGGGCTTAGAATATTTACCACGCTTCCAAAAGAGTCGTATCCCGATATCGTAATACCACAGATATATGTATCCACCGTGTATGCCGGTACTTCACCGAAAGACATGGAGCAACTGGTAACAAGGCCAATTGAAAAGCAGATCAAAGGAATTACAGGTGCCAGGATCAGGAATATTAAGAGTACTTCCATCCAGGACTACAGCAGTATATTGGTTGAGTTTGAAACGAGCGTAAAAGTTGAAGATGCCAAACAAAAAGTAAAAGATGCGGTAGATAAAGCGAAGACCGATCTTCCCACTGATCTAACTACGCAACCAGATGTGATAGAAGTGGCTTTCTCTGATTTTCCGATCATGTATGTGAACGTGAGCGGCAATTATGACCCGGTGCAGTTGAAGGAATATGCAAAAAAAATGCAGGACAGATTTGAAGAACTCTCGGAAGTAAGCCGGGCAGATATCGTCGGTGCCCCGGAGAGAGAGATCCAGATTAATGTTGATAAATCAAGAATGGAAGCAGCAGGGATTACATTTAATGATATCGCTAACTCTGTTGCTAATGAAAATAGAGACATCAGTGCAGGAAATATTAAGATCGGCGAAATGCAGCCGACCATCCAGGTAAAAGGTCAATTTAAAACGGCCTATGATATGCACGACCTCGTGATAAAAAATATTTACGGGGCGCCCGTTTACCTAAGAGATATTGCCGAAATAAAAGATACTGTAAAAGAAAAAGAAAGTTATTCAAGACTTGCAAACAAAAATGTTGTCACGCTTCAGATTGTAAAACGGTCTGGTGAAAACCTGATCAACACATCCGATAAGATCAAGGCCATCGTAGCCGATATGCAAAAAAATGAGTTGCCGAAAGACCTCAATGTAAATATTACGGGTGACCAGAGCGTTCAAACAAGGACTTCTTTTAATGATCTCATCAATACGATCGTGATCGGATTCGTGTTGGTGTTACTGGTGTTAATGTTCTTCATGGGTGTTAGCAACGCATTCTTTGTTGCACTGAGTGTTCCTTTGAGTGTATTTGTCGCATTCATGTTCTTACCTATCGCTGATATCATCGTAGGCACTCATGTCACATTAAATTTCATCGTGTTGTTTGCATTGTTATTTGGTTTAGGGATCATCGTAGACGATGCCATCGTTGTCATTGAAAATACTCACAGGATCTTTGGAAATGGGCGAATGCATGTGGAGCGAGCGGCAAAAATGGCCGCGGGGGAAGTGTTTGTTCCGGTTCTTTCGGGAACAGTGACAACCTTAGCACCTTTCTTTCCGCTCTTATTCTGGCCGGGCATCATTGGTAAATTCATGATCTATTTGCCTACGGTCCTCATTCTTACCTTGACGGCTTCATTGATCGTGGCTTTTCTCATTAACCCCGTTTTCGCAGTTTCCTTTATGAAGCCGGAACATTATCCCGGCCCGGAACCCAAATCAGCGATCTTCAAAAAGAGGATCTTCTGGTTTTTTCTTGCATTCGGATTGCTATTGCATTTAATGCAGCAGCATGCGTTCGCAAATTTTATATTGTTGATGGTCGTGTTGATGATCCTCAACCGGTATCTACTGCGTGATATAATACATGGTTTCCAGCAGAAGGTGTTACCGGCTTTAATGAACAGGTATGAGCGTGGATTGCGATGGGCTTTAAAAGGAAGCCGGCCCGGTTGGCTTTTGACTTCTGTGTTTGGATTATTTATTATTTCAGCGATCGCGTTAGCAGTAAACGTAATGAGCGGAAGGATCAAGACAGATTTCTTTCCGCAAGGCGATCCCAATATCATTTACGTGTATCTCAAAATGCCTGTAGGTACAAAAACCGAAACAACAGATAGCGTTACAAACGTCTTGGAGAATAAAGTGTATAAGGTGGTAGGAAATAATAATCCAATTGTTGAATCAATTATCTCCAATGTCGCCGTGGGCGCCACCGATCCGTTTATGGGTGAAAGAGGAACCCAACCCAATTTGGGAAGAATACAAATTTCATTTGTAGAATATGAAAAGCGGCATGGTGAAAGCACAGCACCTTATCTTCAAAAATTACGTGACGAGATAAAGGAAATTCCTGGAGCTGAAGTAAGTATTGCACAGCAGCAAAATGGACCTGCATCAGGAGCCCCGGTAAATATTGAAGTGGTTGGTGATGATTTTGACGAGATCGTCAAGACCGCGGTGGCGTTGAAACAATTTCTTGATGCGAAGCATATACAAGGCGTCGAAAAGCTACAACTCGATGTAGACGTAACCAAGCCCGAACTTGCACTAACAATCGATCGGGAAAGGGCACAACGCGAGGGTTTGAGCACGGGACAGATAGGGTATGAATTGCGTACAGCTTTGTTTGGTCGTGAAGCCAGTAAATTAAGAGTGGGAGAGGACGAATATAAAATTCAAATCCGCTATACTGATCAGTTAAGGAACAACCTAAGCGATCTTCAAAATATGAAGATCACGTACAGGGATTTTAATAGTGGGCAGGTGAGACAGGTGCCGATCAGTGCCGTGGTCAAATTCGATTATAATAATACGCTTGGGGGAGTAAAAAGAAAAAATTTGAAGAGAGTTATTTCTATTTATTCCAATCTTACGTCGCAGAATGAAGACCCCAACCGGGTAAACAGGGATGTAGCAAAAGCCATTGCTTCTTTTAAAGGAAAGCCCGACACAATTACCATTCGCCAGACCGGCCAGCAGGAAGACCAGGCTGAGTCACTTGGTTTCTTGGGTACTGCACTCGTCATCGCCCTGGGAATGATATTCGGTATTCTTGTATTGCAATTTGATTCGCTTAGTAAACCATTTATAGTACTTACTGAAATTTTCTTCAGCATTATTGGAGTATTTCTTGGATTTGCCATCACCGGCATGGCGATGCCATTGATCATGGTGATGGTGGGCATTGTTGGTCTCGCAGGCATCGTGGTAAAGAATGCGATCCTATTGATCGATTTTACAGATGAACTCAGGGGCCGCGGTGTTCGAATGCGCGAAGCCGCTGTACAGGCCGGAAAAATCCGTATCATCCCGGTAATGCTGACTGCCCTGGCAACTATTCTAGGTCTTTTCCCCTTAGCAGTTGGATTTAATATAAACTGGGCTTCATTATTCCAGCATTTTGATCCAAAAATATTTTTTGGTGGTGACAGTGTCGTATTCTGGGGACCCCTGGCGTGGACAATTATTTTCGGGCTGGCCTTCGCCTTCTTTATGACCTTGTTGATGGTTCCGAGTATGTACATCATTTCTCAAAGGTTAAGACGACCCATGCGCCAATTTTACGGCACGAAGTGGATAGCCCTTTTAGGTTTTCTTGGTCCATTTTTCTTCATCTTCGTCGGTATCATGTTCCTGGTACGAAGGATACAGGGTAAACCGGTTTGGATGGGAAGGGTGAAACATGCTACTCGTATCGTAAGCAGAGTTTGAGAGGAAAATGATCTCTCTTGGAGGCTGTCTCAAAAGTCGTCATTGCGTCCCGATAGCTATCGGCTGTTGTGAAGCCTACCTGCCGTCAGGCAATCTAAAAAAATCAATTATTGACCTCAAATAGATTGCTTCAGTCGTTCCTCCTTCGTAATGACGAGTGACGACTTTTGAGACAGCCTTTTTATTTTCAAAAAAATTTTTCAATTCGTGCAGCAGCAGCAGGCAAACGATTGTCTATCCTGAAATGAATTTGCTTTGTGAGATAACGTACCCATTAACCCGTCTCTCGGGTGAGTTATTCATGTTGTAATAGTTGGTTTTAGCCCGCTGAGATGACTGCTTTTTGCGGGAAGATCAGAGAACGTCCCCACTTTGTCGGGACGTTCTCCTTTTGGTGAAGTCTTTCTTTACATTAGAAATTCACGGCTCATATCCTTTATCATTTTCATAAGGTTTATCGGTAGAAATCTTTTTTACCTTCGAAAAAACTTTTTACACATGAATTATACCACACGAGCCAATCATGAAATAGACTATAAGATCTATGGAGAAGAATTACAATTTGTCGAGGTGGAGCTTGATCCAAATGAAACGGCTATTGCTGAAAGCGGCGCGATGATGATGATGGATGACGGGATAACGATGCAGACGATTTTTGGTGATGGCAGCCAGCAACAGCAGGGAGGGTTACTCGGAAAATTATTTTCCGCAGGCAAACGGGTACTTGTTGGAGAAAGTTTATTTATGACAGCATTTACAAATTCCGGGCAAGGGAAAAAGAGGGTTTCATTCGCTGCTCCCTATACCGGGAAGATCATTCCTCTCGATCTGCAACAGCTAGGCGGAAGAATTATTGCGCAGAAAGACGCGTTCTTATGCGCTGCAAAAGGCGTAAGTATCGGAATTGAATTTCAAAAGAGATTAGGTACAGGCATTTTTGGTGGCGAAGGTTTTATTATGGAAAGAATTGAAGGTGACGGAATGGCTTTTGTGCACGCGGGAGGTTATGTATTAGAAAAAGAACTGAGACCAGGGGAAATTTTGAAGGTTGATACGGGTTGCGTGGTGGCCTATACGAGCGGAATCGATTTTGATATCGAATTTGTGCGTGGTATTCGTAACTGGATGTTTGGCGGTGAGGGTTTGTTTTTTGCGATCCTTCGTGGACCGGGAAAAGTTTGGATACAGTCACTACCTATCAGCCGCCTTGCCGGCAGACTCGTTGAATATGGCACATATCACCGCAAAGAGGAAGGAAGCATACTCGGGGGACTGGGGAATCTGCTGGATGGACGAGAATGAGTAATGAATAATCAGTAATGAGTAATGAGTAATGACTGATGATCCTAGTGGCCTACTCGCCACTCACCACTCACCATTCACCAACTTATATTAAATTCGCCGAATAATTTTTTAAAAAATGATCCGCAAACAAGAAGTACTCAATGATGTCGTAATAAAATTTGCCGGGGATAGCGGTGATGGAATGCAATTGACCGGCAGCCAGTTCACTAATAATACTGCTTTGTTGGGAATAGATCTTGCTACCTTTCCTGATTTTCCCGCAGAAATTCGCGCCCCCCAGGGAACCTTGCCGGGCGTGAGTGGATATCAATTACGTTTTTCAAGTAACCCTGTCTTTACTCCCGGCGATCTGTGTGATGTGCTGGTAGCCATGAACGCCGCTGCATTGAAAACAAATTTGAAGCAACTGAAAAAAGGTGGAAAGATCATCGCCAATACAGATGGATTTGATTCAAAAAACCTGCGGCTTGCCAATTATGTTGATGGGGTAAATCCACTTGAAGATCACAGTCTTGAAAATTATGAGCTGATAAAGATCGATGTGACAAAGATGACCCGCGAAGCGCTGAAAGAGTTTACAATGGGTACAAAAGAAAAAGACCGTGCAAAAAACATGTTTGTGCTTGGATTTTTGTATTGGATGTATAACAGGGATATGGATAGCACAACACAATTCTTGAGAGAAAAATTTGGAAAGAAGGATGAAATACTGAATAGTAACTTAAAGGCATTACAAGCGGGTTATAATTATGGCGATACTACTGAAACTTTTACTACTACATACAAGGTTGAGAAAGCTCGAATGGAGAGTGGAAGTTATCGTTCCATTATGGGAAATCAGGCACTGGCCTACGGGTTGATCGCAGCATCGCAAAAAAGTGGATTGCCATTATTTCTTGGCTCTTATCCCATCACCCCGGCCTCAGATATTTTACATGAGCTGGCGCGTCACAAAAATTTTGGAGTAAAAACTTTCCAGGCTGAAGATGAGATTGCTGCCATCTCTTCTGCGATAGGCGCCGCTTATGGCGGACAATTGGGTGTGACCACTACTTCGGGCCCGGGCATGGCATTAAAAGCCGAAGCAATGGGCCTTGCCATGATGCTCGAGATACCTCTGATCATTTGTGATATCCAACGTGGAGGACCTTCAACAGGATTACCAACCAAAACCGAACAGAGTGATCTGCTGCAGGCTTACTATGGAAGAAATGGTGAATGCCCGATGCCGGTGATCTCCGCATCGACACCCGCTGATTGTTTCGACGCTGTCTATGAAGCGGTGAGAATTTCGGTGCAACATATGGTACCCGTGATATTTTTAAGTGATGGATATATTGCCAATGGAGCAGAGCCGTGGAAGTTCCCAACATCGAGTCAGTTGCCACCGATACATGTTAGTTTCAAGACTGAACTTGGACATGGGGAAGAAAAATTACAGCCGTATTTGCGTGATGAAAAATTAGCTCGCCCATGGGCCGTGCCAGGTACACCGGGTCTTGAGCATCGAATTGGTGGACTGGAAAAAGAAAATATTACAGGCAATGTGAGCTACGATCCCGAGAATCATCAACTGATGGTTAAGATCAGGCAGGAAAAAGTTGACAAGATCGCTGACTATATTCCTGAACAAAAAATTGACAACGGTCTTGCAAAAGGAAAGGTGTTGGTGCTTGGTTGGGGTTCCACCTATGGAGCAATAAAAACAGCTGTCGCAGAATTATTGGCGGAAGGTCATTCGGTGGCCCATGCGCACCTGCGTTACCTCCGGCCATTCCCAAAGAACCTTGGCGATATTTTGAAAAATTTTGAAACAGTTATCATCCCCGAGATCAATAATGGCCAGTTAATAAAGATCATTCGCGATGTCTATTTTGTAAATGCAATTGGCTACAACAAGATCATGGGAATTCCAATTACAAAGACAGAGCTGGTCGAGGAACTCAGGAAATACGTGTAAGCTCTGACCGGTTTTTGGTTTTCAGGTCAATTGATACAAGTATTGCAAGGCAAAGAAAAAACAGGCTGCCCACTTTATCTGTTTCAATAAGGTCACTCAAAAAATTTACAGTTACGATCATCATGGTTATGGCGCCGCAGGCCAATGCGGCTGTTTTATAAAATTTATCTTCCGCCTGGTTGTAGATTTTTTCAGCGTAATAGATCATAGCGCCGACAATAACCAGGAAAGATAAAAGACCCGGAATACCTTGTTCTATCAACACAAGCAAAAAATAATTGTGAACGGTTGAGTGCTCTTTATTATCGCTCACCCATGTTTTAAACGCAGGTATTGTGTAAGGTTTATAGTTATAGTAAAAAGTGCCGGGACCATATCCTGTCAGCCAGTTATCTTTCGCCATTTTCACGCCGCCGATCCAGCGGTTAAATCTTTCAGCAGTTGAAACATCCTTTAGTTTGTAGGTGGCTACAAGGTGTTCCTCAAAATTTTTATGAAAGATGGTTGTCCTGTAATCATGCGCATAATTCAAATACCGGTCATTACTGCTTAACCAGGACACGGAAGCTATCGTCAATACTATGATAATAATAAAAGTGATCAATAATTTTCTTTTTTGTATCAACCAATAAGATAACGATCCAATGGCCAATGCGAGCCATGCGCCCCTCGCATAAGAAAAGAATAAGGCGGTCAGGACAATGATGATTGCTGCAACCGTAAAAGATCGAAACTTCTTATCTAATTGGTAAACGGCCACGAGAACAGGGACCGTGCAAACGAGCATGGCGGAATAATTTACATGATTGCGGAAAAAAGGAGCGACCGCATCATTGATGTTGGCGAATTTGAACCCGTAAAAAGCATGCCTGTAAACGGAGATCATTGTCACGGATAGCATTGCGACAAGAAATAGAATGGCTGTACTGCTGATGGTCTTTTTGTTTACGAAAAAGAATAGCGGCACAAAGACAAAAGCAACAAGGTACCAACATTTAGCGAGGAAAAATTTCAATGAAATAAGCCAGTCGGTTGAAAAGAGGACGGTAACAATCACCCATACCAAACTGCAAAGCAACAAGGCGATCAAAGGATGTTTTGTTTTTGAAAGAATTTCGGAAGGCCCGGCTAAGACGTATGCAAGGAATAAAGCCGTGGTGAGCCACATAAGTGGTTCATCGGGCAGGTCCGTTGACAAGGACGAATTGAAACTGTATTCAACTGACCATGGCAAAGTGAAGATCAGCAGGTAAAAAATAATTAGCCTTTGTTGCCAGCCCGCGTAAAAAAGTAAAACAGCAAAAGGAATCAAGACCAACCAGTATAATAAAGTAACTGCGGCCGCAATTGCGCACAAAGAAAAAACAGCCGATAATAAAACAAAATGATAGTTTCTATTGAGAGTTTCCTCTTTCAATCCTTTGCTGATTTTCGTTTCTCGAGGACAAGTGCAGTCAACAATCCAAAAAACAGACTCAGGACTGCCGCGGCGACAATAGCCTGTACAGGTTTTGGCTCATCAGGTGCGACGGCTGGTGTTGCTTTTTCCACGATTATTAACGGTTGCGGCTTTGCCTCTACCATTAGCTTGTATTGGTTCTGCAATTTTTCATATTCCTGGATCTGCTGCAGTAGTGAAGATTTTTGAGCCGTTAACAGATCTACCTGTGACGTGTTGCTTGCACGCTGTAAAGAATCGTTCAATTTTTCGTAATCAACTTTTTTCTTTAAATACTCCTCAGTGATCTTTGATAGCAACATTGAATTATTTACTGTTTGGATTTCCTGGTGAATTTGTTGTAATTGTTCCATGATCGCATTTGCAAGGGCAGGGGCAAGATTGCGATCAATGTCCCAAACTTTTACTTTTAATTCTCCATAATCGCTTTTAATAACCCTAGTATGTTTCTTTAAGATCGAGCCCGCTTTTGGTACGGCATCTTTATCCGTTTTGCTACAACTGAAATGATCTGTAAGATCTAACCGGGCGACAACGGATCTGTACACCGTATCAAGATGGCCGGTACCAACTATTTTGTCCAGGTCATCAGGTAGACCAATGTTGGAGTAAAGGCTTTGCAGGTCCTGACTAAATACCGAAGTTTTGTCTGTTGCGTAAGAAGAAGCAGGCAAAGCAGTGGCGACACTCAAATACCGCTTTGGAACTAAAAAAACAACCAGGGTAGTTACGATCAATGTTGTGACCACCAGCAGCAAAATTTGCTTTCGCCAGCGCCACATAAGGTCAAATAAATCAGGCATTGACTCTTTTTTAATTGAAGCTATTGTTTTTTTAGAAAACTCAACCAGCTATTTAACGAGATCATTTTTGTTGACCACATCACAAGAAAGCTTACCAATGTAGCAATGAGTAATGTAAAGAATGTATGGAGTGATGTTCCCGACAGCAAATACAAAATACCAGCGATCAATAAACCGGTGAGCAAATAAAGACTGAGTGAACTTGCACCTGCGGAAATCCTTAATTTTCGATTGACAAAGGTCATAGTCGCAACTGCGAGAAAGGCCTGGCTACACAACGCTGAGATGCAGCAACCGAACGCCCCATAGTGCGGGATCAGGAAAAGGTTTAAGATTATGTTGATCAGCACAGCAACAAGATTTAAGTAGCAAAAAGCAACCACACTGCCTGTCGCCGTCATCACAGTGCCATATACCTGGACAAACGAATACCCGATCAACGCAGGCAGGCACCAACGGAGCACCTTCACACTATACGCATCATCCCTGTGATAAAGGATTTTTTGCAGGGACGGCGCAAGCACAATGACTATGGCTGCAATCGTTACGGCAAACATGAGCAGCAAGTGGCGGGTTTGCAAAATCGTTTTTTCCAACGGCTGTTCTTCGGACCAAAGTCTTGCAATAAAGGGCATGAAGAATGATGCTACCAGGTAGCCTACCATGTTTGAAGCGTCGAGCAGCCGATAAGCAGCTGCATAGATGCCGGCTTCATGTGCACCTTCAGGATGGATCCTTTCCAATAAAAAACCATCGGCCCGGACATGAACAGACATCAGGAAAACTACTAAAGCAAAAGGCAATACGGAAAAGACCACCGAGCGGGTAAAAAATCTAAGGTCCGGTTTTTTAAAACGGATCTGGTGTGAATATAAAATAACGAATACAATAATGACAGCGATGGTTGTAGACGCAATTTGTGTCAATAAAAATTTGTCAATACTGATGGATCCAAAGATTGCCGGGAAAAAAATAAAACTACCCGCCAACACGATCATCAGCCCTTTGTCAAGCACAGAGAGCCATGCATCAGTTTTGAACCACTGGTTGGCAGTGATAATGTTTCGCAACAAAAGAAATAAAAAAGTAAGGAACTGGATCGCTATCACTCCCGCTAAAATGTCCCATCGCTTTACGCCTGATAATATTGCAACAGCGATAACGACGATCGTATAAACGACAGCAAAGAGAATTTTAAGTAAAATGAAGCTTCCGAGTTGTTGCTGTAATTCAGTTTTTTTTGCTGCTAATTCGCGGTTAATAAAGTTGGTCAGCCCCCAATCGAGTAAGAAACCAAAAACGATTGAAAGATTAAGTAAAGAAAAATAAGTTCCATATTCGGCAGCACCTGTTATGTTTTGCACCTGCCGGTCAATTCCAAATATCCAAAACGGCTTAATGAAAGCATTAAGGACTATGAGTAATAGCAGAGAGGAATAGAATTTGGAGTGACTCATGAAGGGGGAGTGGTGAGTGGTGAGTGGTGAGTGGGGAATTGATATTGGTATATTGGGATATTAAGATATTGTAATTGTAATAGCTCAGTTTCACCACTTTCTCGTTGTGTTCTTTGTGCTTCCCTGCCTGGCCGGCGGGCAGGTTTATGTGCTTTGTGACCAGAACGTACAGCAATCATTTTTAGGCCACAAAGATCACGAAGGATACACAAAGGCCACAAAGGTTTTGATATTCTAATTTGTTGAATAGAATTACTGAACGCACAAGTGAGTGACACAACAGACGTTGGTAGTAGCAATGCAGCCGGCACCATAAAAATCAATTCAGCACTTTAGCATTACGGTTAAAACTTTCTTCAAGCGATATGAAGGTTTCGGTTCTTTCGATGCCCTTTATTTTTTGGAGTTGATCATGCAATACGAATCTTAGTTGGTTAATGTCCTTGCAGACAACTTCAGCAAACATGCTGTAATTGCCGGTAGTATAGTTGAGACGAACGATCTCTGAGATCTTCTGTAACTCCTTTTCAACGGAATCATATAAAGAACTTTTTTCGAGATATATACCAATAAATGCAATCACATCGTGGCCCAATTGCTTGAGGTCCACGCTGAGTTTGGTACCTTTAACGATACCGGCTTCCTGGAGTTTTTTGATACGGACGTGGATCGTGCCCCCTGAGACAAATAGTTTCTTACCAAGATCCGCATAAGAAGTCTCGGCGTCTTCCATCATGTGATGGATTATCTGGAGATCGAGTTTGTCAAGATTCAATTTAGCAGCCATTTTCATGTGTGGTTTTTGAAAAAATTCAATTTACAAGCAAATATTTGGATAATTTCTATAATTTCAAAATATTTATTGAATAATTTGGAACAAAATGCATCATTGGTTTATTTTTGTTCTATCAAGTTCATTGATATAATGAGTGATGAATAATGAGTAATGAGTTAAAACCACTCGACGGTTTGTCACTCATTACTGATCACTGATTACTCATTTTAATACTGTGGGGTGATGAAACCTTTGGCAGACATGCCCTCTTGTCTCGGGGGTGGGGATAACAGTACAAACACAACATAGAGCCGACGTCCCGATCTATCGGGAGGCCTGACCAGGGTTGACCACTAAGTTTTGTG
>Ga0068853_100001040_pt1 | contig 19607 bp, 17 predicted proteins | sample KBSCornC32_FD_65655 | JGI IMG/M metagenome (GOLD analysis project Ga0068853, IMG submission 65655) | Corn rhizosphere microbial communities from Kellogg Biological Station, Michigan, USA - KBS Corn C3-2 | ecosystem: Host-associated > Plants > Roots > Rhizosphere > Soil ...
TTGTTCATCGTCGACTGAACACGAGCGGAGAACGGCGATGAAGACGATCGGCCTGATCGGCGGCATGAGCTGGGAATCGACGCTCGGCTACTACAAGCTGATCAACGAAGCGGTCAGGCAGCGCCTCGGAGGACTGCACTCGGCCAGGCTCGTCCTGTACAGCGTCGATTTCCACGACATCGAGCGCCTGCAGCACGCCGGCGACTGGGATGCGGCGGGCGAGCTGCTCGCCGATGCGGCGCGTTCGCTCGCCGCTGCCGGCGCCGACTTCATCGTGCTGTGCACGAATACGATGCACAAGGTCGCGCCTGCGATCGAATCGGCGGCGCGGATCCCGTTGCTGCACATCGCCGACCCGACCGCGGCGGAGATCGTGCGCGCAGGTCACGCGAAGGTCGGCCTGCTCGGCACGCGCTTCACGATGGAGCAGGCGTTCTATCGCGAACGATTGCACGAACGCCATGGCCTCGAGGTGATCGTCCCCGACGCAGCGGATCGCGACACCGTCCATCGCATCATCTACGACGAGTTGTGTCTCGGCGACGTGCGGCCGGAATCGCGCGAGGCGTATCGCAGGATCATGCGCGACCTGGTGGCACGCGGCGCGCAGGCGATCATCCTCGGCTGCACCGAGATCTCCCTGCTGGTCGGCGCCGCGGACGCGGACGTGCCGCTGTTCGACACGACTGCCCTGCATGCCGAGGCCGCGGTCGACGCGGCGATCGCCGGCGGAGATGCAGCGCCGCGGGCGCGACGCATACCATCAACCTGAGCGCAGCGCCGCAGGCGCGGAGTCGAAGGGCGCGTCCCGCCGGCGTTTCGACCGAGTCGCGTTCAATGCGAGCGGCGCAGAGAAATGCGCATCAACGAGCGCTCAGCCGAGCGATGCGAGCCAGTCGTCGTCGGAGCCCTCGTTGACGCCCTCGAGCAGGAACGTCGAAAGGTAGCGTTCGCCGGTGTCGGGCAGCATCGCGAGGAGTACCGAACCCTTCGCCGCGCTTTCGGCGACCTTCAATGCGGCGGCGAGCGTGGCGCCGGAAGAGATGCCGACGAAGATGCCTTCTTCCGCCGCAAGCTGTCGTGCGGTGTCGCGTGCGACGACATCGTCGACCGGTTCGATCGCGTGCGCGACCTTGCGGTCGAGCACCTCGGGCACGAAGTCCGGCGTCCAGCCCTGGATCTTGTGCGGCTTCCATTCGTTGCCGGACAGCAGCGCGGCACCGGCCGGTTCGCTCGCGATGATCTTCACCTCGGGGCGTGCGAGGCGCAGCACGTCGCCGACGCCGGTCAGCGTGCCGCCGGTACCCCAGCCGGTGACGAAGTAGTCGAGCCGCTTGCCGGCGAAGTCGCGCAGGATCTCCGCCGCCGTGGTCTGGCGGTGGTAAGCGGGATTGGCCGGATTCTGGAACTGCCGCGCGAGGAACCAGCCGTGCTTCTTGGCGAGTTCCTCGGCTTTCTTCACCATGCCGCTGCCGCGTTCGGCGGCCGCGGTCAGGATCACCTTCGCACCGTAGGCGCGCATGAGCTTGCGCCGTTCGACCGAGAACGTCTCGGTCATGATCGCGACGAACTTGTAGCCGCGCGCGGCGGCGACCATCGCGAGCGCGACGCCGGTGTTGCCCGACGTCGCCTCGATGATCGTGTCCCCCGGCTTGAGCAGGCCCTGACGTTCGGCATCGAGCACGATCGCGAGCGCGAGGCGGTCCTTGACCGACCCGCCGGGATTGAACGCTTCAACCTTCACGTAGAGGTCGACGTGCTTCGGCGCGATCCGTTGCAGCTTGACGATCGGGGTATGGCCGATCGTGTCGAGGATGGTGTCGTGGATCATGGTCGATGTCCTTGCGTGCGTGAAATCAGGCGGCGTGGCGCAGCGGTACGGTCGCCGGCGGCGGTGCGCCGAGCGGCGGCGCACCATGCCAGTGCAGGCGTTCGGCCAGCGCCGCGACCTCACCGAGGATCAGCAGCGCCGGGGAGCGTACTTTGTGCCCGTTCGCGCGCTCGGGCAACTGCGCCAGCGTGCCGGTCACGACGCGCTGCCCCGGCCGCGATCCGTTCTCGACCAGGGCGAATGGCGTCGACGCGGCACGCCCGTGCGCGAGCAGGTTGTCACGCAGGCCGGCGAGGTCGCCGACGCCCATGTAGACCGCGAGTGTCTGGCGCTCCTGCGCGAGCGCGCGCCAGTCGAGCGTGTCGAGCGAATCGCGGCAGTGCGCGGTGATGAAGCGCACCGATTGCGCGTGCTCGCGGTGGGTCAGCGGCACGCCGGCGTACGCGGCGCAGGCGAGCGCCGCGGTGATGCCCGGCACGACCTCGCAGGGGATCGCATGTGCATGCAGGAATTCGAGTTCCTCGCCGCCGCGGCCGAACACGAACGGATCGCCGCCCTTGAGGCGGACGACGCGGCGGCCGGCGCGCGCGTGCGCGAGCATCGCCGCGTGGATCGCATCCTGGCTGGTCGAATGGCCGCCGCCGGTCTTGCCGACTTCGATGAACTCCGCGTCGCGACGCGCGAGTGCGAGCACGTCCGCGCTGACCAGGCGGTCGTGCAGGATCACGTCGGCCTGGTTGAGCGCGCGCAGTGCCTTCAGGGTGAGCAGGCCGGGATCCCCCGGTCCCGCGCCGACCAGCGCGACGCTGCCGAGCCCCGGCGCCGCCGGCGCCTGCAAGGCGGCTTCGAGCACAGTCTCGGCGCGCAACGACTGGCCTGCGCGCAGGTACGCGCTGATCGTCCCGTCGAACAGTGCGTCGTACCAGCGCCGTCGTGCATCGAGCGCGGGCAGGCGTTCGCGGATGCGCGCGCGATGGCGTTCGAGCAGGCGCGCGAGCGCACCGAGGCCGGGATCGAGCAGGGTTTCGAGCCGCTCGCGCAGGCGGCGCGCGAGCATCGGCGCGACGCCGCCGGAAGAGATCGCGATGACGACGGGCGAGCGATCGATGATCGCCGGCACGTGGAAGCTCGACAGCTCCGCGTCGTCGACGACGTTCGCGAACAGGCGCCGGCGCGCGGCGTCGCGCGCGACGGTTGAATTGACCGTGCGATCCGCAGTGGCCGCGATCACCAGCCAGGCGCCGTCGAGCCAGTCCTCGCGGTATTCGCCTGCGGCATGGCGGATGCGCCGGTCGCCGGCGAGCCTGGCGAGCGACCGCCCGAGTCGCGGCGCGCCGACGGTCACGAGCGCGCCCGCGGCGAGCAGGCTCGCGACCTTGCGCGCGGCGACCTCGCCGCCGCCGACGACGAGTACCGGGCGCTGCTTCAGATCGGTGAACAACGGGAACATTTTCATGGGTTTGGACTTCGAGCTGGACGCGAAACCGGGCGGACCACCATCCTCGGCGCGCGCCGTCGCTGCGCGGAAATGACTTGTGGCGCCGCCGATATGCCGGCCGGTTATCGGCTCGCCCGCCGGGTGGCGCATCCGCACGGATGGACGTATGGACGTCCAAACACCGATCCGGTAGTCTCACCCGACCATGGGCGGCCAATCCGGCCGCTCAACCTGCAGGGGATCGCCATGAAATCCGTATCCGTCAAACGCATGTGCTGTTGCCGCTCCTTCATTCGCCACGTGACGACGAACCGATTGCGACTACCTGCGGACCCCACATCATGACGCTCACCCAGCTTCGTTATCTCATCGCCATCGCCGATTCCGGCCTCAACATCACCCTCGCCGCCGAGCGCGTCCACGCGACCCAGCCCGGGCTCAGCAAGCAGCTCAAGCAGCTCGAGGAAGAACTCGGTTTTTCGCTGTTCACCCGCCGCGGCAAGAGCCTCGAGGCGATTACCGCCGCCGGCGCGCAGGTGATCGAACGCGCGCGCATCATCCAGTCCGAAGCCGCGAACATCCGCGCGCTCGCCGCGAACCTGCGCAACGAGGCGCAGGGCGAGTTGCGCATCGCCACCACGCACACGCAGGCGCGCTACGCGCTTCCGTCGGCGATCGCCGGTCTGCGCAAGCGCTACCCCGAAGTCGGCGTGCACCTGCAGCCGGGCGGCGACGCGGAAATCCTCGACCTGCTCGAGCGCGGCCAGACCGACCTCGCGGTCGTGTCGACCGCCGGCACGCCGCCGCCGGCGGGGTTGGCCCTGCCGGTCTATCGCTGGGATCGCATCGCCCTCGTGCCGCGCGGCCACGCGCTGACGAAGATCGGGCGCGCGCCGACCCTGGCCGACCTGTCCGCGCATGCGCTGGTCAGCTACGAATCGTCGTTGAAGCCGGAGTCTTCGCTACGCCGCGCATTCGACGAGGCGGGCCTGCCTTTGCGCCTCGCATTCACCGCGCGCGATGCCGACCTGATCCGCACCTACGTCGGTGCCGGTCTCGGCGTCGGCGTGCTCGCCGAGATGGCACTCGATGAATCCGACCGCGACGTCGTCGGACTCGACCTCGACGGTCTGCTGCCGTCGTGCACGACCTGGATCGTGTTGCGTCGCGATCGCGTGCTGCGCGAGTACGCGCTCGAGTTCATCGCGCGCTTCGCGCCGCACATCGACCGCCGCGACGTGCGTCGCGCGTTCGATCACGGCATCGCGACGGACGACTGGCCGGTACCGCCGCGCTGGCGCGACCTGGACCTCGCGCGCCTCGCGGCTTGAAGCAGTATTTCCTCACGCGGATCAGGGCGGATACACGCGGATACAGCACGGCAACCGGTTCGAACCCTGCCTGAGGTTGCACTCGGGCACGGGTTCCTGCTCGATCCGCGTCGAGGCCGTTGCCCGGATCAGACTTCCAGGTGCAGGCCGCATTCGCGCTTGAGGCCGAAGAAGCGCGTGTCGTCGAAATCCATGCCCGGTTCGAGGCGGTGCGTCGTGTGCACGTCGCCGATCGAAACATAGCCTTCGTCCCACAGCGGGTGGTACGGCAGCGCGTGGCGGGCGAGGTAGCGACCCACATCGCGGTCGCTCCAGTCCGCGATCGGGTGCGCCTTCCAGCGGCCGTTGCGCAGTTCGACGAAATCGGTGCGCGCGCGGCTCGCCGACTGCGCGCGGCGCAGGCCCGTGAACCAGCTGCGCGCACCGAGCTCGTCGAGTGCACGCTGCATCGGTTCGACCTTGCGCAAGCGGTTGTAGCGCTCGATGCCGTCGAGCCCCTGTTCCCACAGCCGGCCCAGGCGCGCCTCCATCCAGGCGATGCCGATTTGCGGGCGATACACCTTGAGGTTGAGCCCGAGTCGGTCGGTCAATGTGTCGGCGAAGCGATAGGTTTCGGGAAACAGGTAGCCGGTGTCGATCAGGACCACCGGGATGTCGCATCGCTGCTGCGTGACGAGGTGGAGCATCGCGGCGGCCTGCGCACCGAAGCTCGACGACAGCACGTGGTCGCCGGGCAGGGTGTCGAGCATCCAGGCGACGCGTTCGTGTGCTTCGAGCGCGGCGAGCCAGCGGTTGAGTTCGGCCAGCGTGCGCGCGTCCTCGGCGGCGCTGACCAGATCGGGTGGTGTCATGGCGCGACCTCGGCGGCGATGCGCGGCGCCGGCGCGATCACGCCGGTGCGCAGCAGGAAGTCGCCGAAACCCTCGCCGGCCTCGCGTTCGCCTGCATACAGCGCGAACAACAGGTCGAGCGTTTCGAGGATCTCGGCCTCGGCGATGTTTTCACGGTGGATGCGGTTGAGGCGGCGTCCGGCGAAGTCCGCGCCGAGGCGCAGGTCGTAGCGACCCGGCGCGCGACCAACCAGGGCGATCTCGCCGAGGTACGGGCGCGAGCAGCCGTTCGGGCAGCCGGACAGGCGCAGCAGGATCGGTGCATCGACGAGGCCGTGCGCGGCGAGGCGCTGTTCGATCTTCGCGAGGAAATCGGGCAGGTAGCGCTCGGCTTCGGCCATCGCGAGGCCGCAGGTCGGCAGTGCGACGCAGGCGATCGCGTGGCGGCGGATCGCGCTGCCGCGGCGCCAGCCGTCGAGGCCGTGGCGCACGACGAGGGCATCGATGAGTGCGCGCGCGCCGGGTTCGACATTCGCGATGATCAGGTTCTGGTTGCAGGTCAGGCGGAAATCCCCGCGATGCACGCCGGCGATCTCGCGCAACCCGCTCGACCACGCCTGGCCCGGCCGGTCCGCGATGCGGCCGGCTTCGACCTGCAGGGTCAGGTGCGCACGTCCGTCGCTGCCCTCGATCCAGCCGTAGCGGTCGCCGTTGTGGTCGAAGCGGAAGGCGCGCGCAGGTTGCAGCACGAAGCCGAGGCGCTGTTCGAGTTCGGCGACGAATGCGGCGAGACCGCGGTGATCGAGCGTGTACTTGAGGCGCGCGTGCTTGCGTTCGCTGCGGTTGCCCCAGTCGCGCTGCACGCCGATCACGTGCTCGGCGACCGCGAGCACCTGCTCCGGTGCAATGAAGCCGATCACGTCGCCGAGGCGCGGATAGGTGGTGGGATCCGCATGGGTGGCGCCCATGCCGCCGCCGATCGCGACGTTGAAGCCGACCAGCGCGCCGTGTTCGAGGATCGCGATGAGACCGAGGTCCTGCGCGAACACGTCGACGTCGTTGGTCGGCGGCACCGCGAGGCCGATCTTGAATTTGCGCGGCAGGTAGGTCGGGCCGTACAGCGGCTCGTGTTCTTCGCCGCCGGCGACCTTTTCCTCGTCGAGCCAGATCTCGTGGTAGGCGCGCGTCTTCGGCAGCAGGTGTTCGGACAATCGCCGTGCCCATGCGTACGCCTCGGCATGCGCGGACGATTCGACCGGATTCGCCGACGCGACCACGGTGCGGTTGACGTCGCCGCAGGCGGCGATCGTGTCGACCAGGCTCGCGTTGATCGCGGCGATCGTCGCCTTCAGCTCGCGCTTGATCACGCCGTGCCACTGGAACGTCTGGCGCGTGGTGATGCGCAAGGTGCCGTTCGCGTAGTCGCGCGCGATCGCATCGAATGCGAGCCACTGCGCCGGCGTGACCACGCCTCCCGGCAGGCGCGCGCGGATCATGAACGAGTACGCGGGTTCGAGCTTCTGCAGGCGGCGTTCGTCGCGCAGGTCGCGATCGTCCTGCTGGTAACTGCCGTGGAACTTCAGCAGCTTGTTGTCGGACTCGCCGATCGCGCCGGTCACGCCATCGGCGAGCCCGTCCTGGAGCGTGCCGCGCAGATGGCGGCTGTCGGCCTTGATGCGTTCGAGTTCGGAGAGGACGGTGGACATGGGCTGAGGTGCGGGACGGCTCTTGTTGAAATGTGCGGCCATGGACGGTCGCTGCGGACTTCAGGGCGGCATCGGTCGACACATTCGCGGATGCGGTGTCGAAGGGGCATTCAAGGACGAATGCACGCGTGAAACCCTAGTACACATCCCGCGCATAGCGCCCCTCCGAAACCAGTTGCGCCAGGCGTTCCTCGGCGCGTTCGCGATCGATACCGCCGTGTTCGACCAGCACGTCGAGCAGGGTGGCGTGCACGTCCTTCGCCATCCGCGTCGCGTCGCCGCACACGTACAGGTGCGCGCCATCGTCGAGCCATGCGTACAGCGCGCGACCGTGCTCGCGTAGCTTGTGCTGGACGTGGGTGCGCGGCGCGGCATCGCGCGAGAACGCGAGGTCGAGGCGATGCAGGGAGCCGTCGTGCAGCGCTTTCTGCCACTCGGCCTGGTAGAGGAATTCGCTGCGGAAGTGGCGGTTGCCGAACAGCAGCCAGTTGCGGCCGGATGCGCCGGTCTCGCGGCGTTCCTGCACGAAGCCGCGGAACGGCGCGACGCCGGTGCCGGGGCCGATCATGATGATGTCGCGCGCGCCATCGGCGGGCAGGCGGAAACGCTCGTTCGGTTCGACGTAGACCGACACGTGCGCGTCCTCCGCGGCATCGGCGAGATGGCGCGAGGCGGCGCCGTGGTGGCGCAGGCCGAATGCCTCGTAGTCGACCACGCCGACGGTAAGATGCGCTTCATCGCCGACCGCGCTGCGGCTCGACGCGATCGAGTACAGGCGCGGCGCAAGCGGACGAAGGGTTGCGACGAGCCCCTGTGCATCCCACGCGTGCGGCTGTTCGCGCAGCAGATCGACCGGTTGGCGCTCGCGCAGGAACGCGGCGAGTTCGGCGGCCCGGTCCGGCGCGAGCAGGCGGTTGAGTTCGGTATCGCGGCTGCGCTCGGCGTGCTGCGCGACGAACGGTCGCGCCAGCCGGGTCAGTTCGCGCTCGCGTGCGAGCCACGCGCGCAACGGCAGGCTGCGACCTGCGTGCGCGACGCCTTCATCGCCGTCGAGGGCCGCCGCCTCCAGCACCGCATCGACGACCGCCGGTGGATTGACCGGCCACACGCCGAGCGCATCGCCCGGCTGGTAGGTGAGGCCGGAGCCTTCCAGCGACAGTTCGACGTGGCGCACGTCGCGCCCGGCGTCGCGCGCGACGATGCGCTGGTTCGCGAGCAACGGCGCTGCGAACGGATTTTCGCGCGAATGCGTCGGGGTCACTGCAGGCGGCTGCGGGCGCAGCGGCGTGACGGTCGCGCGCGGCGCACTCTTCAGCAGTTCGCGCGCCGTGGTCAGCGCGCGCGCGCGCCACGGCTTCGCGACGGTTTCGAGGTCGACGTCGGCCTCGCCGAGATCGAGCGCGCGGATCGCGCCGAGCGCGGCCAGGCGCGCATCGAGGGTGCGGCCGATCACGCAGAATTTCGGATAGCTCGAATCGCCGAGGGCGAGCACGCCGTAGCGCAGCTCGGCCAGTTTCGGGGCGCGCTTGCCGCCGAGGAATTCGAGGAAGCCGCGCGCGTCGTCGGGTGGATCACCATCGCCCTGGGTGCTGATGACGATCAGCAGCAGGCGTTCCTGCGCGAGCTCGCGCAATGGATACGCGCCGGCGCTGCTGAGGCGCACCGCGAGGCCGGTACTCTCCGCGTCGCGCGCGAGCTGTTCGGCCGCGCGGCGGGCGTTGCCGGTCTGGCTGCCGTAGACGATGGTCAGGTGTTCCTGCGCGAGTGGTTCACGCAGCGGCTCCGCCGCCGCACGCGCTTGCGCAGGGGCATTGCGGGCGAGTGCGGCGGCGTAGCCGGACAACCACCACAGCGCGCTGGCGTCGAGGCCGTCGAACAGGCGCAGCGCCTCGGCGGACTTGTCCTCGGGTAAAGGCATTACCTGCAGCGACGACACGACGGACACGATACCCATCCATGCGGACGTCCAAACGTCCATGCGCCATGGATGCTAGGCGCGTCGGCGCCGGCGCGGAAAGAACGCCTCGTTATGCGCTTATGCGCACCTGCCACACGCGCTCATTGCCGTTCGTCGCGCGTCGCGAGCGTGCGGCGGTAGGCCGATGCGATCGTGTCGCCGAAGCAGCAGAACGCAATGGCCCGCGGCGCGCGATCCGTTGCGAGCCATGCCTGCGCCTCGTGCACCGCGATCGCGACGGCCGCCTCGATCGGATAGCCGTACACGCCGCAGCTGATCGCGGGGAACGCGATTCGCGCGATGCCGTTCGCGTACGCCAGCGCGAACGACGCGCGATAGCACGCAGCGAGACGCGCCGCTTCACCGTGCGCGCCGCCCCGCCAGACAGGGCCGACCGTATGGATGATCCAGCGCGCCGGCAGGCGAAAGCCGGGCGTGATGCGCGCTTCGCTGGTCGGACAGCGCACGCCGGGGCGCACCGCGGGCAGCGAGCGGCACGCCAGGAGCAGTTCAGGGCCGGCAGCGCGATGGATGGCGCCGTCGACGCCGCCGCCGCCGAGCAGGGTTTCGTTCGCCGCGTTGACGATCGCGTCGACGGCCAGCGTGGCGATGTCGGCTTCGATGACCTCGATCATTGCCGCCTCCCGATGTCCAGGAATCGCATTCTGGCGCGGTTTTCGGGTTTCCTACGAAAAAATGTACGCGCGGGTATTGATATTATGTTGACTAGGACATAATATTGCCGTCCATGATGAACACGTCTACCGACAACACCTTCTTCTACCAGCTGCACGACGTCACCCGGCGCCTGCGCACCCATTTCGACCGGCGCGCCACGCGGCTGGAACTGACCCGTGCGCAATGGCGCGCGCTCAAGGTGATCAGCCGCCGCGAAGGCCTGAGCCAGACCGAACTGGCCGAATACCTCGACATGGAGGCGATCCCGGTCGGCCGCGTGATCGACCGGCTGGAAAAGGCCGGGTTCGTCGAGCGTCGCGCCGACCCGACCGACCGCCGCCGCTGGCGCCTGCACCTGCAGCCCAAGGCGCACGCGGTGGTCGACGAGATGGAAGTGATTTCGAGCGGACTGCGCGACGACGCCTTGCAGGGCATCAAGCGCGCGGATTTCGACACCCTGCTCGACGTACTCAAGCAGATCAACGACAACCTGGCCGCGCTCGACGGCGCGCCGAACGAGGAACGAGGCAAGCCATGACCGAGCAGCAGATCCAAGCGCAGGATGCTCCTGCGATACCCAGCAAGGCCCCGCGTCGCTGGATGCGCCGATCGCTGTGGGTCCTCGGGCCCGCCTTGGTGCTCGGCGCCGGCGGCTGGCTGTACCTGACGTCGGGGCGCTATGCGTCGACCGACAACGCCTACGTGCAGGCCGATCGCGTCACGATCGCGCCGCAGGTCGGCGGCCGCGTGGTCGAAGTCGCGGTGCGCGAGAACCAGGGCGTGAAGAAGGGAGACGTGCTGTTCCGCATCGACGCCGAACCGCTGCAGATCGCCGCCGCCCGCATGCAGGCGCAGGTCGAGTCGGTGAAGAGCCTGCTCGATGCCGCGCGCAGCGGCTATTCGTCGGCGCAGGCCGACGTGCGCTCGTCCGCCGCCGACCTCAAGTACAAGCAGCAGCAGTACGCGCGCATGCAGGAACTGCGCGGACGCGGCCTGGTCGCGCAAGCCATGCTCGACGATGCCGCCAACAATCTCGCCGCCGCGCGTGCGAAGCAGGACGCGAACAATGCCGCGGTCAGCAAGGCGCAGAACATGCTCGGCGGTCTGCCGAGCACGCCGGACGAGCAACTCGCGGGCTACAAGCTCGCGCTCGCCCAGCTGGCGCAGGCGAAACTCGACCTCGAGCACGCGACCGTGCGTGCGCCGATGGACGGCACGATCGGCAAGACGACGCTGCAGCCGGGCGACTTCCTCGCCACCGGCCAGGCGGCAATGCCGCTGGTCGCGAACACGCTTTGGGTCGACGCGAACTACAAGGAGACCGACCTAACGCATGTCGTCGTCGGCCAGCCGGCGTCGATCGAAGTGGATACCTACCCGGGCAGGAAATGGCAGGCGCGCGTCGCTTCGATCAGTCCGGCCTCCGGCGCGGAGTTCTCGCTATTGCCTGCGCAGAACGCGACCGGCAACTGGGTCAAGATCGTGCAGCGCATCCCGGTACGTCTCGTGATCGAGGCGCCGCAGCAGGACGGCATGATCCTGCGCGCAGGGATGAGCGCGGTCGTCGACATCGACACCGGTCGCCAGAATTCGCCGATCGGACGCTGGCAAGGCGTCGACCAGGCACCCCAGACGCGCGTCGCACAGGCGCCGTGATCCACCGGACGGGCCGCGCCAAGACGGCCCTCTTCACACTCCCCGAACCGAACGGATACCACCATGTTTCGCGAACACACCTACGAATCGCTGACCGACGCCACGGGCTGGCAGCATGCCGCTTCGACACCGGCGCCGACCGCTGCGTCGTTCGGCATCGAATTCGCCTTCACCGACCGCACCGGCGAGCTGTCGCCGGTCTACCGCGAGATCGCGCGGCGTATTGCGGGTGAGGCCTTCACGCGTCATGCCAGCACGCTCGGCGACGCGCTGCGCTGAAGCAACGCATGAGCGCCGCCGTCCATACCCACCGCGAGGTCGCCAACCGCGGGTTGCTCGTCGTCTCGGTGATGCTGGCGACGCTGATGCAGGCGCTCGACACGACGATCGCGAACGTCGCGTTGCCGAACATGCAGGGCAGCCTGTCGGCGACGCAGGACCAGATCTCGTGGGTGCTGACGTCCTATATCGTCGCCGCCGCGATCGCGACGCCGGCCACCGGCTGGCTCGCGTCGGTGATGGGACGCCGCCGCCTGCTGCTGATCGCGATCGCCGGTTTCACGCTCGCGTCGGTGTTGTGCGCGATGGCCGGCAGCATCGGCGCGATGGTCGCGTTCCGCCTGCTGCAAGGCCTGTTCGGTGCCGCTCTCGTGCCGCTGTCGCAATCGACCCTGCTCGACGTCTATCCGCGCGAGAAGCACGGCGCGGCGATGGCGATGTGGGGCATGGGCGTCATGGTCGGGCCGATCCTCGGGCCGCCGCTCGGTGGCTGGCTGACCGACGTCTACAGCTGGCACTGGGTATTCCTCATCAACGTGCCGATCGGCGCGCTCGCGCTGTTCGGCGTCGCCGCCAGCCTGCCGACCGACGATACGCGGCAGACCCGTTTCGACTGGCGCGGCTTCGCGTTCCTCGCGATCGGCATCGGTGCGCTGCAGTTGTTCCTCGATCGCGGCGAGCAGCAGGACTGGTTCGGTTCGGTCGAGATCCAGGTCGAGGCGGCGCTCGCGTTCCTCGGCTTCTACCTGTACGCAGTGCACTGGAAGTTCAGCGCAAAACCATTTCTCGATCTCGGCCTGTTCGCCGACCGCAACTTCCTCGCCAGCAACATCTTCATCTTCGTGCTCGGCGTCGTGCTGTTCGCGACGATGGCCTTGCTGCCGCCGTTCCTGCAGAACCTCATGAATTATCCGGTCGTCACCACCGGCCTGCTGCTCGCGCCGCGCGGCATCGGCACCCTGATCGCGATGATGATGGTCGGGCGCCTGCTCGCACGCGGCGCCGACGCGCGCCTGCTCGCCGGCGTCGGCATGCTGCTGACCGCGTACTCGCTGTGGATGATGACGCGCTTCAGCCTTGACGTGCCGCAGTCGATGATCGTCACGACCGGCGTGATCCAGGGCCTCGGCCTCGGCCTGGTATTCGTGCCGATCTCGACCGTCGCCTACTCGACCCTGCCGATGAGCGCGCGCACCGAAGCCGCCGGCATCTTCAGCCTGATGCGCAACATCGGCTCCAGCGTCGGCATCTCGATCGTGATGACCCTGCTGTCGCGCAATACCCAGATCAACCATGCGGAAATCGCCGCGCGCCTGACCCCGTTCGGCACGCCGCTGCCGCCGGCGCTGTCCGGTGCCGGCGGGCTCGCCGCACTCAACGGTGAAGTCACGCGACAGGCCAGCGGCATCGCGTTCCTCAACGACTTCTGGCTGATGATGGTCATGACGCTCGTGTCGATCCCGTTGCTGCTCCTGCTGAAGCCGGTGCGCAGCGCTGCAGCGCCGGCCGTCGTCGCGGACCATTGATCGCTCTTCGCAGGCGCACGCGCCCGGCGCGGGCCCGCGCGGCGCATGGGATCGCGCAAGGCGCCGGTCGATCTTCCGTCGTCCGGCCTGCGCGCAGCAGGCACGCGCGGCGTCGTGACGTTACGATCTCGCCATGGTCAATCCCGATACGCTGCCGCTGCCACGCCTCGATTGCGGCGCCGCGCTGTTGCGCCCATGGCATGCCGACGACCTCGAAAGCCTCGTGGCGAACGCGAGCCACGCCGATGTCTCGCGCGGACTGCGCGACCGCTTCCCGTATCCCTATACCGGTGACGACGGGCGTGCCTGGCTCGCGCGCGCAGTCGACGATTCCGACCGCGCGTGGGCGATCGAGGTCGACGGCGCCGCCGTCGGCGGCGTCAGCCTGCATCCGGGCACCGACGTGCACCGCCATTCGGCCGAACTCGGTTACTGGCTCGGCCGCCGCTACTGGGGGCGCGGCCTGATGAGCGCGATCATCGCCGCGTTCGCGCCGCGCGCGATGAGCGTGTTCCGCCTGCACCGCCTGTACGCGACGGTGTACGCGAACAATCCCGCCTCGATGCGTGTGCTGGAGAAGGCCGGCTTCGAGCGCGAGGGCGTGCAGAAATCGGCGGTGGTCAAGCGTGGCGAGTTGCTCGACATCGTCGTCTACGCGCGGGTGCGCGCGCAGCTCGACGCGGACGGTTCCGGCAACGCGGTTCTGCGACAATGAGCATCGCTGCGCGCATCGGACGCGCAGCGACGAACCAGCGAGGCGGCAGGGATGGACAAGGACAAGGACCCGCAATCACCGTGGGCGCAGGCGCGCCCGCGCACCGGCAAGGCCGCGCGCCCGGAGCGTGCGTCCGGCGCGGGCCGGTCGGAACCCGACGAACGTGCGCGTGCCCATATCGACGGACGTGACGCGAACGCGCGGCCGTCGCGCCCCCGTGCAAGCACGGACACGGCGCGCGCTCCCGGCGGACCATCGCAGGCGCAGCCCGCGCGCGAGCAACGCCTGTATGGACTCAATGCGTGCCTCGCCGCGTTCGCGCGGCGGCCGGACGCGTTGCGCAAGGTCTATCTGGTCGAATCACGCATGGGCGCGCTCAAGGCAGTGCTCGCCTGGTGCGTGCAGCGGCGCATCGGCTATCGCGTCGTCGAGGCCGAGGATCTCGACAAGCTGACTGCCTCGCGCCACCACGAAGGCGTGTGCTTCGACCTGCAGCGGCCCGAACCGCTGACGCTGAATGCGCTGCTCGCGGCGCAACCGGAAGCGCCGGCGCCGTCGCTGCTGCTGTGGCTCGATGGCGTCGGCAATCCGCACAACCTCGGCGCACTGCTGCGCAGCGCAGCGCATTTCGGCGTAGCCGGCGTGATCGTGCCCACGGGCGCCGCGCTCGATGTCTCGGGCGCAGCGGCGCGCGTCGCCGAGGGCGCGGCCGAAATCGTGCCGCTGATACAGGCCGCGGCAGGACCGGCATTGCGCGAGCTGCGCGCACATGGATACCTGTTCGCGGGGACGGTGCCGCGCGAAGGCATGTCGCCGTATGCGACCGTGCTGCCGAGTCGCCTCGTGCTCGTCCTCGGCGCGGAGGGCGAGGGGATGAGCGGCGCGATGATCGAACACGTCGACCTGCGCCTGACCATTCCGGGCAGCGGCGCGATCGAGAGCCTCAACGTCGCCGCGAGCGTGGCGGTGTTGCTCGGCGAATACTGGCGCCAGTTGCACGCCTGATTCGACCGAATGTCACCGGCGCGCAACACGCGGCGCCGATCCTCGCGGGTTTGGAGCGGAACCCGGCGATGAACGCGGTCGCGATGCCACTGCCGCAAGCACGCAGCCACGGCCAGGGCGGCTGGTTGCGTTCGCTGCGCGTCGCGTGCTTCGCCTACGCGCTCTCGCGGGGGCTGATCTTCGCGGTGTGGCTGCTCGCGGCGCAACTGCAGCTCGGCCATCCACCCGGGCGCGAGCAGCTCGCGATGCCGAGCGCGCAGGTGGGCCCGGGCGAACTCGCGCGCACCTTGCGCGACTTCGCGCTGTACAACGACGGCGGCTGGTACGCGACGATCGTCGAGCACGGCTATGAACAACGCGTGTTCGATACCACGCGCCCGGCAAACTGGGCATTCTTCCCGCTGCATCCGCTGCTGTGGCGCGCGACGGCGCGCGCGATCGGCGACGTTCCGCTCGCCGGCCTGTGGCTGGCGAATCTCACCTTCCTCGCGGCCCTCGTTCTGCTGCACGAACTCGCGCTCGCACTAGGCCGCGACCGTACCGCGGCGGAGCGCGCGGTGCTTGCGCTCGCGCTGTTCCCGGTGAGCTATTTCGGCGCGTTGCCATGGAGCGAGGCGCTGTTCCTGCTGCTGTCGACCGGCGCCTTCCTCGCCGCGCTGCGCGGTCGCTGGGGCTGGCTCGCCCTGCTGCTGGCATTGGCCGGTGCGACGCGTCTGGCCGGCCTGTTCCTGCTGCCTGCACTGCTGCTGTGGATGTGGCCGCGTCGCCACGCATTGCCGCGCCATGCCTGGCTCGCGCTCGCATGCGCGCCGATCGGCCTGCTCGCGTTCATGGCGGAGCTGCACGCGGCGAGCGGCAACGCGCTCGCATTCAGCGGCATCCAGCATGCCTGGGGGCGCCATCCGACGATGCCGCTGATGCCGTTCATCGACGTGCTGCAACAGCCGCGCCTCGCGATCGAGGACTGGAACTTCCGCTACCTGAACTTCGCCGCAGCGCTCGGCGGTGTCGCCGCGTGCATCGCGCTGTGGCGCCGACGCGAGCCCGGGCTCGCGTTGTTCCTCGCGCTCGGCCTGCTCGCACCGCTCGCGACGGGCACGCTGATGTCGCTCACGCGCTACCTGTTCGGCCTGTTCCCGTTCGCGCTCGCGATCGCCGACGCGACCGCGAATCGCAGCGTCGAGCGCGGCTGGTTCGCGGTGTCGACGGCGCTGCTCGCGCTGATGTCGGCCGCGTTCGCGCTGCACATGACGTTCGCCGGCGCCTGACGCCGGCAACGATCATTCGTGCTCGTCGGCCCAGGCGCCCGGCTTCGAACCGAAGTCGCCGTTCGCCTGCGCCGCGAGGTATGCGGTGACCGCATACACGGCGACGTTCTGGCGCAACTGTTCCGGGTCGATCTTGTCGAGCGTGTCGTTCGCGGTGTGGTGCCAGTCGAAGTAGCGCGTCGCATCCTGGTGCAGCGATACCGCGGCCATGCCGACCGCATGCACGGCGGAAAGGTCCGAGCCGCCGTTGCCGATCGCGGCGGCGTCGTATTCGACGCCGAGCGGCTTCAAGACCTCGGCGATCTGCGCGATCGCGCCGCGCGCCTGCGGTTTCACGCTCGCGGTGATCTTCCAGATGCGATCGGCGCCGGCGTCGGACTCGCTGCCGAGCACGGCCTTGGCGATCTGCGCCTTGTGCGCCTGCGCGAAGGCCTTGCCGCCCCACAGGCCGGCTTCCTCGTTCGCGAACGCGACCACGCGAATGCTGCGCGCGGGGCGATGCGGCAGCGCCGCGATCGCGTGCGCGGCACCGACCGCGATGCCGATGCCGGCGGCGTCGTCGATTGCGCCGGTGCCCGGGTCCCACGAATCGAGGTGGCCGCCCATCACGAAGTATTCGTCGGGCTTCTTCGCGCCGCGCAGCTCGGCGATCACGTTCGCGCCGGTGTACTCGCCTTCGATGCCGCAGTCGAGCGCGAGGCGGATCGATACCGGTTGGCCGCTCTTGAGCATGCGCTCGATCTGTTCCGCATCGGGGGCCGATACCGCGGCGGCCGGGATCGGCGTCGCACCGGCGAAGTTGGTCACGCCCGTATGCGGCAGGCGATTGTTGTCGGTGCCGGCCGAGCGCAGCAGGAACGCGGCCGCGCCCATGTGCGAGGCGAGCGCGGGCCCCTTCGTGCGCACGGTCGAGCCGATGCCGTAGTCGTGGCCGTCGCGGAACGCCTGCATGCGCGCGCCGACGAACACGATCTTGCCGCGTACGCTGGCCGGATCAGCGGCCTTGAGCGCATCGAACGAATCGAAACCGACGATTTCGGCGGTGAGGCCGCCGGCTGGCGTCGCCGGAGAGTTGCCGAGCGCGGTCAGCGCGAGCGGCTGCGGGAACGGTGCGAGGATCTCGCCATGTTCGCTGCGGCGAACCCACTTCGGATAGGTGACCGGCTCGGTCCAGACCTTGTCGAACCCGAGCGCCTTGAACTTCGCGATGACCCATTCGCGCGCCTTGAGGTCGTTGTCGCCACCGGCGAGGCGTTCGCCGACATCGGTGGTCAGGCCTTCGACGAACTCGAATGCGCTGTCGTCGTGCAGTGCCGCGTCACGCAGCTGCTCGGCGTTCGCGATGTCGCCTGCGGCGATCGTGGTCGGCGGCGGGTTCGCGCCGAATGCGGGCGCCGCGCAGAACAGGAGGGCGGCGGCGAGCGGATGCATGCGCGGTACGTGCAGGCGGGGCATGGGCGATCTCCGATGCGGAAAACGCCGAGTATGCGCCGCGTGCGCGCAGGCGCATCGGGCCAAACGTCACGGAATCGACGGGGCCGCTCGCAACGAGCAGCCAAGCCGAAAGGTCGCCACAGCAGAACTGCGGCGACCCCGACGTGCGATCTCAGCCTTTCTTGAGCAGGTCGCGGATCTCGGTGAGCAGGGTGACCTCCGGCGGCGGCGGGGCCGGTGCGGCTTCTTCCTTCTTGATCATGCGGTTCATGATCTTGACGACGAGGAAGATCGCCAGCGCGACGATCGCGAACTGGATGATCGTGTTGAAGAACGCGCCGTACTGCAGCGCGACTTCGCCCTTGCCGTCCGGACCGGCGGGCTGCAGGATCCATTTGTAGGACGAGAAATCGACGCCGCCGATCAGCATGCCGATCGGCGGCATGATGACCTGGTCGACCAGCGAGGTGACGATCTTTCCGAACGCGGCGCCGATGACCACGCCGACGGCGAGATCCATGACGTTGCCGCGCATTGCGAAAGCCTTGAATTCCGAAAGCATGCCCATGCGAGGTTCCTCCAGGGTGGAATGATCGAGGCGCCGGTTCGGCCTCGCCACTCTACCCGAACACGCGGCGACCCGGCCGCGCGCAACGATTCTTTGCAGGTCGAGCCGCCGTGGTGCAGCGTCAGTCGAACCCGTCGGTGAACAGGCTCGTTTCCACGTGGGCGATCTCGATGCCGAGCGAGCCTTGCGTGCCCGAGGCTTCGATGTACCAGTGCACGCCGTCCAGCGCGATGTCGCCGCCCGGCATCGGGTCGCGGATCAGTCCCAGCGCATCGAAGCAGGCGAGGATGCGCCCGAAGTCGATCGCGTAGCGCTGGTGGGTGCCGGCCAGGTCGAGCCGCGGCACGTCGATCCCGCAGTAGGCCTGCAGCGTATCGCCGGCGCTGGCGTACAGCACTTCAGCCCCGGGAAACTGGAAGCTGTCGTGCACCGGCCAGTTCCATTTCGATTCGCCCGGCGGGCCCCCTGAATAGTCGAGCACGCCGCTGCCGTACAGGTCGATGAACACGAGATGCGGCATCCCGGCCCAGGTCGCGTACGCATAGAGCCCGGCGTGGATGCCGTTCGATGCCGGCGAACAGATCGTCTGCGTGCCGCTGGCGCATCCGATCGTGCTGTGGCTGCTGATCGCGGCGTCGAACGCGATCGTGCCGCGCGGCGAACCGCGCCGCGCGATGGTCCCGACCGGCCCCGCATTGCCGCGTCCGTTCTGCGCGCCGATCGAGAGGAACGGGATGCTGTACTCGTACGCCCCGGCACGCGGGCAGAAGAAGTCCTTGTCGCCGAGGTCGAGCGCGAGGCGCAGGCGCTTTCGCGAACCGGTACCGGGCAACACATCGAGCTTGAACATCGTCTGTGGTTGCGCGTTGGCGGCCGCGACCCGGTGCGACGAACCCGGCGGTCCTTCGTTGCACTGGTCGAAGGCCGGATCGTCGTTGGCGACGAGTACCCAGTAGGCATCCGTCGGCGAGTTTTGCGAGAAGTACGCGTCGGTGTCGTAGGCGATGCAGCCGATCCACGAATTGCCGATGCGCGTGGTCGAGCCACCGCAGGCGGCGCTGCGCTGCAGGGTTCCGGCCCATACCGGCACGCCACCGGGCCGATCCGGGAGGCCGGCTCGACCCGGGCATCCGGAAAACGCTCCGGTGGAGTCCCACAGGCATCCCTCGGCACCGCCCTCGATGTAGTCGAGTTGCAGGTAGTGGCTGCCGGTGCCGACGCCTGCCGGCAGGTCGCTGCGCACGCGGCCGGCCTTGATGTCCGCGTCGCGGATCGATTGCGAAGTGCTGTTGGCGGCGTATGTCGCGAACAGCGTGGCGAGCAGCGCGCGTGCGGCGGGAAGGAAGCGCGCCGACCACATCTCAGGTGACCCGCGCATCGAGGCG
>Ga0068853_100001041_pt1 | contig 19601 bp, 19 predicted proteins | sample KBSCornC32_FD_65655 | JGI IMG/M metagenome (GOLD analysis project Ga0068853, IMG submission 65655) | Corn rhizosphere microbial communities from Kellogg Biological Station, Michigan, USA - KBS Corn C3-2 | ecosystem: Host-associated > Plants > Roots > Rhizosphere > Soil ...
GCCGGCGATGCCGACCACCACCGTGCAGAAGATGATCGGCGCGATGATCATCTTGATCAGCTTGATGAAGCCGTCGCCCAGCGGCTTCATCGAAGCGCCGGTGTCGGGATAGAAGTGGCCCAGGAGCACCCCGAGCACGATGGCCGTGATGACCTGGAAGTACAGGGATTTGTAGAAGGGCTTGGGGGCGGTCTGGTGTTCCATGGGGGTGCTCATTGGTTTGTCTCCAGGTTCGTGACCGGGCCCCACGTCGGGGGCGCGCGGCCGGCCGGTGGTTCAGCAATCGACATGCCACGGCCGGCAAGGGCCGGCGCGCACCCTAAGTCGTTGATTTCATGAGGCTTTTTATGGCGGTGCGAAGTGCGGCACGCCGACGATCCGGATGCCGCCGACCGGCCGCGTCCGACCTTCCGGATCGTTAACTCCGGGTAAACCCTAGACGCCAGGCGGTGTCAGACTCGGCGCATGAACGACAACGCCCAGCCGGCCGCGGCCACGGAAAGCGCCTCCAGGCGCATCGCGCTCACCGTGGCGGCCGCCTTCTTCATGGAGACGCTGGACGCCACCGTCATCGTGACGGCGCTGCCGGCCATCGGCGCGGCCTTCGGCATCGGCGCGCTGGACGCGAGCCTGGGCGTGACGGTCTACCTGATCGCGATGGCGGCGCTGGTGCCCGCGGCCGGCTGGTGCGCGGGGCGCTTCGGCGCGCGACGGGTATTCGCGCTGGCGGTCGGCACCTTCACCCTCGCCTCGCTCGCCTGTGGGCTCGCGCCGAGCTTCGAATTCTTTGTCGCGGCGCGCGTGGTGCAGGGCGCGGCCGCCGCCTTCATGTCGCCGGTGGGCCGGCTGGTGGTGCTGCGCGAAACGCCGAAGCACCGGCTGATCGAGGCCATCGGCACCATCACCTGGCCAGGGCTCATCGCGCCGGTGATCGGGCCGCCGCTGGGCGGACTCATCGCCACGCATGCGTCGTGGCACTGGATCTTCTTGCTGAACGTGCCGCTGGGTCTCGCGGGCCTGTGGCTGATCATGCGGCTCTTTCCGCGCAGGGCCGACGCGGCGCCGGTGCGCTTCGACGCCACCGGCTTCGTGCTCACCGCCATCGCGCTGGCCGCGCTGGTCGAGGGCCTCACGCGGCTGGGCGGACCGCAGCCAGGCTCGGCCGTCACGCTCGGCCTGCTGGCCGCCGGCGTGGTGGCCACCATTGCCGCCGTGCACCATGCGCGCCGTGTGGCGGCGCCTTTGCTCGACCTGCGCGCGCTGGCGGTGCCGACCTACGCGCTGGCCACTGCGACGGCCGGCTTCATCTCGCGCGTCGCGATCAACGCATCGCCCTTCCTGCTGCCGTTGATGTTCCAGATCGGCTTCGGCATGAGCGCCTTCCAGGCAGGCTCGATGCTGCTGGTGTACATGGCCGGCAACCTCGTGATGAAGAGCGCCACCACCGCGGTGCTGCGGCGCTTCGGCTTTCGCCGCGTGCTGACGGTGAACGGCACGATCTGCGCCGCCACGCTGTTCGGCTGCGGGCTGCTGTCGCCCGGCGACCCGCTGCCGTGGATGTGCGTGCTGCTCTTCGTGGCGGGCATGGCGCGCTCGATGAACTTCACCGCCATCAACACGCTGGCCTTTGCCGACGTACCCGACGAAACCCGGGCTGGCGCCAGCACGCTCGGCACCATGCTGCAGCAGGTGTCGCTCGCGCTCGGCGTTGCGCTGGGCGCGATGGTGCTCGGCGCATCGCAGGCGCTGCGCGGCGCGCCGGCGGTGGAACTGGTCGATTTCCACCACGCCTGGTACGTGGTCGGCCTGCTGATGGCCATCGCGACGCTGCTGACGCTGCGGCTCGACCGCCATGCGGGCGTGGCGGTGTCGCGCAGGGCGTGAGAACATCGCCCGCGTCGTTTGCTGCCACTTTCCTTCCGGAGACTTCTTCCATGCCACTGCACATCGGCATCGTCGGCTGTTCGGCCGAAGGCGCTGCACTCTGCTATCGCACGCTGTGCGTCGAAGGCGCCAGCCACATGGGCCAGGCTCATGCGCACCCCGAGGTTTCGATGCACACGCACTCGCTCGCCGCGTACGTGGATTGCCTGGACCGCAGCGACCTGGACGGCGTCGCGCAACTGATGCTGTCGTCGGCGGGCAAGCTCGCGGCCGCCGGCGCAGACTTCCTGATCTGCCCCGACAACACCATCCACCAGGCGATGCACCTGGTGCTTGCGCGGTCGCCGCGGCCCTGGCTGCACATTGCCGAGGTCGTTGCGGCAGAGGCCGTGTCACGCGGCTTCCGCAGTGTGGGTGTGCTGGGCACGCACTGGCTGGTGAACAGCGAGGTCTATCCGCAGGCGCTCTCGGCAGCCGGGCTCGAGGCCGTGCGGCCAAGCGCCGAGGAGCGCTCGGAGATGGGCCGCATCATCATGGACGAACTGGTGCGCGGCGTGATCAGGCCCGAATCCACCGACGTGCTGCGGCGGATGATCGACGGGCTGAAGGCACGCGGCTGCGATGCCGTGGTGCTGGGCTGCACCGAGCTGCCGCTGGTGCTGAACGACGGCAACTCATCGCTGCCGACGCTGGACTCGACACGTCTGCTGGCGCGCGCGGCGCTGCGGCGCGCGACGGCGGCGGGCTGAGCCGTCATCCCTCAGGACAGGCAGGAAGCAAGGAGACACTCATGCCCGACATCGCCGCGATGCAGAAGCTGCTGGACACCATCTTCCCCGGCCTCATGGGCGTGCGGCTCACCGAACTGGCGCCCGAGCGCGTGGTCGCGCAGATGGCGGTGCGGGCCGACCTGTGCACCGCCGGCGGCATCCTCCACGGCGGCGCCTACATGGCCTTCGCGGACACCCTGGGCGCGGTCGGCACCATCGTCAACCTGCCCGAGGGCAAGCGCACGACGACCACCGATTCGAGCACCAAGTTCATCGCGGGAGCGCGCGTGGACACCACGGTCACCGGCACCAGCGTGGCGCTGCATCGCGGGCGCACGACTCAGGTGTGGCAGACCTCGATCACCAATGCGGACGGCAAGCTGTGCGCGGTCGTCACGCAGACGCAGCTGGTGCTCGACTGAGGCGCATGGCCGCGTCGGCGGCCGCGCACTCACTCAATCTCAATAGCGGTCTTCGTAGTAGCGGCGGTGCTGCTCGCGCTCCCACTGGCGGCGGCGCCACTCGCGGCGCTCTTCCCAGCGCTGCGCACGCCGTTCTTCCCAGCTGGGTCCGGACTCGTAGTAGACAGGCGCCGGAGCGGAATACACCGGGGCCGGCTGGTAGTAGGTCGGGGCCGGCCGCGAGTACACCGGCGCCGGCTCGTAGTAGACCGGCGCGGGCTCGGTCACGACCACGCCGGGTACGTTGATGCCGACAGACCAGCTCGTGCCCGCGTTGGCGGATGCGGCGGCGAACAAGGCGCCGGCGGCAAGGAAACCTGCGGCAACCAGCTTGAGCGTGGATTGGGGGAAATTCATTTCTTTCATCTCCTGAAGGGCAAGAAGCTGCCCTGATGCCCTTCCAACGCCTGGCTGCGCGATGTGGCGCACATCGCGATCGTGAAGAACGTTCCCAAATGTCACGCTGGGCCGTGATCGGCGGAGGCAAAAGGCCTGCTGGCTATACTGCGCCCGTCACGTCACAAGAAGGCGTGATCGGGATTGGTCTCCCGTTGAAGCTCTGCGACGAAAGCCGCAGTTTCCCCGCAGGGTCTGCGGCTTTGTCGTTCGTGCCTCCAGTTTTGGCGGCTCGATGGGCGGGCGCGAGCCCGGCCGGTTCTCGCAAGAGCTTCCCGGTAGACCAACCCGTCGAGTCGCCGCCCTCGATTGGTCTCGGGAGCGGCGGTTTTAGCAAACCGAAGCTCTTGGAGGCCATTCATGGCTAGATCCGCTCGCGCATTCACGCGCACATCCTCGCTCCCTCATTCCAACGAGGAACCCGCTGCGCCCGCCGGTGCATCGTCGAAGTCATTCCCTCCTCAAGACGGCCCCGAAGCATTCGCGCTGCAGGCAGGCGACGACATCACCAGCATCCGCGACGTGCACAGCGCATACGCATGCCTCGAGAAGCTCATCGCGCCGCTGCAGGTGAACGACTGCGAAGAGCTGTGCCCGACGCGCTCCGAACTCGGCGCGCTGGTCCGGCTGATCAACGAGGCGCTACATCGGCGCATCGAAGTTGCGGATGGCACGATCAGTTCTCTGCGTGGAGTTCTGCGGGAGAGTTTGGCGAACTAGATATGGACCGGCTGCGCGAGAGCTCCCGAGTCTTGGATATGCTCCCGCAATTACCGCTCTCGTCAGCGGCTTCATGAACGAACCCTGCGACCGCTGATGGACTATCTCGCCCATGCGCCTTCTGCGAAGTTACAAATTTCTCAGGGTACGGATCGGGGTACGGTCGTAGAAAGGCAACAGAAACGGGCCTTGGTTCGAGGATGGAGACTATCAATCAACACGATCGCACTCGTTAGATCGGCTGGGTTCCGCAGAGGGGGATCGCGGTAGGAACGGAGATTGCCCCTGGCAAGGACCAAATACGCACGTTCGCCATCTGTCGCGTCGGCTACTTCCGCACCTTCGCGATTTCCGCCATCAACTCCTGGACGGTGGCCTCGCCCACGGACGCCGAGTACTTGTCGATCACCGGCTTGACCTTGGCGCGCAGCTTTGCCATCTCATCGGGAGGCAATTCCGACACGGTCATTCCTGCTGTCTTCAACGCATCGAGCGCGCTGTCGGCAGCGCCGCGCGAAGCCTGGCGCTGGAACAGCGTCGCCTCGGCCGAGGCTTCGGCGAGGATCTTCTTTTCCTCGGCGCTCATGCCATCCCATGTTTTCTTGCTGACCAGCAGCGCCTGCGGGTTGTAGATGTGCCGGGTCTGGGTGATGTGCTTTTGCACCTCGGCGAACTTGGACGACAGGATGGTGGTGTTCGGGTTCTCCTGGCCGTCGACCGCCTTCTGCTCGAGGGCGGAATACAGCTCCGGGAACGGCAACGGCGTGGCGTTGGCGCCCAGCGCGGCGAACATGTCGATGTAGATCGGCGACTGGATCACGCGAATCTTCAGGCCTGCAATGTCGTCCGCCTTCGTGATCGGCCGCTTGCTGTTGGTGAGATTTCGAAACCCGAGGTCCCAATAGCCCAGCCCGTGCAGTCCCTTGTCCTCCAGCTTGGCCATGAGCTTCTGGCCGAAAGGACCGTCGGTGACCGCATCGGCTTCCTTGCCGCTGTTGAACAGGAACGGGAAATCGTAGGCCGCGAACTCCTTCACCTGCGCCGAGAGGATGCCCGCATTCAGCACCGTGAGCTCGACCGTGCCGCCCTGCAGCGCCGACACGGTCTGCAGGTCGCCGCCGAGCACGCCCCCCGCGAACAGCTTGACGGCGATCTTGCCGCCCGACTTGGCGGCCACCAGATCGGCGAACTTCTGCGCGCCCTGTGCCTGCGGATGGCCGGTCTGGTTCTGGAACGCGAACTTGAGCGTGCGCTCCTTGACCTGTGCGACCGCACCTGGCGCGGCAAGCACAGCCGTGGCGGCCACAGCGGCCAGGAACAGCTTGCGAATCGGATCCTTCTTCATGGCGGTTGTCTCCTCGTTGGGGTTGTCAGGCTCTCTTCTTGAACAGCGCCGATGCGCCACTGGCGCGTGCGACTTCCTCGGCCATGCCTAGCAGCGCCGGCCCCAGCGCTTCCATCCGCTGCGGAGTCAGCCTGACGGCCGGCCCCGCGATGGTGACCACGCCGATCACCGCGCCGTTGACGGAGAAGACCGGGGCGGCCATGGCGGTCATTCCCGGCGCGAAGACCTCGTTGATCATGCTGAAGCCGCGCTGGCGGGCCGCCTTCACGTAGGCCATCACCGCCTTGAGCGTGGTGGGCGCCTTCGGGCCGAAGTCCTCCGGCTTGCCCAGCCCCTTCTTGGCCACCAGGGCCATCGCATCGTCCTCGCTCATCGTCGAGAGCCAGGCATGCCCCGCGGCGCTGCACGACAGCATCACCGACAGGCCCATGTCCGGGTCGTAGCGCAGCCCGTGCGTGGCCCCTTGCGCCTTGGCCACGAAAGTCAGGTCTTCGCCGTCGACCACCGCCAGGCGCACCAGTTCGCCCGAGGCGGCCGCGAGCTGATCCAGCAGCGGCTGGGCCACATCCACGATGCCCGAATTGCTCAGGAACGACAAGCCGACAGAGACGAGCTTGATGGTCAGCACATAGTGGCCATCGACCAGGTTCTGTCGCACGTAGCCACAACGAATCAGTTCCGTGAGCAGTCGGTGCGATGCGCTCAGGGGAATCTTCAATTCACTGGCCACCGTTGACAGTGCAACACCCTGCGGGTGTTCCGCCAGGTATTCCAACACTTTGAAGCTGCGTCCCAGCATCTCGCTCATTTGATGTCTCCCGGTTCAATCGCGGCCAGCCGCCTGTCTCGACGGCATCACTCTATCAGATCGCGGGAAGGGATTTCCATAATGGAAAGATTTTCCGGAAAACCCAGAATCGCCGCAATCAGTCCTTCTGCCTTCCTCTGGAGACCTTCCGTGAAACTTCTTCGTACGCTTGCCGTGGCCGGCCTGTGCATCGGCCTTGTCGCCCCGACCTGGGCCCAACAGGAACGGGTGATCCGCTTCGGCCACCTCAACAATGCCGACCATCCGGTGAGCTTCGGCGTGAAGCGCTTCGCCGAACTGCTCGCGGCCAAGAGCGGCGGCAAGATGAAGGTGCAGGAGTTCCCGGCCTCCCAGCTCGGCAACGAAATGCAGCAGCAGTCCGCCCTGCAAGGCGGCGTCCAGCAGATGTCGGCGCCGGCCACCACGTCGCTCGCGGGCATCGTCAAGGAGTTCGGCCTGGTCGACTTCCCCTTTTCCGTCAGCAGCTTCGCCCAGGCCGACGCCCTGCTCGACGGTCCCCTGGGCCAGGCACTCATCGCCAAGCTGCCCGAGAAAGGCCTCGTGGCCCTCGGCTACTGGGACCTGGGGTTTCGCAACGTCACCAACAGCAAGCGGCCCATCGGCAGGCCCGAGGACCTCGAAGGCCTGAAGATCCGCGTCATTCCCAACCCCGTATTCCTGGAGACCTTCAAGTCCTTCAAGGCCAATCCGGTGCCGATGCCGTTCGCCGAACTCTATGGGGCTCTCGAATCGAAGGCGGTCGATGGCCAGGAGAACCCCTATTCGGTGATCCTGTCGAACAAGTTCTTCGAGGTGCAGAAGTTCGTCAGTGCGACGAATCACGTGTATGCCGCCAACATCGTCCTCGTCAGCAAGAAATTCTGGGACTCGCTCACCCCTGCCGAGCAGAAGATGATGCATGAGGCTGCCGATGAAGCGCGCGGCTACCAGCGCCAGGTCAGCCGCGCGGCGGCCCAGAAGGCCGTCGGCGAGCTGCAGGCCAAGGGCGCCCAGTTCAACGAGGTGAGTGCGGCTGAGCAGGTGCGCATGCGCGAGATCGCCAAGCCCGCGATCGACAAGTTCGCTGCCCAGTACGACCCCGCCATCGTCAAGCTCTACAACGACGAACTCGCCCGCATCCGCAAACAATGACCGCTGCACGCGCCACCTCCATGAAGATCCTCGTCCTCCACGGCCCCAACCTGAACCTGTTCGGACGCCGCGAACCCCACATCTACGGCAAGACCACGCTCGCCGAGATCAATGCGCGGCTGCAGGCGCTGGCCGGCGAACTCGGCGTGACGCTGGAGACCCTCCAGTCGAACCACGAAGGCGACCTGATCGACTTCCTTCACGCGCACATCGACGATGCGCAGGGCGCGCTGGTCAACCCCGCCGGACTCACGCAGCACGGCGTGCCGCTGCACGATGCGATCAAGGCCATGCCGTTCCCGACCATCGAGGTGCACATGTCCAACATCGCCGCGCGCGAAACCTGGCGCGCCCACTCGATCATCTCGCCGGCGGTCAAGGGCACCATCCAGGGCTTGGGCCCCCAGTCGTACCTGGCCGCCCTGCGCGCGCTGGTGGAGATGCACAGGCAGACCGAAGCGCAGGCCGCCACATGAGCCGCTGGATCGACCGGTGCTGCCGCGGCATCGAGGCGCTGATCGCGGCCGCGCTCGCGGTGATGGTCGTGCTCGTCTTCGGCAACGTCGTGCTGCGCTACGGCTTCAACTCGGGCATTACCGTGTCCGAAGAAGTGTCTCGCTGGCTCTTCATCTGGATGACCTTCCTGGGCGCCGTGGTCGCCCTGAAGGAGCACGGGCACCTGGGCGTGGACATGGTGGTGCAGAAGTTGCCGCCCCTGGGCAAGAAGGCCTGCCTGGCCGTCGGGCACGTCGTCATGCTCTACATCGTCTGGCTGCTGTTCCAGGGCAGCGTCGCGCAGGCGCGCATCAACTGGGACGTGACCGCGCCCGTCACCGGCGCGTCGATGGCCATCGTCTACGCCTCGGGCGTGGTCTTCTCGGTGCTCGCCGGCCTGATCCTGGCGCTCGACCTGCTGCGCCTGCTCACCGGGCGCATCGCCGAGAGCGACCTCGTGATGATCCAGGAGTCGGAGGAAGCCGTGCAGCTGCAGCAGATCCTCGGTGCGAAGGACGAAGCTCAGGGAGCGCGCCGATGACCATCCTCGTCTTCGTGGGCACCCTGCTGCTGGCCATGGCGATGGGCATTCCCATCGCGTTCTCGCTGCTCGCCAGCGGCGTGGCGCTGATGTGGCATCTCGACCTGTTCGATGCGCAGATCCTTGCGCAGAACGTGATCGGCGGCGCCGACAGCTTTCCATTGCTCGCCGTCCCCTTCTTCATGCTCGCCGGCGAGATCATGAACGTCGGCGGACTGTCCAAGCGCATCGTCGATTTCGCGCTCGCACTGGTGGGCCATGTGAAGGGGGGCCTGGGCTACGTGACCATCATGGCCGGCTGCCTGCTCTCGGCGCTGTCCGGCTCGGCCGTGGCCGATGCCGCCGCGCTGACCGCGCTGCTGCTGCCGATGATGGTGAGCGCGGGGCACGACAAGGCACGCGCGGGCGGCCTCATCGCGGCCACCGGCGTGATCGGCCCGGTGATCCCCCCGAGCATCGGCCTCGTGATCTTCGGCGTGGCGGCCAACGTGTCGATCTCCAAGCTGTTCCTCGCGGCGATCGTGCCCGGCCTGCTCATCGGCGGTGCCCTGTGGATCACCTGGGCGTGGCTCGTGCGGCGCGAGAAGATCGTTCCGCCGCCGCGCAAGTCCTCGGCCGAGATCGTTTCGGCGTTCCGCAAGGCGCTGTGGGCGCTCATGCTGCCCGTGATCATCCTCGTGGGCCTGCGCATGGGCGTGTTCACGCCGACCGAAGCGGCCGTGGTGGCTGCCGCCTATGCGCTGTTCGTGTCGACGGTGGTGTACCGGGAAATCACGTGGAAGGATCTCTACGGCATCTTCGTGAGCGCGGCCAAGACCAGCGCCATCGTGATGTTCCTGATCGCCGCGGCCATGGTGAGCGCCTGGCTCATCACCGTGGCCGACCTGCCGTCGAAGGTCGTCGGCCTGCTGCAGCCCTTCATGGGCAATCCGGTCCTGCTGATGGCGGCGATCATGGTGCTCGTCATGGTCGTGGGCACGGCGATGGACATGACGCCGACCATCCTGATCCTCACGCCGGTGCTGATGCCGATCGTCAAGGCCGCGGGGATCGATCCCGTGTACTTCGGCGTGCTGTTCATCATCAACAACTCCATCGGACTGGTCACCCCGCCGGTGGGCACGGTGCTGAACGTGGTGGCCGGCGTCGGGAAGATCTCGATGGACGACGTCACGCGCGGCGTGGTGCCCTTCATGATTGCCGAGTTCGCGATCCTGTTCGTGATGGTCGCATTCCCGCAGCTGGTCATCGCACCCGCGCGATGGTTCGGGGGCTGAGGCGGTGGCAATGCCTGGTTCTCCCGGCTCGCTGCGGCATCGGTTCGTTGGTCTCTGGATGCTCGCGTTCCTGACGCAGCTGCCCGCGGCCGCGCAGGACCCCGAGCGCGAGGTGCTGCCCGAGCAGCGCCAGCCGCTGGCTTTCGTTTCGCCCACGGGGCTGACGCCGCTGGGCGGAAAAATGATCTTCAGCGCCTTCCATGCCGAAAGCGGGCAGGAGCTCTGGGTCACGGACGGCAGCCGCGCGGGCACCGCGATGCTCAAGGACATCCGCCCGGGCTTTCGGGGCGCCTTCCCCGCCGGCCAGACGGCGTTCAAGGGCCATGTCTACACCGCCGCCACCGATGGCGTGCACGGGATCGAGCTCTGGCGCACCGACGGCACCGCCGCGGGCACCGCCCTGGTGATCGACCTCCAGCCGGGCGAAGAAGGCGCGCTGCCGAGCGAGCTGACGGTGTTTCGCGATGCGCTGTACTTCGTGGCCAACGACGGGCGTTCGGGGTTCCAGCTGTGGAAGACGTCGGGCACCGCGCCCACCACGGTGCGCGTGTCCTCGATCGAGGCCGGCCCGCGCGCGCTGGCGCGCCAGCTCACGGCGGCCGGCCAACGCCTGTTCTTCACCGCGACCACGCGCGAGCACGGTCACGAACTCTGGGTCAGCGAAGGCACGCCCGAGAGCACGCGCCTGGTGAAGGACATCCGCCCCGGCCCCGAGGACGCAGGCATCCAGAACCTGATGGCGGTGGGCGACGAACTGTATTTCACCGCCCACGACGGCCTGCACGGGGTCGAGCTGTGGAAGAGCGACGGCACGGCACGCGGCACACGCATGGTGAAAGACATCCGGCCCGGTCCCGAGCCCTCCCGCCCGATGCACCTCAGGGCGCTCGGTCGCGCCCTGTACTTCGCCGCCGACGACGGCGTGCACGGCCTCGAGCTCTGGAAGACCGACGGCACCGAGGGCGGGACCACGCTGGTGAAGGACATCCGCCCGGGACCCTCCGGCGCCATTTCCAGCCCGATCACGGCCATGGGCGGCCGGCTCTACTTCGCCGCGACCGACGGCGCCTCGGGCGCGGAACTCTGGCGCAGCGACGGGACGGCCGCAGGGACCGTCCTGGTCAAGGACATCGCGGCGGGTGCGCAGAACGGATCGCCCGCGCGCTTCTCGGTCGTCGGCCCTCGCCTCTGGTTCTCCGCCAACGGCGGCAGCGCCAGCGGCGTCGAACCGTGGACCAGCGACGGCACGCCAGCGGGCACCCGCGCCGTGGCGGACATCGCGTCGGGCTCGCGCCATGCGATGCCGCAGGGTTTCCGCCGGCTGGGCGATTCGGTGCTCTTCGTTGCAGACGATGGCAACGGCAACGAACGGCTGTGGGCGCGGCGCAAGGACGCCCGGGTGGTCCTGATCGGCGATCCGCTCAGCCAGCGCCTGCGCTGACCCGCATGCCGGGCGTAGGTTCTCCCGCGCCGCTGAAGGCCTGCGTGATCGCATAGTCGTGCAACGCCCGCCGCATGGCTGCGGCGATGGCCGGGTTCGTGGGGTCGTGGCCGGCGCCCGCCGCCCACCGCAGGATGGCGCGCCCCTGCAACGCATGCGCCAGCGCCCGGGCGCCCTGCGGCGGGCACAGGCGGTCCTGCGTGCCATGCACGATCAGCGTAGGGACCTTGGGCAACGCGGCGCAGCGCTCGAGGAGCGTGGGCGCGCGCAGCCAGCATCCATGCCTCAGGTAATGAGCCTGCACGCGGTAGCGCGCCACCAGCCGCAGCAGCGTGGCATCGTCGGGCTGCGGCGCGGGCCTTCCCGTGGCCATGCGTTGCTCCCACCCGAACCAGAGCGCGGCGATCCGGTACTGGCGTTCCGGCGTTCCGTGCGCCAGGACCTGCGCGATCACGTCTGTGATTGGACACTGCCGCCGCCACGCCTCGTTCCACAACGCACGCCATTCGGGGTCACCGTGGCGTACCGCCTGCGCGAAGAAACCGTGGATGTCGCCGCCGCGCGCCAGGAACACGTTCCTCAGCAGCAGCCCCGCCACGGCGCCGGGCTGGTCCAGCGCATGGGCCAACGCGAGCGTGGCGCCCCAGGAGCCGCCCACCACGAGCCAGCGCTCGATGCGGAAGTGATCGCGCAGTCGCCGCAGATCGTCAAGCAGATCGGCGAGCGTGTTGGCCGTGATCGCGCCTGCCGGCGTGCTGCGACCCGACCCTCGCTGGTCGGGGCAGATGATGCGGTAGCGCCGCGCATCGAACTCGCGGCGCAACACCGGCGAGCTGCCCGAGCCCGGTCCGCCGTGGAGCACGAGCGCCGGCAGGCCCGCCGGATCGCCATGCTCCTCGACATGCATGACATGTCCGCCGTCCAGCGGCAGCCGGTGAACGATCGGGCGAGAACCCTCCGTCACACGGGGCTCCGCTCAGCCCTGCGCCCGTGCATTGGCGTCCGTGCGAAAGACCAGTTCGCCCGACCGCCTCGCGCCGGGCACGAAACGGATCGGCGTGCCGCCGTTGTCGCCCACGCCCGCCGCGGCCGTGACCATGGCCTCGACCTGCGCGTGGCGCGGACTCTTCGGGCAGACCGGGTCGGTGGCGGCCGCATCGCCGGTCAGGAGAAAGGCCTGGCAGCGGCAGCCGCCATGGTCCATTTCCCGGTCGTCGCAGCTTGCGCAGGTGCTGCTCATCCAGCCAGTGCCGCGGTAGGCGCAGAAGGCCGGACTGTCGTGCCAGATGCTGCGAATGGCGTGCTTGCGAATGTTGGGGAACTCCAGCCCGGGCAGCATCCGCGCGCTGTGGCACGGCAGGGCCACGCCGTCGGGCGCCACCACCAGGAACACGCTGCCCCAGCCGGCCATGCAGGGTTTGGGCTTTCCCTCGGCATAGTCGGGCACCACCCAGAGGATCTTCATGCGTCCCTCCAGACGCGGCCGGTGCGCCTCGACCACCGCTTCGGCGCCCGCCAGCGCCGAGCGGGAAGGCATCAGCATCTCGCGGTTGCGCCATGCCCAGCCGTAGTACTGCACGTTGGCCAGCTCCAGGAAATCCGCCGCCATGGACTCGGCCATCTCGATGATGCGACCGACATGCGGCAGGTTGTAGCGGTGCATCACGCAGTTCAGCACCATCGGATAGCCCAGGTCCTTGATCGTGCGGGCCACGCGCTGCTTCAGGTCGAAGGTGCGCGTGGAACTCAGGAAGTCGTTCAGCTCGCGGGTGGAGTCCTGGAACGACAGCTGGATGTGATCGAGGCCGGCCTTCTTCAGCGCCTCGGCGCGCTGCGGCACGAGGCCCACGCCCGAGGTGATCAGGTTGGTGTAGAAGCCGAGCTGGTGCGCGGCGGCGACGAGCTCCTCGAGGTCCTCGCGCACCAGCGGCTCGCCACCCGAGAACCCCAGCTGGACGGCCCCCATGGCGCGCGCCTCGCGGAACACGCGAATCCATTCACCCGTGTCGAGTTCGTTGCCATAGCGCGTGTAGTCCACGGGATTCGAACAGAAGGCGCAGTGCAGCGGGCAGCGATAGGTCAGTTCCGCGAGCAGCCACAGCGGTGGTTTCACAGCGGCCGCACGGCCGCGCTCAACGGATCCAGTGGCGTCCACGGGCCTGCTCCAGGAACTCGACCACGTCGGAACGCAGATCGGGTTCGCCGAAGGTGCTTTCCAGGTCGGCCACGAGCGCCGCGACCGAGGTCTTGCCGTCGCAGCGCTTCAGGATCTCCGCCGCCGGCTGGTTCAGCCTGATCATGCCCTCGGGGAACAGCAGCACATGGCACTGCTGCGCCTCTTCCCATTGCATCCTGTACATCGTGCCGAGTGCCGGCTGCGCGCTGTCGGTCCATGCGCTCATGGCTGCTGCTCTTTCGCAAGGTCGTCGGGATAGGCCTTCTCGATGGCGTCGAGCATGGCCCAGAGGATGTCGAGCTTGAAGCCCAGGATCTGCAGGGCACGGGCCTGTCGTTCGCGCGTGGTGCACCACTGCATCGCCACTTCCAGGCCGTGCTCGACATCGCGGTCGGCCAGCGGGATGCGGCTGCGGAAATAGTCCAGGCCCGATGTGTCGATCCATGGATAGTGCGTGGGCCAGCCCGCGAGCCGGTCCTTGTGGATGCGCGGCGCGAACATCTCCGTCAGCGAGGAGATCACGGCCTCCTGCCAGGGCGCCGTGCGCGCGAAGTTGACGTACGCATCCACGGCGAAGCGCACGCCCGGCAGGACGAGCGCGTGCGACTCCAGCACATCGCGCCGAAGGCCGGTCGCGAGGCCCAGGCGTGTCCATATCTCGATGCCGCCGGCGTGGGGGCCTTCGTGGTCGCCGCGCCCATCGTGGTCGAGCATCCTCACCACCCAGCGCCTGCGCGTTGCGCGGTCGTCGCAATTGGAGAGGATCGCCGCGTCCTTCACGGGAATGCGGCACTGGTAGTAGAACCGGTTCGCCACCCAGCCCCGGACCTGGAAGGGTTGCAGTTCGCCGGCGTTGAGCCGCCGGTTGAACGGATGATGGCTGTGATAGCGCAACTCCATCGCGCGCAGCTGCGACTCGAAGACCTGCGGCGGCCAAGGCTCCTGCTGCATCTGTTGTTGCTTGTGCGTCACGCGTCAGATCTCCAGTTCCATGCCGTCGAAGGCCACCTCGATGCCGCGGCGCACGAGCTCGGCGCGTTCCGGCCCGTCTTCGTCGAGGATCGGGTTGCTGTTGTTGATGTGGATGAGCAATTTCCTGCGCGCGGCGCAGGCGTCCAGCGCGCTCAGCATGCCCGGGCCGTGCGGTCCGTCGCACTGCGGCAGATGGCCCATGTCGGCGGCGTGCTTCTTGCCGAGGCCCGCCGCGACCATCTCGTCCTCGCGCCAGAAGGTGCCGTCGACCAGCACGGTGTCGCAGCCGTCGAGGCACCGGCGCTCGGCCTCGCCGACCCGTGCGAGGCCTGGTGCATAGAACACGCGCCTGCCGCTGGCCGGGTCTTCGATCAGCACGGCCGCGTTGTCGCTTCGCGCCTCGGCCTGCCGGCGCGGCGAGTAAGGGGGCGCCTTGCCGGGAACCGGCACCGCCTGCAGGCGCAGGCCGGCGATCTCGTGCCACGCACCGCCGCCGGGCTCGAGCGGCATCGGGTGCCAGCTCACGCCGCTGTAGCTTTCGAGTGCCTTCAACAATGGCAGGCTGCCGGTGAGGTCTTCATGGGACTCGGGCGTGCAGTAGAGCTGCAGCCGCGATCCCTCGCGCAGGCTCAGAAGCCCCGCGGCATGGTCGATCTGCGAATCCATCAGCACCACGGCCTCGATCGCGGAGTCGCGCAGGCCATGGCGAGGCCACAGCGCCGGCGAGGCGCGCAACTGTGCGCCGATGTCAGGCGACGCGTTCAGCAGCGCCCAGCGTTCGCCGTCGGCCGACACGACAATCGAACTCTGCGTGCGAGGAAGGGCCCGGACCTGCCCGGTTCGCTGGCCGGCGCACAGGCGGCAGTTGCAATTCCATTGAGGGAAGCCACCGCCCGCTCCCGAGCCAAGAACCAGAATCTTCATGGGGCACAAGAAAAAGACGGCACGGGCGCGAAGCCGGTGCCGTCGGGGGCCGCGCTCAGCGCGCGGAGATGTACATCGTGATCTCGAAGCCGAAACGCAACTCTTCGAACTCAGGCTTGCACCATTTCATCGCATTGCTCCTTCAGTGGTTGGGGGTTAGGAAACGGGATCAGTACACGACGATCTTGCCCGTCGGGCGCGGGCTATGGCAGTCGTTGTAGAAGTATTCGCCCGGCGTGTCGAAGGTATGGGTCGCGGACTGGCCCGGAGCCAGCCTGAAGTCGAACCTGCCTTCGAAGAACTGCGTGGCGCAGTGCGTGTTCGCATTGGTCCCCGGGTTGGTGAAGGTCACGGTGGTGTTCGCCGGCACGCGCATGAAGGTCGGCGTCATGGCATTCACGGCCGTCGATTCGGTGGTGCCCGGCTCGTTCGCGGCGGTCTGCACGCGCGCCAGGAACACCGTGTTCGGGGTCGGCAATGCCGCGCCTTCCACCGCCGAACCCGACACCGGCCGGCGCACGACAGGCGGCACCGGCGTGGGCGCGGGCGCGACGGAGCCGCCGACCTTGAACGCCCACAGACGGTCGCCGCGCGGTGCCGAATCGCCGTACGGAATGCCTGTGCCGCCCGAGAACACCGCGATGTACTGCTCGCCATCGATCTCGTAGGAGACCGGGCTGGCACTGATCGCGGCACCGGTCTGGAAGCGCCACAGTTCGCTGCCGTCATGCGCATCCAGGGCCAGCAGGTTGCCGTCGGGCTGTCCGATGAACAGCAGGTCGGAGGCCGTGCTCAGGATGCCGTTGCCGTGCGCCAGCGAATACGGCATCTGCTTCTTCCACTTCACGAGGTTGGTGCTCGGATCGACCGCCACGACCGCACCGGTCATGTAGGTGCCCGGCGGACGCAGGCCGTTGCTCGATTCGGTGAGCGAGTGCGCCGCCGACACATAGCCCATGCCCGTGTAGACCAGGCCCGTGCGCTGGCTGAAGGACTGGTGGTTCCAGTTGGCACCGCCGCCGTGTCCCGGAATGGAGAGGATCGGCACGTCCCAGTGCGCGTCGTAGAGGCAGCCCTTCACGTAGTTCGGGACCGCGCGGTTGGGGTCGCCGGGGATCGCCGTGCCCAGCGGCTGATCCACGATGCAGGTCTCGGTCCAGGCACCCTGGCGCGGGAAGGGCTGGGTCGGCCAGCTGGCCTGGCGGGCGTCCTGCTTCACGGGCACTTCATCGATGCCCAGCGGCGCGCTGCCGTCCTTGCGGTCGAGGATGTAGTACATGCCCGTCTTGCTGCCATAGATCACGACCTTGCGGTCTTTCCCGTCGATCTTCACATCGGCAAGCACGGGGGACATCACGTTGTCCATGTCCCAGATGTCGTGGTGCACGGACTGGAAGTGCCACTTGTATTCGCCGGTCTTGAGGTCCAGCGCAACGATCGAATTGGCGAAGAGATTCAGGCCAGGGCGCGTGGAGCCGTTCTGCGACGAACCGCCGCGTACGTTGCCGAAGGTCCAGTAGACCAGGCCCAGTTCGGGATCCACCGCGGGATGGATCCACGGGGTCGCACCGGTGCGTTCCGATTCGGCAGCGCCGCCCCAGGTGTCGTAGCCGATCTCGCCGGCGCGCGGCACGCCCCAGAACGAGGTCAGCACCTTGCCCGTCAACGCATCGGCGGAGAACGCCGCACCGCGGTTGCCGTCGTTGGTGCCGAGGTAGAGCCGCTTGTCGTGATAGACGAGCGCCACCTTCTGCAGCGCGCCCTGGTAGTCGGGGTCGGTGCTGCTGCTCGGGTACTGCTTGATCCAGGCGATGGCGCCGGTGTCCGTTCGCAGCGCCACCAGGCGGTTGCCGGTGGCGACGGTGAACACCAGGCCCAGGTCCTTGGCGACGGCCACCCCGCGGCGGGTGATGGCACCGTAGGGCGTGGTCCATTTCCACTTCGTGAGGCCGGTCTTGCCGTCCACCGCGATCACGTTGCCCAGTGCGGACTCGATGTAGAGCACTCCGTCGACAGCCACCGTCGTGCTCTGGTTGGTGCCGGTGGTCATGCCACCCTCGATCTGGTTGACCCAGGCGCCGCCCAACTGGCCGACGAGGCCTTTGTTGATCTTGCGCAGGCTGGAGTAGTTCTGGTTGCCAAGGTTGCCCCCGACCTTGGGAAAGTCCTTGTCGCCGGCCGTGCAGCAGTCCGACAGGTCGGCCGCGGGCGCGGCGGCCACCGGCGGCGACGCAGGTGGCGGCGCGCTCGATGCCGGTGGCGGCGCGGGGGCCGGGCTGATCGGCAGCACCGGCGCATTGCCGCCGCTCGAGCCGCCGCAGGCGCCGATCAACAAGGGGGAGGCGAGCACGCCGCAGGAGACCAGCAGCGTGACCAATGATCTTTGTTTCATGGATGTCTCTACTCTGTGGTTTTCGGGAAAGGACGGAAATGCGCGAGGCGGCAGGCACCGCGCGCAATGCACGCGGTGCGCGAAGCCGGCCTCGGGAGTTCGTTACTCAGTGCAGAAGGGCGTCAGGCCCATGGCCGACTTGACGCCCTGGACCACGAGCTTCTGGAACTCGATGGCCCCCACGCCCGAGAGGTCGGCGGTGAACGAGTGGGCGTTGTGCCCCAGGGTCGTGAGCCATGCGCGGCCGCCGTCGTAGTACTGGCACCAGGCGACCGGATGGAAGTCCGCATGGCCCGGATGCGGCGCCGCCGTCAGCGGCTTCAGCGTCGAGGTGTCGACCTTGGCCAGAAACTTCACCTTCGTGGGGAAGGGCATGAGGTTGTACCACTCGTCCTGGAAGGAGAAGCGCTTGGGCACATCCTTCGTCGACGGGTCGTCCGAGACGATTTCGACATCACCGGCGCGGTTCGGCCCGTGGTTGTAGAAGTTCGCGTTGCCGAGCAGGCCTTCGTAGTAGGGCCAGTTGTATTCCGCGCCGAAAGCGTTGTGCAAGCCGACGAAGCCGCCGCCACGGCGCATGTAGTTGCGCAGCGCGGTGCGTGCGGCGTCCTGGCTCGTGCTGACCGCGCCGTTCCACAGCGTGTCGCGGTTCGAGCTCGCGAAGATGATCGCCTTGTAGTTGTTGATGCGGCTGCCGAGGACCGCGACGTCTTCCGTCCAGTCGACCGTGATGCCCTCGGCCGACAGCATGCGAACCAGCCCCGCCTGCATCACGTTGTCCGGATTCATCACCGGGTTCAAACCCGCAGCCATCGGCGTGCCCAGCACGGCATGACGCGGCCCCGCGGTGCGCGAATAGACCAGCACCCGGTCCGGCGTCGAAGCAAAGGCGCCCCAGTCGTTGTAGCACTTGGGATTCGTTCCCCTGCAGACGTTGTAGTAGGTGTCGAAGCTGTCGTCGGGGGCTTCGGCGACCGGGTCCGTCGGCTGAACCGGTGTCTCGCCCGCAGGCTGGGGCGGATTGCTCGGTGCCGCCGGCGACACGGGAAGGGCCATGAGCGGCCCCCCTCCCCCGCCTCCGCTTCCTCCGCCGCATGCAGTCACGGCCAGCGTCACGGCCGCCGCCAAGGCGAGCTTGAGAGTCAATGATTTGGCAAGTTCCAAGGGAGTCTCCTCGTTCTGATCGATGGCGCAGAGTGCGAGCGCTCTGCCGATGCTGGCCGGCCGCGTCCGCTGCGGCGGGGCTGACCGGGGGCGATCATAAGAAATTTATGGAAAATATTTCCATAATGGAAATCCCTTCCTATTTGATGAGGCTGAATCAGATTCCCGCTTTGAACAATTTGTTGGCGGAGCTGAGTCGATCTCGCGGGTAGTTGGAGTGAACGTAAGCGCGCACGCCCTTGCGCGTGGTGCCGGAACCAATGTGCGCAGGGCGGTCTACAGTCCGCCGAGCTCGATGTTCCAGAGCAGTAGCGCCTCGTAGTCGTCGACGATCTGCGCCAGCGGCAGCTTCTTGAACAAGGCGACGAGGTACCGATAGGGCTCGACGTTGTTGGCCTTGGCTGTCTCGATCACCGAGTACAGGTTGGCGCTGGCATTGGCGCCGCCCACGGTGTCAGCGAACAGCCAACTGCGCCTTCCGACAACGAAGGGCCGGATGGCGTTCTCCACCGGGTTGGAGTCCAGTGGCCAGGCTCCGTTGTCCAGGAACCTCACGAGCTTGGGCCACTGCCCGTGCAGGTAGTGCAGCGCTTCGCCCAGCAGGCTCGACGGCGCCACGCTGTGCAGGTGCGTGAGCAGCAGCCGCTCGATCTCACGCACAACGGCGGCGCTGTAGCGCGAGC
>Ga0068853_100001042_pt1 | contig 19596 bp, 14 predicted proteins | sample KBSCornC32_FD_65655 | JGI IMG/M metagenome (GOLD analysis project Ga0068853, IMG submission 65655) | Corn rhizosphere microbial communities from Kellogg Biological Station, Michigan, USA - KBS Corn C3-2 | ecosystem: Host-associated > Plants > Roots > Rhizosphere > Soil ...
AACCCGCTGACGCTGCACGCGCTGGTCTCGACAGGGATCGACTTCAATCGCGCGCTGCGCAGCCTACGCGGCTGTCGAGGCTTTCTGCTGGGCGGCGAGGGCCTCGTCGCGGCGGATCTCTGACAGCCGCTTCTGCACTTCCGCCGAAAAGATGTACTGCGCCGGGCGCTGATTATCGAGATTGATCTCGGGCGCCATCGGACCCGTCGTCCGCACGCCGCGCAGCGCCACCCACATCGCCTTCAACGGATTGCTCAGGGCTGCCTCGGCCGCGGTCGGCTCATAGCCGCAATGGGCCATGCAGTTGGCACACTTCTCGTACTTGCCGGTACCGTAGGTCTCCCAGTCCGTCGTCTCCATCAGCTCCTTGAAGGTCTTGGTATAGCCTTCGCCGAGTAGATAACAGGGCTTCTGCCAGCCGAAGATGTTACGTGCCGGCATGCCCCACGGCGTGCATTCGTAATTCTGGTTGCCCGCAAGGAAGTCGAGGAACAGGCCGGAATGCATGAAATTCCACTTCTTGCCCTTGCCGAGCGCAAACACGTCGCGGAACAGCTTCTTCGTCTTGGTGCGGTTGAGGAAGTGCTCCTGGTCAGGCGCGCGCTCATAGGCGTAGCCCGGCGACATTGAAACGCCGACGCCGAGTTCCGTCGTGAAGTCGAGGAATTTGGCGATGTCCTCCGCCGCGTGGCCGTCGAAGATCGTCGCGTTGACGTTGACCGTGAAACCCCGCGCCTTGGCGGCCTTGATCGCCGAGACCGCGCGATCGAACACGCCCTTCTGCGAGACCGCTTTGTCGTGGTGCTCTTTCAAGCCGTCGAGATGCACCGAGAAAAACAGGTATGGCGACGGTTCGAACAGGTCGAGCTTCTTTTCCAGCAACAGTGCGTTGGTGCACAACGACACGAATTTCTTGCGCGCCACCAGCCCGCGCACGATCTCGCCGATTTCCTTGTGGATCAGCGGCTCGCCGCCGGGGATTGCCACCATCGGCGCGCCGCATTCCTCGGCGGCGTCCCAGCATTCCTGCGCCGACATGCGGCGATTGAGGATCGCGTCGGGATAGTCAATCTTGCCGCAGCCGACGCAGGCGAGGTTGCAGCGAAACAGCGGTTCGAGCATCAGCACCAGCGGGTAGCGCTTCCGGCCCAGCAACTTCTGCTTGACCAGATAGCCGCCGATGCGCATTTCCTTGAAGAACGGTATTGTCATTACAGGCTTTCTTTCTGGATTCAGTAGAGAAGTGGATCAGCCAGCCGCTAGTTCAGCCGGAAGCCGGAATTCGATATTTTCTTCCCGGCCTGGCAGCACCGACACTGCCAGCGGCCCGATACGTCTCAAGGCCTCGATCACGTCATCGACCAGAACTTCGGGCGCCGAGGCGCCAGCGGTGATGCCGACGGCCTTGGCCTCCTTCAGCCAATCGGGGTTCAGTTCGCTGCCGTCGGCAATGAGATAACTCGCGACACCGGCTTCGGTGCCGATTTCGCGGAGCCTGTTTGAATTGGAACTATTGGTGGCCCCCACCACGAGAATGACGTCGACGAGCTTGCTGAGGTCCCTTACCGCAGATTGGCGGTTCTGTGTCGCATAGCAGATATCCCGGATGTCCGGGCCTTGAATATCGGTAAAACGCTGCTGAAGGGCGGCAATTATGTCCTTGGTGTCGTCCACGCTGAGCGTGGTCTGGGTGATGTAGGCCACCGGGGTGTCTGCGGGCAGCGTCAAAGCCGCCACGTCGTCGACGTCCTGGACCAGCAGCACGGGGCCGGGAACCTGACCCATGGTTCCCTCGACCTCGGGGTGCCCGGCATGGCCGATCAGGATCAGGGCCCGGCCTTTCGACATGTAGCGCTTGCCCTGGTTGTGGACCTTGGTCACCAGAGGGCAGGTGGCATTGAGGACCGGCAGGCCGCGCGCTGCGGCTTCCTCCTCCACGCTCCGCGCCACCCCGTGGGCGCTGAAGACGGTGACGGCCTGCGGCGGCACTTCCGACAGATCCTCGACGAAGATTGCGCCCTTGTTCTTCAGGCTTTCGACCACGTATTTATTGTGGACGATCTCATGGCGGACATAGACCGGCGGGCCGTACTTCTCGAGTGCGCGCTCGACAATCTCGATTGCACGCACGACCCCCGCGCAAAATCCGCGGGGTTGCGCAAGATACACTTCCATGGGACGCCCGTTACGCAAGTTGCACCAAACTCATTTCCGCGTCTCCATGTAGGCATCTCCATTCGGCTTCGACATCTGCAATATCGGCATCGTCCATATGGGCATCTGCAATATGGGTATCTGCAATATCCGCACCACCACCACCGGGTTCCGCATCCGTCGCTTTCCCCAAAACACGGGGAACGATAGGGCTTTGTGTCAAAAAAAACGATCGCCTGGAAGGATCGCCAAGCGGTCAGCCATCGACGCAAGGCGGGGACCCGGTAATATAATACAGTATTCTGCAAATCGCGGCGAATAAAGCCCTCGAACCCTCACCTGTTCGTCACTTTACCGCCGGTCAATCCCGGCTATATGAGCCTCTCAGCGCGCTTTCGCCATGTTTAGCGTTGCTTGTCCCTGCTCGTGAAAAAGAAGTATTCCAAAGCAGCAACATAGGGCGGCTGCCGGAACTCCGTTAGATAGCGGGCGTTTCAGGCAAGCTGTTAACGTTAGAAAGAAAAACTGTGCTGACAAGTATTGTTGTATCGGTTGTTAAAGCTTGCACGCGGTTTGCCCTTCTTACTGTTTTGGTCGCCCTCGTCCTTGCGATAGCGGCCGGCTTCTACACAGCCCGGCACTTCAAGATCAACACCGATATCAACACGCTGATTTCGCAAAATCTGGATTGGCGCCAGCGCGATAACCAGTTTGAACAGGCATTCGACCGGGACCGGACGATCCTTGCCGTTGTGGATGCCCCGACGCCGGAACTCACCGGCGCAGCAAGGGCCGCGCTGGAGCAGAAATTGTCTGGCGATACCAGGCATTTCGAATCGGTTCAGGCTCTCGGCGCTGGAGAGTTCTTCGAGAAAAACGGGCTGTTGTTCCTCCCGGTGGCGGAAGTCGGCCGACTGACCGGGCAATTCGAGTCGGCCGCACCGTTGATCGAAATCATGGCCGGCGATCCCAGTATCCGGGGACTGACCGGCGCGCTGGAAACCGGGCTCGCCGGCATCAAACGCGGACAAATCAAACTCGACAGTACAGAGCGGCCGTTCAACCTGATCGCCCAGACGGTCGAGAACGTGCTGAATACGGGTTCCGGGACGTTCTCCTGGCGCGAACTCGTCAGCGACAAGCCTTTGACCGACTCCGACCGACGCGCCTTCATCGAATTCAAGCCGGTCCTCGACTACAATGCACTGGAGCCGGGCAAGGATGCGACCGACGCCATCAGGCAGGCCGCCCGCGATCTCAATCTCGCAGGCGAATATGGCGCGCGGGTCAGGCTGACCGGGCCGGTGCCGATCGCCAACGAGGAATACGCCACCGTTCAGGACGGCGCCATCGTCAACGGAATCGGCACCATCCTCGTCGTGCTCGTGATTCTCTGGATGGCGCTGCATTCCACGAAGATCATCTCCGCCGTGTTCCTGAATCTTTTTATCGGCCTTTCCCTCACCACGGCGGTGGGGCTGATGATGGTGGGTTCGCTGAACCTGCTTTCGATAGCGTTTGCCGTGCTATTCATCGGATTGGGCGTGGATTTCGGCATTCAGTACAGCGTCCGCTACCGCTCGGAGCGCTTCAAGAGCAACGATCTGCGGCTCGCTTTGGAGAAGGCGGCCGAACGCTCCGCGGTGCCGCTGTCGCTCGCCGCGATGGCGACCGCTGCTGGATTCCTGTGTTTTCTGCCGACCGACTACAAGGGCATTTCGGAACTTGGCGAGATCGCCGGTGCGGGCATGCTGATTGCGTTCACGACGAGCATCACTGTGCTGCCGGCGTTGCTGAGGTTGCTCAATCCTCCCGGGGAACCGGAGCCCGTCGGCTATGCGTTCCTGGCGCCGGTCGATCACTTCCTCGAAAAGCATCGCGTGGTCATTATCGTCGGCACGCTTCTGGTAGCAATCGCCGGTCTGCCGCTGCTTTATTTTCTGAGGTTCGACTTCAACCCGATCAACTTGCGGAGTCCCAGGGTTGAATCGATCGCGACTTTTCTCGATTTGAGGAAGGATCCGAACACCGGCGCCAATGCCATCAACGTGATGACGAATTCGGATGCCGACGCGAAAAAGATTGCGGGGCGACTGGAAAAGCTGCCGGAAGTCCTCAGCGTCAGATGGCTGGAAAGCTTTGTGCCGGAAGACCAGCCGGCAAAACTGAAGCTGATCGCCCAGGGCGCCAAGGTCCTCAATCCGGCGCTCAACCCGGACTCCATTGATCCCGCGCCCTCCGACGCTGAGAATGTCGAGGCCTTGAAGGGATCGGCGGAGAGCCTGCGCAAGACCGCGGGCGAGGCGAAAGGTCCGGGTGCCGCGGCCTCGCGGCGGCTTGCCGACGCGCTATCGAAGCTCGCCGAGTCTAATCAAGCCACGCGCGACAAGACGCAGGCGATTTTCGTCACCCCGTTGAAGTTGGTGCTCGACCAGCTCAAGAAGTCTCTGCAGGCGCAGCCGATCAGCCTGAAGACGCTGCCGGCCGATCTCGTCAATTCATGGAAGACCAAGGACGGCCTGCAGCGTGTCGAGGCACTGCCGCGCGGCGACCCCAACGACAACGATACGCTGCGCAGATTTGCCAGCGCCGTTCTGGTCGCCGAGCCGAATGCGATCGGGGGACCGGTATCGATTCTCAAGTCCGGCGACACGATCGTTAAAGCCTTCATTCATGCAGGCATCTGGGCGCTGGTCGTGATCAGCCTGTTGCTCTGGCTGACATTGCGGCGGGTAACGGACGTGCTGCTGACGCTGGTGCCGCTGCTGGTAGCGGGGGCGGTGACATTGGAAATCTGTGTGCTGATCGAAATGCCGCTTAACTTCGCCAACATCGTCGCGCTGCCGCTGATGCTCGGCATCGGCGTCGCGTTCAAGATCTACTACGTCACGGCGTGGCGGTCGGGCCGGACGAATCTGCTGCAGACAAGCCTCACGCGGGCAATATTTTTCAGCGCGATGACGACAGCCACGGCGTTCGGAAGCCTTTGGCTGTCGAGTCATCCGGGAACCGCGAGCATGGGCAAACTTCTGGCGCTCTCGCTCCTGACGACGCTTGCCGCGGTGCTGCTGTTCCAGCCAGCGCTAATGGGTAAACCGCGCGATATCCGGGAGTAGACAGATGTCGCCGACTGGATCGACCGGCTGCGCTGATGTCGCCAATTTTTGGCCGGCCGTTTTGGCAGCCGGGTTGACGGAAGCGGTGGTCTTCGACGCGGTGGCTGTCGTAGTCGTGGGAGCGGTCTTGGGTAGCGCGCCCGTGGTCTTCGGCGCCCCCTTGGCCATGCTGTTGGCGGGGCTAGAGGGAATCGGGCCCGCCACGCGGCTCCAGGTTTCACCGCCGCAGAGAAAGCCCAATACGCAGCCTTGAATCTCAAGCTGGTCGGGACCGGCGGGCTTGATTGTCGAACTGTAGAATTGTCCGTCCTTGGCGTTGTAGACTTGGCCTTCCCACTGATCGAAGCCAGGCTTCTTCTTCATGTCGACCAGGATCGGCATTCCCAGGGTCGGCCTGTTCTGTTTTGAGACATCGGGATTGTTCTTGTCACGGCCACCCGGTGTTTTCTCCCATGCAACCACGCCCCACATGCTGCCATTGCATTCGGCTACCCGTATGTTGGCGACGCCGTCCGCCACCTTCCAGTCGCCTGTCGGATCGACCGCCAAAGCTGGTGCAAAGCCTGTCGCGAAAAATATTCCGGAGTATGTTACCGTACGCTTGATGCTTCGTGGGCAGTGCAACATGTTTAAACCTGTGCTTACGTAGATGATCCGAGCAAGGGCAAAACGCACATTGAGCGTTTCCATGGGACGAATTCAGTTGACGAAATGACCATCAACCGAAGTATGTAGCGGATGCTATATTCAAATTTAGACGTTTCCGAGATGTTTGTGGACCGCCAGTCGCAGCGCAGTTCCATGCATGCGCGCCATTTAAACGAGCAGCTGGTACGGGTCCTCAAAACCATCGGTTACGATGTCGGCTTTCAGAAGGGTCAAGGCCAATACCTGTTCGATCGCGACGGCGTGCGTTATCTCGATCTACTAAGCGGTTTTGGCGTTTTTGCGGTTGGCCGGAACCATCCGGCGCTGCGCACCGCGCTGAAGAGCGTCCTCGATAGCGACCTGCCCAACCTCGTGCAACTCGACGTTTCCACGCTCGCGGGCGTGCTGGCGGAACGCCTGCTGGACTACGTGCCTTATCTGGACAAGGTCTTCTTTGCGAATTCCGGGGCAGAATGTGTCGAAGCTGCGATCAAATTCGCGCGCGGCGCCACCGGCCGGCCGGGCATCGTGTACTGCGCCCATGCCTTCCACGGATTGTCCTATGGTGCGCTTTCGCTGACCGATGATTCGAACTTCCGCGGCGGTTTCGAGCCGCTGCTGCCGGGATGCACGTCGATTCCCTTCAACGATCTCGCCGCGCTGGAGCATGCGCTGTCGTCGCGTCAGGTTGCCGCCTTTATTGTCGAGCCGATCCAGGGCAAGGGCGTCAACATGCCCACGGACGAATTTTTGCCGGGCGCAGCGGCGCTCTGCCGGAAGTACGGCACCCTGTTGGTTGCCGACGAGATCCAGACCGGCATCGGTCGCACCGGACGGTTCCTCGCGGTCGAGCATTGGAACGTCGAACCCGATATGGTGCTGCTCGCCAAGGCGCTGTCGGGCGGTCATGTTCCGGTCGGTGCGTTGCTCACCCGCAAGAGCATCTTCGACAAGATATTCAATCAAATGGACCGTGCGGTTGTGCATGGATCGACGTTTGCGAAAAACGATCTCGCGATGGCGGCCGGTATCGCAACCCTCGAGGTGCTCGAGTCCGAAAAATTGATCGAGGCGGCCGCCAAGCGCGGCGCCGAACTTCGGCTGGCGCTGACGCGGATGGTTCCTGGCTATGAATTGCTTAAGGACGTTCGCGGCAAGGGACTGATGATCGGCGTCGAGTTCGGTCCGCCGAAGTCGCTGCGGCTGAAGGCGTCCTGGAACGTGCTAGAAACCGCAAACAAGGGCCTGTTCTGCCAGCTCATTACGGTGCCGCTGTTCAAGGATCACAAGATCCTCACGCAAGTCTCCGGCCACGGCAGCCACACCATCAAGCTGTTGCCGCCGCTGACCATCACCGATGAAGATTGCAACTGGATCGAGACCGCGTTCGATTCCGTCATCGCCTCCAGCCACAAGGTTCCCGGCGCGATCTGGTCGTTGGGCAAGACGCTGGTCGACAACGCTGTGCGCCGCTCGGCGTAGCCGGACAAATCTTTCCGGCAATTACCGCGAATCCTCGAGGATCATGGCGGCGCCTTTCTCGGCGATCATCGCGGTCGGGGTGTTGGTATTCCCGGAAGTTATCGTTGGCATCACCGAAGCATCGGCGACGCGAAGTCCCGCCATGCCATAAAATCGCAGCCGTTCATCGACGACGGCCATGGAATCGCTTGCCGCGCCCATCTTCGCGGTTCCAACCGGATGAAAAATCGTGGTGCCGATATCGCCGGCGGCTTTCGCCAGCGACGCATCATCGTCGCCGACCGAAGGGCCCGGCAGGAATTCTTCCGGCTGATAGGGCGCCAGCGCCGGCTGCTTCATCAACCGCCGCGTGGTGCGGATGGCGTCGGCGGCGACCTCGCGGTCTTCCCCGGTCGCCAGATAGTTCGGCGCGATCGCAGGCGCCTCGTCGGCCTGCGCCGAGCGAATCCGCACGGTGCCGCGCGAGGTCGGCTGCAGATTGCAGGCACTCACCGTGATCGCGGGGAAGCGGTGCAGGGGATCGCCGAACTTGTCGAGCGACAGCGGCTGCACGTGGAACTGGATATTGGCGCGTGCGCGACGCGGATCCGAGCGCGTGAAAATGCCGAGCTGCGATGGCGCCATGGTTAGCGGCCCACGCCGGCGGAACGCATAATCGAGGCCCATCAGGCCGCGCCGGACCAGCGAGTAGTAGGTCTCGTTGAGCGTGCGAACGCCCGCGACCTTGTAAATGGCTCGCTGCTGCAGATGGTCCTGCAGGTTGCGTCCCACGCCTTTTCGGTCGAGCACGGTCTCGATTCCAAGCGGCTTCAGCCAATCCGCCGGTCCGATGCCGGAGCGATGCAGCACCTGCGTCGATCCGATCGAGCCGGCGCACAGGATCACTTCGCGTTTGGCGCGGGCCTCGACCATTTCTGCGCCGGCAGTGAAGCGCACGCCGACGGCGCGGCCGTGCTCGATGATCAGGCGATCGACCAGCACGTCCTTTTCGAGACGCAAATTGGGACGCTTCAGCGCGGGTTTTAGAAAACCCCGCGCCGATGACCAGCGGCGTCCGCGCTTCTGGTTGACGTGGAAATAGCCGACGCCCTCATTGTCGCCGGTGTTGAAGTCCGGAATTTTGCGGATCCCCATCTGTTCCGCCGCATCGCCGACGGCGTCGAGAATGGCCCAGGACAGCCGCGGCGCTTCGATCCGCCAGCCGCCGCCGACACCATGATGCTCGCTCTCGCCGAGAAAATGATCTTCCAGCCGCCGGAACGCGGGCTTTACGTCATCCCAGCCCCAGCCCGAAAGGCCGAGCTGACGCCAGTGATCGTAATCGGCGGCCTGTCCGCGCATCGATATCATGGCGTTGATGGCGGATGAGCCGCCAATCACCTTGCCGCGGGGATAGGCCAGCGAGCGGCCGTTGAGGCCGGCTTCGGGCTCGGTTCGAAACATCCAGTCCGAACGCGGATTGCCGATCGCGAAGAGATAGCCGACCGGGATGTGAAACCAGATCCAGTTGTCGTTGCCGCCGGCCTCCAGGATCAGCACACGATTTTTGGGATCGGCCGACAGCCGGTTGGCGACGATGCAGCCGGCGGTGCCCGCGCCGACGACGATATAGTCGAAATCACCTTCAAGCCGCTTCGGCATTTTTTCAGGTTTCCGCCGGTAAATCATGACCGTCCCGCCCGGCTTTATGCAGCTTTATGCCGGGCATCCACGTCTTTCTTCGATTTTTATTCAGTCCGACGTGAATGACCGCGACATCTAGCGCGAAGACGCGCGTCGCGCTATCGCCGGCCATGACGGCGTTTATTAACTTTTCGGCTGGTTGGACCTGCCGAGGAGTGTTGGGTGGAGCGCGGACGCGTGCTAGACAGGGCAGAATACCCCACCCCGCAACCGAGAATGACCATGCCCATCGTCAACCGCGTCGCCGATCTGCAACCCGATATTCAGGCCTGGCGCCAGGATATCCATCAACATCCCGAATTGCTCTATGACGTGCACCGCACTGCGGCATTCGTGGCGGAGCGGTTGCGGGAATTCGGCTGCGACGAAGTCGCCACCGGTCTCGGCCGTACCGGCGTCGTCGGGGTCATCAAGGGCCGCAAGCCGGCCGGCGGAGGCGATATCAAGGTGATCGGGCTGCGCGCCGATATGGATGCGCTGCCGATCGAGGAGGAGACCAATCTCGCTTATGCCTCCAAAACGCCGGGCAAGATGCACGCCTGCGGCCATGACGGGCATACCGCGATGCTGCTCGGCGCGGCCCGTTATCTCGCCGAGACCCGGAATTTCGCGGGCGATGCCGTCGTGATCTTTCAGCCGGCGGAAGAGGGCGGCGCGGGAGCTGCCGCGATGATCAAAGACGGGCTGATGGACCGTTTTGCCATCGACCAGGTCTACGGAATGCATAACGGTCCGGGAATTCCGGTCGGCTCGTTCGCGATCCGGTCCGGTCCGATCATGGCCGCGACGGATGCCATCGACATCCGGATCGAGGGTCTGGGCGGGCACGCGGCGCGTCCGCACAAATGCATTGATTCCGTTCTGGTCGGCGCGCAACTGATCACGGCCTTGCAGTCCATCGTGTCGCGCACCGTCGATCCGCTGGAATCGGCGGTTATTTCGATGTGCGAGTTCCACGCCGGCAACGCCCGCAACGTGATCCCGCAAACCGCCGAACTCAAGGGCACCGTGCGTACGCTGACCGCGGAAGTGAGAGAGCTCGTCGAGAAGCGGGTGCGCGAGGTCGTCGCAGGCGTCGCGCAGATGACGGGCGCGAAGATCGATCTGGTATACGAACGCGGCTATCCTGTGGTGGTCAACCATGCCTCGCAGACCGATGTCGCGGCGCAGGTGGCAAAGGAAGTGGCCGGCGACGCCAACGTTCATGACATGCCGCCGCTGATGGGCGCCGAGGATTTCGCCTATATGCTGGAACAGCGGCCGGGCGCGTTCATTTTCTGCGGCAACGGCAACAGCGCTGGCCTCCATCATCCCGCCTACAATTTCAATGACGACGCGATCGTGTTCGGCACCTCGTACTGGATCAAGCTGGTCGAGAACACGCTGGCGGCGTGAGGCGCGGCAGTCGCCATTACCCGATCTCTTCGGGCGGTTTGGTGTGCCGGAACTTCCTGAGCAACGCCAAGTCGTAGCCGATCTTCAGGCATCCGCACACCACCAGCGGCAGGCCGGAAAATGGTCCGGCCAACATGAAGCCTGCGATAGCAGGACTGATTGACGATGCCAGGCTGCGCGGCACCGCAGTCACGCTCGCCGCCGCCGTCCGTTCCGCCGGTGTCACCACGGCCATCACGTAGGATGAGCGGGTGGGGACGTCCATTTGCGACAGCGCCGAGCGAACCAGCAGCAGCGACAGCACCACGGTCAAGCCCGAAGAAAAGGCTGCGGCGATCAGGCAGAGACTGGATGGGATGTGCGTGAACACCATGGTGTTGATGAGGCCGATACGCCTGGCGAGCCAGGCCGCAACCGGAAATGAAATTGCGCCGAGCAGGCTTGAGCAGAAGAAATACAGGCTCGCCGCTTCCAGCGACAGGTTGAAGCGTTGGAACAGCCAGAGCGCCAACAGCGACTGCACAACGAAGCCGCCGGCAAAGGCGTCCAGACTGAACAGGGCCGCAAGCCTGTAGACGATATTTCGGGATGGGCCGAGGGCCGCCTCCGGAACGTTTGCCGCACGGGTGTGGTCGCGCGGCAAGTGCCGGTAAAGAAATGCCGCCAAAACTCCTAGCGCGGCGTATCCATAAAACATCAGCTTGATGGCGGTAAGCTTCGACCAACCGTTGGACGCCAGTATCTCCGGCAATGCCGCCGCCAGTGATCCGACGGCCCCCGTCAACGAGCCTATCAGGCTGTAGCGGGCGAAAGCTCCGGTGCGGTCCCGGTCGGCGATCTCTTTGGTCAACAGCGCATGCTCAAGGGGAACCAGCATGCCCAGGTCGCCTCCCGATGGATTGATGCTTCCGATGAAGGCGACGAGCAGAACCGGCGCGAGGGTCTCCGTTGCCGGAAAGATGAGGCCCGTGAGCGCGATCAATCCGGCGCCGGCGAGAAAAAGGCTTCTCAGCTCAAAGCGCGGGGCGATGAAGCCGACAATCAATGTCAGCGCCGCGGTTCCCAGTAGCGAGGCGCTGGCGACGATTCCAATCAGCTGCGGCGAAAAGCCGATCGCCGAAAGGTAGACCGGGAGAATGATGATCGCAAAGCCATCGCCGAAGCTGCGAAGCGCCCGCGCGCCGTACAGACAAAGAATATCCGGCGGAGTTTTGTTCCAGGAGAACACCGTCATCGACAGATCCGCCACATGGTCACGCGGATCAAAATGCTGCCGCAGGACATGTCTCACCTCCGAGAATTGGAGCGAGACAACGCTTGGCTGCGTGACAGCTGACCGGGCGGTTGCCGATGGCCCGAACATCATGGCCGTATCACGCTAACCCCAGGCAAGCAACGGGTTTGAGATGGCTGGAACATTGCTCGTCAGGTGGCGTTGAGACGCAGGAAACGTCCCTCATCACCCGAATGGAGTGCGCTATGTCCGCGAAAGACAAAAACCTCAACGACCTCTTCCTCGATACGCTCAAGGACATCTACTACGCCGAAAAGCAGATTTTAAAGGCGCTGCCGAAGATGGCGAAGGCCGCCCAATCCGACAAGCTGCGCGCAGCGTTTGAAAAGCATCACGGTGAGACCGAAGGCCAGGTCGAACGCCTCGAGCAGATTTTCGAATTGATCGACAAACCGGCGCGAGGCAAGACCTGCGACGCAATCCAGGGCCTCCTCGACGAGGGCCAGGAGATCATGGACGAGTACAAGGGCTGCGAGGCGCTGGATGCCGGCATGCTGGCTGCGGCCCAGGCCGTCGAGCATTACGAAATCTCGCGCTACGGCACGCTGAAGCAATGGGCGCAGCAGCTCGGAATGAAGGACGCCGTGCGGCTGCTGGATCAAACCCTACAGGAGGAGAAGAAAACCGACGAAAGCCTGACGTCGCTGGCAGAAGCTTCCGTGAACCTCGCCGCGGCGGCTTGATCTTTAGTGTCCCGGACGCGGTGCAGCGCCCCCGGCGATGCGCAGCATCGTCCGGTGCGTTGCGTTGCGCCGCAGCGCCGGGACCCACTCGTCGTTAAATAAGATGTACCCCGGATCGGCAGCGCACCACGGCGCAAGCCATAGCGCGTCGAAGACACGCGTGAACGCGCTGATGGCGTTGCGCAGCATCCGGGGCAGACCTCTAGACCGCTACGCCGCGTGCGCCGATTTTCTCAACAGCGCCGCGGCAATTTTCAAATCATCGACGAAGCGTTCGTATTCCCGCGCCTTGGCGTCCGCGTCCGGCAGCCGCAACAGATAGGACGGATGCACCGTCACCAGCGCCTTGATCCCGTCATCCAGATCAATCGGGCGCCCGCGATTTTTATTGATGGGCGTGATTTTTCCGAACACGCTTTGCGCGGCAGTAGCACCCATCGCCACGACCAGATCAGGTTTGATCGAGGCCAGTTCGCGTTCGTACCATTGCCGGCACGCCTTGATCTCTGAGGTATTCGGCTTCTGGTGCAGGCGGATTTTTCCGCGCGGGACGAATTTGAAATGTTTCACCGCGTTGGTGACGTAGACCTTCTTGCGGTCGATGCCGGCTTCTTGCAGCGCCCGATCAAGCATCAACCCGGCAGGTCCTACGAACGGTTTGCCGGCAAGATCTTCCTTGTCGCCGGGCTGCTCGCCGACCAGCAGCACTTGCGCGTGCTGCGGGCCTTCGCCGAACACGGTCTGGGTCGCATTTTTCCAGAGATGACAGGCGCGGCAGCGGCTGGCTTCTTCGCGCAGGGTTTTGAGGCTGCTGCTGGACGCAGTTGTCATGGGCGTTTTCCAGTCGCCGTTGAGAATTCTCGCGGCGAGCGAGGCTCAATGCGGGCGGGGCGCCGAAGGTTCCTTCGATCCCATTGGGATTGCTCAGGAAAAACATAATCGCCGATCCCGATTGACTCTCTCGGTCATCTTAGTTTTATATTAGAACATATCATGAACAAATGGGCTGGCCGCGGGTTCACCTGAGAGACCTGTGACGGCCCAACAGGGAGCGGCGCGCATGCGAGAGCGCGATCAGCAAAAAGCCGGTTTTGCGCCCGATCGCGCTCTCATTTGTTTGAGAAAGCGCATGATCTTGTCGCCAAACCGCTCACACTTTGGCGGATCATGCGCCGCCCGCACGAACACGCTTGCGACTTTGCGCGGCAGCATCGAGCGCATCGAGGCGCATGGCGATGCGTATACGCCTGAGCGGGTGGCGCTCGGCCATGCCGACGCGGATGCGACGCTGCAGGGCGGCCTCACGGTGGGTGCGATGCACGAAGTGTTCGCCGATGCAGGCCGGCAAAGTGCCGCGGCGACGGGTTTTGTCGCGGGCCTTGCGGGGCGGGCGGCGGCACGGCGGCCGCTGGTTTGGGTGCGTCAGGATTTCACCGAGATTGAATCGGGCGCGTTGTCGATGAGCGGATTGGCCGAACTCGGTCTCGATCCGCGCCTCCTGGTGACGGTGCGCGCAGCCGATGTGGACACCGCGTTGCGAACCGCCGCCGACGCGTTCGCCTGCGATGCGCTGGGCGCCGTCGTGCTGGAAGTCTGGGGCGAAGCGCGACAACTCGATCTCGTCGCCAGTCGCAAGCTGACGCTGGCCGCGCAGGCGTCGGGTATCACCGGCCTGTTGCTGCGGGTGGCGGCTGAGCCACAGCCCTCAACGGCGGAGACGCGATGGATCGTGCGCGCGGCGCATTCGCCGCCGGCTGCACCTTTAATGCCTGCGGCGCCTTCAGTGCTGGCGGCGCCTTGGAGCACATGGGGCGCGCCGATGTTCGACGCGCAACTTGTCCGCAACCGTCATGGCCCTGTTGGGCGGTGGATCATGGAATGGAAATGTGATGAGTGCCTTTTCAGTAAACCGGCGGCGTATCCTCAGCCTGTGGCTGCCGCGCCTGCCCATCGACCGCATCAAACGCCAGCTCGCACGCAACAGCGCCGCGCCGGCTAAAAATTCCAACGACGATCCCAGTATCGTCGTCGCCAAACAAAACAATGCGCTGCAGATTTCCGCGCTGGATGATGCCGCCGCGCGTCTTGGGCTTGACATCGGCCTGCCGCTCGCCAATGCCCGCGCCATCTGTCCGCACTTAAGGGTGTTCGATGCCGACGAAATTGCGGACACGGAAACGCTAGATAACATCGCCGACTGGTGCGACCGCTTCACGCCGCTGGTGGCGCTCGATCCCCCGCATGGCCTGTTTCTTGACATCACCGGCTGCGCCCATCTGTTCGGCGGCGAGGCAGCGCTGATGCGGCTGGTGTGTGACGTGTTGACCGCGCAAGGTTTTGCGGTCAGCGCCGCCATCGCCGGCACCTCGGTGTGCGCGCGGACGATGACGCGTCATGTCCATGGCGGCATCATCCACGCGGGCGAGGAAGCCGAGGCGGTGAAACCGCTGCCGGTGTCGGCGCTGGGCGCCGACGATGCCATCACCCGGGGCCTGCGCCGCGCCGGATTGAAAACCATCGGCGATGTCGCCTGCCGCGCGCGGCATGAAATCACCGCAAGATTCGGCGCTGATTTTACCACCTTGCTGCAACACGCGATGGGGCAGGGCGATGCGCCGATCAGTCCCCGCAAGCCGCTGCCGGATTACATCGTGGAGAAGCGGTTTCCCGAACCGATCGCCACCGAAGGCGTGATATCGGCAACCTTATCCCGGCTGGCGCGGATGCTTGTCATGGCGATGGACCAGCAAGGCAAGGGCGCGCGGCGGCTGGAAGCCCGTTTCTTCCGCACCGATGGCGCGGTGCGCGCGATCGTGGTGGATACCGGACAACCCGTGACCAGGGGTGAGGTGATCGACCGCCTGTTTCGCGAGCGGCTCGATGCCTTGCACGATCCGCTCGATCCCGGTTTCGGATTCGATCTCATTCGCCTGTCCGCCAGCCGCACGGAAATCGTCGTGCAGCAGCAGCGCGATCTCGATGCCAATGTGCACGACAATGACGAACTGGCAGCATTGATCGACCGTATCGCCGCGCGCATCGGCGGACGGCGGGTGGTCGTGCACCTGCCGCAGGATACGCATATTCCGGAGCGCGCAGTGATGGCGGCGCCGGCGCAACACCATCTTGCCACAGCCGCGCGTGCGATCTGGCCGGCGCGGGTAGAGGGGGAGCCGCCGTTGCGGCCGTTGCGGCTGTTCGAGCGGCCGGAGCAAATCAAGGTTATCGCGCAGGTGCCGGATGGCCCGCCCGCCCGGTTTGTCTGGCGCCGCGCCACCCATGCCGTGGTCCGTGCCGAAGGCCCCGAGCGCGTCGCCATGGAGTGGTGGCGCCCGCAAGGCGAGATGCTGACGCGCGATTATTTCCGCGTCGAGGACGAGGCCGGTTTGCGGTTCTGGCTGTATCGCGACGGACTTTATGGCCGCGAGATCGAACAGGAGGAAGGCAAGGCGGTTCAGCCGAACTGGTTCATGCATGGACTATTCGCATGAACCGTCCTGGCGGCATTGCGCCAATGCCTGACTATGCCGAGATCGGAATCACGACGAATTTTTCGTTCCTGCGCGGCGGATCGCATCCGCAAGCCTACGTGCATCAGGCGAGCAAGCTTCGTCTTCCCGTCATCGGCATTGCCGACCATAACACGCTGGCGGGAGTGGTGCGGGCTTACAAGGAGCTTGAAAATCCCGAAGTTACATACAAGCCGAAGCTTCTGATCGGTTCGCGCCTCGTCTTTATGGACGGCACGCCGGACATTCTGGTCTATCCGCGCGACCGCGCCGCTTACGGCCGGCTGTGCCGGCTATTGACGCGCGGCAAGCGAGGCGATGATACCGATAAGGGCGAATGCCATCTGAGGCTCGATGACCTCCTGGAATTTGCCGAAGGGCAGCTTTTGGTCGCGATGCCGCCGCATCGCTTCGAGCAGGAGCAAGCGCTTAAGGTTCTCGGTCAATTGCAGCGCAGCCGCGCGGATGGGGTGTGGCTTGCAGCGAGCCTCTTGTACCGCGGCGACGACAAGCGGCGTCTTGGGCGGCTCCAGCGCATGGCCGCAACCGCCGGCGTGCCGCTGCTGGCGACCAACGAAGTGCTGTATCACCATCCCGCGCGCCGCCCGCTGCAGGATGTTCTCACCTGCATTCGCGAGAAAATCACCATCGAGACAATTGGCAAGCGTCTTGAAGCCAATGCGGAACGCTACCTCAAGCCCGCCGATGAAATGGTGCGGTTGTTTCGCGAGGCGCCGGAGGCGATCGCGGAAACCATGCGGTTTGCCGGCCGCATCAATTTTTCGCTGGCTCAGCTCAAATACCAGTATCCCGACGAGCCGGTGCCGCCGGGCAAGACCGCGCAGCGTCATCTGGAGGATTTGACCTGGCAGGGCGCGCACAAAAGATTCCCGGTCCGGATTTCACCCAAGACCAAAAAGGTTCTGCACAAGGAATTGCGCCTGATCAGGAAGCTCAAATACGCGCATTATTTTCTCACCGTGCACGACATCGTCCGCTACGCGCGCGAGCAAAAAATCCTTTGTCAGGGCCGGGGATCGGCGGCGAATTCAGCCGTGTGCTACGTGCTCGACATTACCTCCGTCGATCCGACCAAGGTCGATCTGCTGTTCGAGCGTTTTATTTCCAAGGAACGGCTGGAGCCGCCCGATATCGACGTCGATTTCGAGCATTCGCGGCGCGAGGAGGTGATGCAGTATGTCTATCGGAGATATGGCCGTCACCGCGCCGCTGTCATCGCAACCGTCATTCATTACCGGCCGCGCAGCGCGATCCGCGATGTCGGCAAGGCGCTGGGCCTGACCGAAGACGTGACCGCGGCGCTGGCGGATACGGTGTGGGGAAGCTGGGGCGATGGCCTCACCGAGATGCAGGTTAGGCAGGCCGGACTTAAGCCCGACAATCCCATGATTCATCGCGCGGTGGCGCTGGCGGCCGAACTGATCGAATTCCCGCGACACCTGTCGCAGCATGTCGGCGGCTATGTGCTGACGCAGGACCGGCTCGACAGCTATGTGCCGATCGGCAATGCGGCGATGGACGATCGCACCTTCATCGAATGGGACAAGGACGACGTCGACGCATTGAACATGATGAAGGTCGACGTGTTGGCGCTGGGGATGCTGACCTGCATCCGAAAATGTTTTGACCTTATCGCGCATCATAAAGGCGAGCGTTACGAGCTGGCAACGATCCCTCAGGATCAGGCAGAGGTCTACGACATGCTCTGCCGAGGCGAATCGCTCGGCGTATTCCAGGTCGAAAGCCGCGCGCAGATGAACATGCTGCCGCGCCTGAAGCCGCGGGTATTTTACGACCTCGTCATCGAAGTCGCGATCGTCCGGCCAGGTCCGATTCAGGGCGACATGGTGCACCCTTATCTACGACGACGGAATGGCATTGAGAAGGAGCACTATCCTTCACCTTCGCCCGACCGTGGCGATAAGGATGAACTGTATAATGTCCTGCACAAGACGCTCGGCGTACCGCTGTTTCAGGAACAGGCGATGCGTATCGCGATCGAGGCGGCAAAATTCACTTCCGAAGAAGCCAACGGGTTACGCCGCTCGATGGCGACGTTTCGGAACGTCGGCACCATCGGCAAATTCGAAGACAAGATGATCGGCAACATGATCGCGCGCGGCTACGATCCCGAATTCGCCAAAAACTGTTTTGAGCAGATCAAGGGTTTCGGCAGCTACGGTTTCCCGGAAAGCCATGCCGCGAGCTTTGCGCAACTCGTTTATGTCTCATCATGGCTCAAATATTGGCATCCGGATGCGTTCTGCTGTGGATTGCTGAATTCGCAGCCGATGGGCTTTTATGCCCCGGCGCAGATCGTCGGCGATGCCCGCAAGAACGGCGTCGAGGTGCGGGAGATCGATGTGTCGTTCAGTTACGCGCAGACAACGATGGAGGAGCAAAGCGGGAAATATCATGCCGTGCGGCTTGGCTTTCGTCAGATCGACGGTTTCAAATGGGCCGATCCGGACGAGGAATTTTTGAGACAAAAAAGCGGTAAGCCAAAGGCGGAGGATTGGGCCGAGCGCATTGTCGCCGCCCGCCAACGCCGCCCCTTCACCTCGCTGGAAGATTTTGCCCGCGACACGGGCTTACCCAAGCGCGCGCTGATCCTGCTGGCGGATGCCGATGCGTTTCGCTCCATCGGCCTCGATCGCCGCGCAGCACTTTGGGCGGTGCGGCGCCTGCCCGATGACGTGCCGCTGCCGCTGTTCGAAATTGCCGCCGCGCGCGAGCAGCCCGACGAGAATGCGCAAGACTTGCCTGACATGCCGCTGCCGGAACAGGTGGTCGCCGACTACCAGACCATCCGGCTGTCGCTGAAGGGCCATCCGATGGAATTTCTGCGGCCGATGTTTGCCAGCGAACGCGTCATCGCCTGCGAAGACGTCTGCCATGACAATGACAAGCAATATGTCCGCTGCGCCGGCGTGGTGCTGGTGCGGCAGCGCCCGGGCAGCGCCAAGGGCGTCGTCTTCATGACCTTGGAGGATGAAACCGGCATCGCCAATATCGTGGTGTGGCCGAAGGTCATGGAACGGTTTCGCAAGGAGGTGATGGGCGCGCGGCTGGTGCTGGTCGAAGGATATATTCAAAGCAGCCCGGAACACGTGACCCATCTGGTCGCCGAACGATTGTTCGACCGCTCCCGTGATCTGGTGCACCTCGCCAATGACGCGCTCGGCCGAAAACATCCGGTGCCGGCCGGCCCGGCGCTGATCGAACCGCTGCATGACGACCGGCGTCAGCACCCGGACAATCCAGCCCGGAAAATCCGCCATCCGCGCAACGTCCGCATCCTGCCGCCCTCGCGGGATTTTCATTAGAGCGTGAGCTTATAAATCAATCGCGCTGGCGGACGCCTGCTTTCGTGCGCATTACGGACTCAAGTCGGACATCGCGTGAGGTCCGATAAGGTGCCTGCCATAAGGCGATCTTTGAGCGCCGGCGGCAATGGTGTCCACTCCCCAGACGGCAGCAACGCTGATCAGAGCTCTCCTCGGCGGTATATTTAGAATGACGTGATTTCGCCTACTCGCTCAACAAGATGCGCACGCGAGGGTGCAGGGTCAAACCGATCGGCGAAATATTGCGTTTCGTTGGCCACCAGT
>Ga0068853_100001044_pt1 | contig 19587 bp, 17 predicted proteins | sample KBSCornC32_FD_65655 | JGI IMG/M metagenome (GOLD analysis project Ga0068853, IMG submission 65655) | Corn rhizosphere microbial communities from Kellogg Biological Station, Michigan, USA - KBS Corn C3-2 | ecosystem: Host-associated > Plants > Roots > Rhizosphere > Soil ...
GACGATATCATTGAGGACCCAGAAGCCGAGGTCCTGCATGATGGCGCCGACGCGGAAAATGTTGTGGTAGGAGCCGATCACCCACAGCGTCGCTGACGGTTTCATGACGCGGCGGCAGGCGAGCAGCCAGGCGCGGGTGAAATCGTCATAGGCGGCGAAGGATGAAAACTTGTCCCAGTCATCGTTGACGGCATCGACGTGGGATTCGTCGGGGCGCTTGAGATCGCCCTTGAGCTGCAGGTTGTACGGAGGATCTGCGAATACCAGGTCGACCGAAGCGGCCGGTAATTTCGACATCTCGGCGACGCAATCGCCTACGACGATACGACTATCGGAAGCGGACTCAAATTTAGTGCGGGGCGCCTTTGCAGACGCCCCGCGACGCGACACAACCATGACTCAAATACTCTGACTCAGGCGACGCTGTCGGCGACGCGGGACTAAACAACCGACTGGCGATACATTGACCGGGCAAAGTAAAAATCGACTTAATCGATGATGTCGTCGAACGCGATTGGGCGGTTCTCGCACTAGGCAATTTTTGCCGGGCAGGATATTGATTAATGGAATGGAAATTTTACGTTACTGGCGCGTTGGGTATCTGCGAGTGAGCTGCAAGCAAGCCGGAACGAGGAAAAGCCGCCATGCGTTACGATGACTTCCGCCGCAGCGACGACATCGATGATCGTCGCGGCGACGATGGCGGCGGAATGGGCGGCGGTGGAGGCGGTTTCGGCCTTCCGATGGGCGGCGGCGGGCTCGGCATCGGCACCATCATCGTGCTCGGCCTGGTCGGCTACGCGTTCGGCATCGATCCGCGCATCCTGATCGGCGGCGCGGAAATTCTCACCGGTGGCGGCCAGGCGCCGAGCTATCAAACCGATCGCAGGTCCGGGCCCGTCAAGACCGGCGCGCCTACCGATGAGATGGGCAGCATGATCTCCGGCGTCCTCGGCGAGATCGACGACCGCTGGAGTGAGATCTTCCAGGCCAGCGGGCAATCCTTTACGGGTCCGCGCATTGTGCTGTTCCGCAACGCCACCAATGGCGGGCGCTGCGGCATGGCGCAGGCGGCGATGGGACCGTTCTACTGCCCGCCGGACAAGACGATTTTCCTCGACACCGGATTTTTCCGTCAGGTCGAGACCCGGTTTCGCGGCTGTTCAGGCAATGCCTGCAAGTTCACAGCGGCCTATATCATCGCCCATGAAGCGGGGCATCACGTCCAAAACCTGCTCGGCATCCTGCCGCGGGTGACACGGCTGCAGCAGCAGGCCGGCAGCAAGGCGGAAGCCAATGCGCTGCAGGTGAAAGTCGAGTTGCAGGCGGATTGCTTGTCCGGCGTCTGGGTCAACCGCGAGCAGAAGAAACGTCCGGGATTCCTTGAAGCGGGCGATATCGACGCGGCGCTGACGACGGCAACCGCGATCGGCGACGATACGCTGCAGCGGCAAACCACCGGGCGGGTGGTGCCGGATTCGTTCACCCACGGCTCCGCCGCGCAAAGAAAGCAATGGTTCATGACCGGATATCAGCAGGGCACGGTGCAGGCCTGCAATACGTTCGGGGCGGGTTCGTTGTAACAGGCCGGCGTCATTCCGGGGCGCGCTGAAAGCGCGAACCTCAGATGTGCGATTGCACATCGGGGAATCTCGGCGCCAAACTCATGAGATTTCCGGATCGGCCCGCTTCGCGGCCTGTCCGGAATGACGGACGAGGGTTCGCAATGTCTTCCATCGATGAATCCAAACAATTCGTGCCGCTCAACATTGCGGTGCTGACGATTTCCGACACGCGCTCGCTTGCGGATGACAAATCCGGAACCACGCTGTCGGAGCGGCTGATCGCCGCCGGTCATACGCTCGCGGCGCGCGAGATCATCGTCGACGACGTCGATGCGATCCGCATCATCATCAAGAGATGGATCGCCGACGCTGGTATCGATGTTATCATCACCACCGGCGGCACCGGCTTCACCGGCCGCGACGTGACGCCGGAGGCGATCGAGCCGCTGTTCGAAAAGCGGATGGATGGCTTCTCCACCGCCTTTCACATGCTGAGCTACGCCAAGATCGGCACCTCGACGATCCAGAGCCGCGCCACCGCGGGGGTCGCGGGCGCGACGTTTATCTTCTGCCTGCCGGGATCGCCCGGCGCCTGCCGCGACGGATGGGATGGCATCCTTGCCGCCCAGCTCGATTACCGCACGCGGCCCTGCAATTTCGTCGAGATCATGCCGCGGCTCGACGAACATCTGCGGCGCCCGAAGGCAAAGGGCGCATCGGCATAGTCGTCGTCCTAAAGTTTCAACTCCCAGGTCTCGCCGATCAGGTCTTGCCCGAAACTTCGATGCGGCTCGCTTGCCACCAGCACGAAGCCGGCATCCTGATAGATCTTGCGCGCGGCGACCAGAATGCTTTGCGTCCACAGCGTCATCCTCTTGTAGCCCTTCTCGCGCGCGGAGCGGATGCATTGCTCGACCAGCGCGCGCCCGATGCCAAGCCCGCGCGCTTCTTTCTCCACCAGCAGCAGTCGCAGCCTGGCGAGTTCGTCAGAGGCCCTTACCAGGAAGACCGAGCCGAGCGGCCTGCCGTCGGCTTCCGCAATCCAGCAATGCTCGCGAGGCGCATCATAGTTCTTGATGAACTGCGCGCAGATCTCGGCGACCAGCGCCTCGTAGCTGATGTCCCAGCCATACTCATCGGCATAGGCGATGGACTCTCTCGAGATCACCCAGCCCATGTCGCCGACGCGATGGCTGCGTAGCAGGAAGGAGGGACGCGCGCGCTCAGGCGGCTCCAGCAGATTCTCGATCGTGGCCATGGCCTCGGTCAGGCGGCGGCCATCGGTGGCCGAAAGCTTCGCCAGCATCGCGCCGACTTCGTCCTGTGAACTGCGGTCGAGTTTGGCAGCGGCCTCGCGCCCCTTGGCGGTCAACGCCAGCCGGTATTGCCTGCGGTCCGATGCCAGCGGCGTTCGCGTGATCAATCCGTCTTCGTCGAATTTCTGGACGATCCGGCTGAGGTAGCCGGGATCAAGCCCGAGTTCGATCCCGATCTCTTTTGCAGCCGGGTCTTCCCGGTGCGCGAGTTCGTACAGCACCCGCGCCTCGCTCAGCGAGAACGGACTTTTCAGGAGGTGCTGGTCGAGCACGCCAAGCTTGCGGGTGTAGAAGCGGTTGAAGGCGCGCACCGTCGCGATCTGGCCAAAGGAATCGTTCTGGGACATGGCGTACCTCGATACTTGCCATAGTCAAATAAGTATTTGACTTTGGCAAGTATATTTTGGCGCGCACGGCGATTCCTACTTTGCATGGGGTTGTTTTCGCAATTTTGAATCAGGCCCTGTTTCGGGACACAGAGATGTTCAGGCCACCATCATGATCCGGCTGCGCAGCAGCGTGCGCGACGAGCGGCCGAGTTGCCGGAGCAGCCGGGCCTCGGAGCGGCGGGCGTCCGGCGCGTAGCCCCCGAGCCGGTCGTAATGGTCCCGCGCGATCAATAGTCCCTGGTCCGCCGACGGTCCCGCAATCATCCGCGCGATGAATTTGAAACCGTCGCGCAGGCGGGTATCAGCATAGGGCGAGCGGGCGTAGCGGAAGATGCCGGCGCGGGGACGGCCGCTGCTCGAGACGCGCTGGATGAATTGCGCGGTCTCATCGATCCAGCCACTGTCCAGCACGGCGCCGGCATGCAGGAACATCAGCCAGGGCGAGCGGGCCTGGCGGGCGCCGGCCGCCAGTGCTGCCGCATGTGATCCCTCGAACCGCAGGAAGCGGCAGCCCGCGACATCGGCGACCCGCTCGATCACCCCGGTGCCGGCGCGATCGACCAGCAGCACCTCACTCACCACGCCGGCTGCAGCGCCCGGCACCAGCGCCGCAAGCGTGGCGACGGCGGGCTGCTCGACACCTTCGGTGGGGATAATGACGCTCAGCATTGACCGCGCTTCGATCCCTGGAGGGAATAAGAAAACGCCGCACTGTTATCACCTTGTCACAATCAAATCAGCCTTCGGCGTGCAGCTTTTTGCGGCAATCGCGAGCCGTCGGAGCCGTCGGCCCAGCCGACGCGGCAGCCGGCCTGGCTGTGGACGGCTGCTACTTGTTCTTGATTTGTTCTCGGCACGTGTTATGTTCTGACCATGAGCCGAGCATCCTCTCATGCCCTCAAGCACCCGCCGGTCACGGCGCCCTCCGAGCCGGCGGGTGCGCCTTCTTCTTTTCCTGAACTCGCGGTCGCGATCGAGCGCGAGCGGCGGCGCGGCCGCGGCGCCCAATCCAACGAAAGCGGCCGCTTTGAGGCTGAAGCGCGCGTCGCCTTCGATGACGGCTGGCAGAGCCTCGATGAATTGCCGCCGTTCAAGACAACGGTTTCCGTGGATACCGCGCGCAAAGTCATCACCCGCAACGATTCTCCCGATATCGGCTTCGACCGCTCGATCAATCCTTATCGGGGCTGCGAGCATGGCTGCGTCTACTGCTTTGCGCGGCCGACCCACGCCTTTCTCGGGCTGTCGCCGGGGCTCGACTTCGAATCAAAGCTGTTCGCCAAGCCGGACGCGCCCGCACTGCTGGAAAAGGAACTGGCAGCGCAGGATTATGAACCGCGCATGATCGCGATCGGCACCAACACCGATCCCTATCAGCCGATCGAGCGCGAGCGGAAGATCATGCGCGGCATTCTCGAAGTGCTGGAGCGCGCATCGCACCCCGTCGGCATCGTCACCAAATCGGCGCTGGTAACGCGCGACATCGACATTCTCGCGCGCATGGCAAAACGCAGTCTCGCCAAGGTGGCGCTGTCGGTGACCACGCTCGATGCCGGGCTCGCACGCACCATGGAACCGCGGGCCTCGACGCCAACGCGGCGGCTCGAGGCGCTGCGGCAACTGTCCGATGCGGGAATTCCGACCACGGTGATGGTTGCGCCGGTAATCCCGGCACTGAACGATTCCGAGATCGAGCGGATTCTTGATGCGGCGGCGCATGCCGGCGTCAAGGAAGCGAGCTATGTGCTGCTGCGGCTGCCGCTGGAGGTGCGCGACCTGTTCCGCGAATGGCTGATGGCCAATTATCCCGACCGCTACCGCCACATCTTTACGCTGATCCGCGACATGCGCGGCGGGCGCGACTACGATTCGCAGTGGGGAACCCGGATGAAGGGTACCGGACCGATGGCCTGGATGATCGGACGCCGGTTCGAGATCGCCTGCGAGAAGCTCGGGCTCAACAAGCGGCGGTCGAAATTGACCACCGATCATTTCGCCCGGCCGAAACGCAGCGGGCGGCAGCTCAGTTTGTTTTAGTCAACCCTTGCCGTTCAGGGAGGGAAGAGAAATGAATAGCGGGAATTGAGCTGAGTTCCCGGTTGCGCCACCGGGCTCGCTTGCAGCACGATCCCCGGCATGATTCGCGACAAATCCGACAAAGAGCCAGCCAAGCTGCCAAAGGGCGTGATCGCCGTCGCGCCGCCGAGCTTTCGCCGCGAGCGCGCGCTGATCAAGCGCGGCGTCTGGCCGGTGGCCGGGTGCGACGAGGCCGGGCGCGGTCCGCTGGCGGGCCCGGTAGTGGCCGCGGCCGTCGTGCTCGACCCCAAGCGGATCCCCAAGGGCATCGACGATTCCAAGCGGCTGACGCCGGAGCGCCGCGAGGAACTGTTCGAGGAAATTTGCGCCACCGCGTCGTTTGCGGTGGCCTTCGGCTCGCCGGCGCGGATCGATCGCGACAATATTTTGCGCGCGTCGCTGTGGGCGCTGGCGCGCGCAGTGCAGGCGCTGCCGGAAATGCCGAAACATGTGTTCGTCGATGGCCGCGACCGGCTCGATACGCCCTGCGACTGCGAGGCGGTGATCGGCGGCGACGGGCTGGTCGTCTCGATCGCGGCGGCATCGATCATCGCCAAGGTGACGCGCGACCGGCTGATGTGCGCGCTCGCGCAGGATTGCCCGGGTTACGGTTTCGAGTCCCACAAGGGTTACAGCGTTCCCGAGCATCTCGAGGCGCTCGATCGGCTCGGACCCACCGTGCATCATCGCCGGTTGTTTGCACCGGTCGTTGCGGCACGGGAACGGCATCAGGCGATGGCGATCGAAGGCGAGGTCGTCGCGATGGAAACCCGGATTTCCGTTGAGATCGCGACTGCGGGCTGATGTAGTTGCCTCAGCTGGCTCCGGGCTTTATTACCATCACATTGACGAGCACGAAGCGTCGGCCCTCATGGTGAGGAGCGCATCTTGCGCGTCTCGAACCATGAGGACCTCATCCTTCGAGACGCGACGAAGACGTCGCGCTCAGCGATGAGGCGGGTTCCTGCCGGTCAACTCGAAGCAAAAGCGATCCAGCCGTTTCATGCGTTTCACCTCCCTGATTATCGAACTGATCCGCGCCCGGCCGCGGCTGGTGGTGTGGCTTGCGGTGCTGTTTCAGGCGGCGCTGTGGCTGATCCTGCCGTTACTGCTGTATCGAAGCCCTCCGGGCGATCTGGCCACGGTGCTGGCCTATGGCCGCGAATACCAGGTGGGAACCGACCTCGGCCCGCCGCTGGCGTTCTGGCTTGCCGACATCGCGTTTCGCGCCGCCGGCAATCACATGTTCGGCGTCTATCTGCTGGCACAGCTTTGTTCGATCGCGACCTTCGGGGCACTGTACCAGCTGGCACGCGCGGTCGTCGGCGGACAACAGGCGGTGCTCGCGGTCTTGCTGACGTTGACGGTTACGGCATTCAGTTCGCCCGGCGTCGAGTTCGGCCCCCTGGTGCTGGCGCGCCCGCTCTGGGCGCTGCTGCTGCTACATAGCTGGCAACTGATCGGCCAGGGCCGGCGCAACGCGTGGTTCGCCTGGTCCATCGAAGCCGGGCTGTTGTTGCTGACGACCTCCACCGCAATCGGCCTGTTGCTGCTGCTGGCCGGATTCGCGCTTGCGACCGCGCGCGGACGCCGCACGCTGATGTCGTTCGATCCGCTGTTCGCGCTCTTGGTGATTGCTGTGCTGGCATTGCCGTATCAGGTCTGGGTGATCCGCGCCGATACGCTGGCGCTGCCGCACTGGCCGGCGATCGCGGATTTGCGCGGGAGGGCGCTGCACTGGGCTGCATTGCTTGGCGGCCTGCTGGTGGCGATATCCGGCATCGTGCTACTGGTGGCTGTCAACTCCGGCTGGTTCGTCCGCAATCCCGAAGAGGCGCCGATCATCTATCGGCCGCCGGTCGATCCGCTGGCGCGCGATTTCGTCTATTTCTTCGCCATCGCCCCCGCGCTCGCGGGAAGCCTGATCTCCGGCCTGTTCGACCTCGATCGCGTCGCGGGCGGGACCGGGATTGCGCTTTTGATGTCGGGACTGGCGGCGATCGTCGCGGCCGGCGATCTGGTTCAGCTGCGGCGTCAGCGTATGCTGCGCTCGGTCTGGGCGGCGGTCATCATCGCGCCCGCACTCGCGGCCATCGCGACGACGCTTTTTCTGCCCTGGAGCGGCAGCGGCGAGGTGGCGACGTCGCTGCCCGCGACTGCGATCGCGCGTTTTTTTGGCGACAGCTTTGAGCGGCGCACCAACCAGCGGCTGCGGGCGGTGGCCGGCGATGCTCAGCTTGCGAGCCTGATCGCACTGGACGCCGGGCGTCCGCATCTGTTGCTCGATGCAACGCCGGCGCGCACCCCGTGGCTGACGACGACAAAGTTCAACGAAACCGGCGGCGTGGTGGTCTGGCGCGCATCTGACACGGTGGGCACGCCGCCGGCCGACATTGTGCAGCGATTTCCCGGGCTGGTGCCGGAAGTGCCGCGGGCGTTCGAGTGGCTGGTCACCGGCCGCCAGCCGCTATTGCGGATTGGCTGGGCCATTGTGCGACCAAAGACGCCGTAACGATGGCGGCTCCTCATGGTGAGGAGTGCGTCTTCGCGCGTCTCGAACCACCAGGTCACGCGGTCTCCATCCTTCGAGGGGCGGCTAAGCGGCCGCCCTCAGGATGAGGAAGACGGCGCCTGCTCCAGCGCTTTGGCGATCGCGCGCAAATCCTGCCACGCCATGCGCTTGTAGGACGGCGAACGCAGCAGGTAGGCCGGATGGAAGGTCGCGATCGCGCGGATCACCCGCGTACCAGTGTCGTAATCGAACCAACGCCCACGAGTTTTCATGATGCCCTCGCGCGTCGACAGCAAGGTCTGGGTCGAGGGATTGCCGAGCGTCACCAGCACGTCCGGATTGACCAGTTCGATTTGCCGCTGGATGAACGGCAGGCAGATTTGCGTCTCCTGCGGCGTCGGCGTGCGGTTGCCCGGCGGCCGCCACGGAATGACATTGGCGATGTAGGCGCTGGAGCGGTCGAGCCCGATCGCCGCGATCATCCGGTCCAGGAGCTTGCCCGAACGTCCGACGAAGGGCAGCCCCTCGATGTCTTCCTCCCGCCCGGGGGCCTCGCCGACGAACATGATACGCGCCTGCGGATTGCCGTCGGCGAATACCAGGCGCGTGGCGGTCGATTTCAGCGCGCAGCCGTCGAATTTCTCCAGTAGCGCCCGCAGCGCCCCGAGCGTCGGCGCGGTCCGCGCCGCTTCGCGCGCCGACAGGATCGCCGCCTCCGGCGCCAGCGCTGCCTCGCCGCGTGCGGCCGGGATTATGGCGGTGGTCCTGACCGGGTTGGGCAGCGCGGTTTCGCGGGGCGCGGCGGGGATGATATCGGGGTCGGACAGCCGGTTGACAGGCTCCTCCGTCAGCGCACAGTCGACACCGGCCTCGATATAAAAGGCGAGCAATTGCTGGACGGTAGGGGCGGGATCAGGCGTCATGGCGGGATGTCAGAGGCATGCTTTCAATCTAGGTCGGATCGGGCCGCAGCGAAACGCCCCAACGCCGATTTCCATGGTTGTTCTTCATGCAAAAATCGGAAACAAACGACCTTTGGAGACGTTCTCAACCTGCCTGAGACCAGATCATGAGCACCGAAGAGCTGCCGCCGCGCGAATCCATGGAATTCGACGTCGTGATCGTCGGCGCCGGGCCGTCGGGTCTGGCCGCCGCGATCCGGCTGAAGCAGCTCAATGCCGATCTTGCAATTGTTGTGGTGGAGAAGGGCTCCGAGGTCGGCGCGCATATTTTGTCCGGCGCGGTGATCGATCCGGTGGCGCTCGACAAGCTCGTTCCGGATTGGCGCGAGGACACCGACTGCCCGCTGAAGACGCAGGTCAAGACCGACAAGTTCTACTGGATGACCCAGGGCAGCGCGATCCCGCTGCCGAACATCATGATGCCGCCGCTGATGAACAACCATCATTGTTATATCGGCTCGCTCGGCAATGTGTGCCGCTGGCTCGCGCGCAAGGCCGAGGCGCTCGGTATCGAGATTTACCCGGGCTTCGCCGCGACCGAGGTGCTCTATGATGAAAAAGGCGCGGTGCGCGGCATCGCGACCGGCGACATGGGCATCGCCAAGGATGGCTCGCACAAATCGTCCTATACCCGCGGCATGGAACTGCTCGGCAAATACACGCTGTTCGCCGAAGGCGCGCGCGGCAGCCTGACCAAGCAGCTGATCGCGAAATTTGCCCTCGACGCCAACAGCCAACCGCCGAAATTCGGCATCGGCCTCAAGGAAGTCTGGCAGATCGATCCCGCCAAGCACCGGAAGGGCCTGATCCAGCATTCGTTCGGCTGGCCGTTGAACAATTCGACCGGCGGTGGCTCGTTCCTCTACCACTACGACGACAATCTAGTGGCGGTCGGCTTCGTCGTGCATCTCAATTACGACGACCCTTATCTGTCGCCGTTTGACGAATTCCAGCGCTACAAGACGCACCCCGCGGTCCGCGACCTGTTCGAAGGCGGCAAGCGGCTCGGCTACGGCGCGCGCGCCATCACCGAGGGCGGGTATCAATCGGTGCCGCGCCTGAGCTTCCCGGGCGGCGCGCTGATCGGCTGCGCGGCGGGTTTTGTGAACGTGCCGCGCATCAAGGGCGTCCATAATGCGGTTGGTAGCGGCATGCTGGCGGCCGAACACGTCATTGCTGCGCTCGGCGCCGGCCGCGCCAACGATGAACTGATCGAGTACGAGAATGCGTGGCGCGATTCGGCGGTCGGCAAGGATTTGTACCGGGTCCGCAACGTCAAACCGCTGTGGTCGAAGTTTGGCACCATCATCGGCGTTGCGCTCGGCGGCATCGATATGTGGTGCAACACGCTCGGTTTCTCGCTGTTCGGAACGCAGTCGCATGCCAAGCCCGACCGCAAGACGCTCGATCCGGCGAATGCGCATACCCCGATCGCGCCGCCGAAACCGGACGGCAAGCTCACCTTCGACAGGCTGTCGTCGGTGTTCCTTTCCAACACCAATCACGAAGAGGACCAGCCGGTTCACCTGAAGGTCGCCGACATGAGCCTGCAGAAGACATCCGAGCATGATGTCTATGCGGGTCCGTCAAACCGTTATTGCCCGGCCGGCGTCTATGAATGGGTCGAGGAGGCGACCGGGCCGCGCTTCGTCATCAACGCCCAGAATTGCGTCCATTGCAAAACCTGCGATGTGAAGGACCCCAACGGCAATATCACCTGGGTTCCGCCGGAAGGCGGCGGCGGACCCAATTATGAGGCGATGTAACCACGATTGCGTGAGCCGATGCCTGCGGAGGCGGGCGGCGGCCACGATACGGCCACACTGGAAGCGTTTTGAGGCGAAGCGGGCAAAGTTTTCGGGCGAAGCTGGCCAGATCGGCAATCACCCTGGCGTTTCCTGCCATTCGATTCGCCACCCCGTATCCTTGCGGTTGAACGCCAAACGCGGCATTGTCCCAAGCCTTGATGCCGCCGGTTGGGTTCGCATTCGAGACGATCCGTAAATTCCTTGAGCTTAAGGCGAACCGTGATGTTTTCCATTCGTTTCAATCGCTGGACGATTGCCGCATTCGCCGTCACCGCGTTGGCAGTGCCTGGCTCGCTTTCGGCCCAGACGCCCGATCATCCGTCTGACAATTCGGCGCAATTTCCCTCAAGCCGCGATCTGAAATCGCTGACGACGTCGGGCAGCTATCTGGCCGCCCGCCATGCCAGCGTGGAGCGAGACTCCAACTCGGCGGCGACGTTTTATCGCTCGGCGCTTCGCTCCGATCCGAAGAACAACGAATTGCTGGATCGCGCGTTCATTTCATCGCTGGCGGACGGCGATATCGACGAGGCCGTGAAGCTCGCCGACCGGATCTTGACGATCGACAAATCCAACCGCGTCGCCCGGCTTGTGGTGGGCGTGCGCGATCTGAAGCTGAAGAAATATGCCGCCGCGCAGTTGAACATCAATCAGTCGATTCGCGGACCGATCACGGATCTGGTCGCGACGCTGCTGTCGGGTTGGGCCAGTTACGGCGCCGGCGACATCAAGACGGCCGTCGCCAACATCGACAAGCTGACGGGTCCGGAATGGTATCCGATTTTCAAGGACCTGCACTCCGGCATGATCCTGGAGCTCGCGGGCAAGGAAAAGGACGCCGGCGCGCGGCTCGAGCGGGCCTACAAGCTCGACGATTCGATGCTGCGCGTGGCCGACGACTATGGGCGCTGGCTGTCGCGCAACAAGGATGCGGCGGCGGCAAGGGCGATCTACGAGGCCTTCGACAAGAAGCTGCCGCGGCACCCGCTGGTGCTGGAAGAGCTGCGCGAAACCAAAGCCGGCAAGAAGCTGTCGCCGCTGGTCGATTCGCCGCAGACCGGCGCCGCCGAGGCGCTTTACGGCATCGGCGCAACGCTGACGCGCCGCGGCGGCGAGGATCTGGCGCTGGTCTATTTGCAACTCTCGCTGTACCTCGCGCCCAATCATCCGTTGGCGCTATTGTCGCTGGCCGATCTCTACGAATCGGTGAAGAAGCCGGCGATGGCGATCAAGGTCTACGAGCGGATGCCCGCGAGTTCGCCGCTAAAGCGCAATGCGCAGATTCAGCTTGCGACCAATCTTGACGCGGCCGAACGCAGCGAGGAGGCGATCAAGATTCTAAAAGGCGTCACGACGGAGGATCCCAAGGACATCGAAGCCGTTATGGCGCTCGGCAATATCGAGCGAGGCCGCAAGAAGTTCGCCGACTGCGTCCAGACCTACTCGCAGGGCATTGCTGCATTGCCGGCGGCGAGCGAAAAGAACAACTGGGTCTATTACTATTACCGCGGCATCTGCGAGGAGCGTTCCAAGCAGTGGGGCAAGGCGGAAGCCGATATGCGCAAGGCGCTCGATCTGCAGCCCGAACAGCCCCATGTGCTGAACTATCTCGGCTATTCTTGGATCGATCAGGGCATCAATCTCGACGAAGGCATGAAGATGATCAAGCGCGCCGTCGAGCAGCGCCCGGACGACGGCTATATCGTGGACTCGCTGGGCTGGGCCTATTACCGCATCGGCAATTACGAGGACGCGGTCAAAAATCTCGAGCGCGCCATCGATCTCAAGCCTGAAGACCCGACCATCAACGACCATCTCGGCGACGCCTATTGGCGCATCGGCCGCACCCTGGAAGCCAGATTCCAGTGGGCCCATGCCCGCGACCTGAAACCCGAGCCGGAAGAGTTGCCCAAGATCGAAGCCAAGCTCGAAAACGGCCTGCCCGATGACACTTCCTCGGCGGCCTCCGCGGACAAGAAAAAAGAAGACGGCAAGGGCGGCTGATCGAAGGGCTGGATCGGCGATGCCGGGGCTAATTGAGGACGGGCGTGCCAAAGTCAACCTGACCCTTCGGGTGGTCGGGCGGCGTACTGACGGCTATCACGACCTCGAAAGTGTGGTGGCGTTCGCCGATTGCGCCGATCGCCTCAGCCTGACGCTCGGATCGAAACTTCATCTCAAGGCCACCGGGCCGCTTGCGCAGGATTGCGGCGAGAGTGCCGACAACCTCGTGTTCAAGGCCGCGCAATTGCTCGGCGAACGCGTGCCGGACCTGCGGCTCGGCGAGTTCACCCTCGACAAGGTGCTGCCGGTCGCAGCCGGTATTGGCGGCGGTTCGGCCGACGCTGCCGCGGCGCTGCGGTTGCTGGCGCAGGCAAATGGCCTTGCCCTCGACGACGCGCGACTGATCGAGGTCGCGCAATTGACCGGCGCGGATGTGCCGGTTTGCCTGGCCTCGCGCGCCTGCGTGATGACCGGCGTCGGTGAAACGCTGCTGCCCTTGAGCCTGCCGAAGATGCCATGCGTGATGGTCAATCCGCGCGTTCCGGTAGCGACCAGGGATGTGTTCGAAGCGCTGGGTCTGCGCAGTGGCGAATTGCTGGTGGGCGCCACCGATGTGCTTCAAGCAACCGCCTGGCCGGAAGCAGGCGCATCGCTCGAAGACTGGGTCGAAGTGCTTGCTGAAAGTTCCAATGACCTCGAAGCGCCGGCAACGCGCATACATCCCGTGATCGCTGAGGTGATCTCGGCACTCAACGCCACCAATGGCGCCTGGCTGGCGCGGATGTCGGGGTCGGGCGCTACCTGCTTTGCGATCTTCGAGAACACCGCCGAAGCGCATCGCGCGGCGCAAAAAATCCAGCTCGATCACCCGCAGTGGTGGGTGCATGCGGGTGTGCTGAGCTAGGAAGACAATGAGCCGCCGCACTTCTCCCTCGCCCCGCTCTTGCGGGGAGAGGGTAGGGCTGAGGGGCTCTTGCGGTCCGCAATTTCTGAAGACGTTACGAATGCACTGCCTCGCCCCTCACCCGGATCGCCAAAGGCGATCCGACCTCTCCCCTAAAGAACGGACCTGAAGAACGGGGAGAGGTTAAAGCAAGCGAGTCAGTGCGACCTTGCCAGACAAAACGCCACCACCTGCTCCAGCGCGCGCTTCATTTGGGAAGCCGGAAACAGCGCCAGCGCATCGACCGCCATCGCCCCGTAATGCTGGGCGCGGTTGATGGTGTCCTCGAGCGCGCGGTGTTTGGTCATCAGGCCGATGGCGTGGTCGAGATCGCCGTCGCGGATCTCGCCGCGCTCCAGCGCGTTGATCCAGAACGCGCGCTCGCTGCCGTTGCCGCGGCGGAACGCCAGCACCACCGGCAGCGTGATCTTGCCCTCGCGGAAATCGTCGCCGATGTTCTTGCCGAGCTTGGCGGCCTTGCCGCCGTAGTCCAGCACATCATCCACCAGCTGGAACGCGATGCCCAGATTCATTCCGACCGAGCGGCACGCGGTCTGTTCGGCCTTCGGTCGATTGGCGATGACAGGCCCGACCTCGCAGGCCGCCGCGAACAACTCGGCCGTCTTGCCGCGGATGACCGCGAGATATTCGTCTTCCGTGGTGGCGGTATTTTTCGCCGCCGCAAGCTGCATCACTTCGCCTTCGGCGATCGTTGCTGCGGCGGACGAGAGAATGTCGAGCGCGCGCAGCGAGCCGACCTCGACCATCATGCGAAATGCCTGGCCGAGCAGGAAGTCGCCGACCAGGACGCTGGCTTCATTGCCCCACAACATGCGCGCCGACAGCTTGCCGCGCCGCAATTCGCTTTCGTCGACCACGTCGTCGTGCAGCAATGTGGCGGTATGCATGAACTCGACCGAGGCTGCGAGCTTGATATGGCCATCGCCGGAATAGCCCGTAAGATTTGCCATCGCCAGCGTCAGCATTGGACGCAGCCTTTTCCCCCCTGAGGAAATCAGGTGGTTGGCGACCTCGGGGATCATGGTGACTTCCGACCCGGTCCGCGACAGTATCGTGGCGTTGACGCGCTCCATGTCGGCGGCGACAAGCGCGACCAGCTCATCTATCGAAGCGCCCGAGGGGCTCTCGAAAGGTACAATAACCGCCACGCCGGTCTCCACATTTGCCCAATTCGGACTATCCTAAGATAACAATAGAAAGAGCCGGGTAACGCGGCAAGGGCACGAAGCGATTGAAACGCATCGTTCAGCCGTCACGTCGGTCCTACAAAGGAGAGCCGGAAGTTGCGGGAACTGGTTCGTACCAACGATATAGTGCTGGTTTCGGCTGTCGGCGCGCTGCTCGACGGCGCCAAGATCCATCATCTGGTGCTGGATCAGAACATGAGCATTATCGAGGGCTCGCTCGGGGTCCTGCCGCGCCGGATCCTGGTCCATGAGGACGATAACCGCGAAGCGCGTCAGGTTCTCCGCGATGCCGGCCTCGCCCACGAACTGCGGGCCGATGACTGATCCCGGTGAAATCACCGAGGACGCGTTTCTCGGCGGGCAATTGCGCCTGCGGCAGCCGAAGTCAGGTCACCGCGCCGGCCACGACGCCATGCTGCTGGCCGCGGCGACACCGGCACGTTCAGGCGATCGGGTGGTTGATTTCGGCGCCGGGGTTGGCGCCGCCGGCCTCGCGGTCGCCAAACGCGTGGCCGGTATCGAACTCGTTCTGGTCGAGATCGATCAGTCGCTCGCAGGCCTCGCGCGCGCTAACGCCGCCTCGAATGCAATCGCGGCCGATGTCATCGTGCTCGACCTTACATCCGCCGCCGGCGCGTTTGCCGCCGCCGGCCTTGCTCCCGACAGTGCCGATGTCGTGCTGATGAATCCGCCGTTCAACGATGCCGCCCGGCACCGCGTCTCGCCGGACAAGGCGCGCGAGACCGCTCACGTGGCGACGACGGCGACGCTCGAGAGCTGGATTCACGCGGGCCGACGAATCCTGAAATCCGCCGGGGTCCTCACGCTGATCTGGCGCGCTGATGGTCTCGTCGAGCTGCTGGCGGCGCTCGATCGCGGTTTTGGCAGCCTGGCCATTCTGCCGGTTCATGGTGACGCGAAGAGCCCCGCGATTCGCATATTGATTCGCGCCGTCAAAGGTGGAAAGGCACCCGCTCAAATCCATGCCGCGCTGGTGCTCAATGATGAGTCAGCCGTGCCCAATAAACAGGTGCAGGACATTCTGGCCGGGAGGGCAGTATTGCCGTTGGCGATACGCTGAACGCGGGCGCAGTCGCTTGAGCATTGAGCAGACGGGCTATTGCGGAAGCGTTTTCGACGGTTTAGGCGCTGAAGTGAAATGAATCGCGGTCAAAAGTGTACCGATCAGCAACATCAGTAGATAGATTTTCATGTCTTTCTCCGCCGCACCGTTGCAGTCCCAACACTTGCAATGCAAAAGGCGTTCCAATCGATTCAATGACAGCCGCGTGATAAAAAGTGGTTAATTTCGAGGTACCCACATGACGGAGCAAACGGATAATCGCTGGAGATTGCCGGACTTGGTCGACAGGCTGATGGAATTCCTGCCGGCGCGCCTGCGGCGTGGAACCGTCGTGGTGCCGGTGGTCCGGCTGTCGGGCTTGATTGGTGCGGTGACGCCGCTGCGGCCGGGCATGTCGCTGGCCGGCGTCGCCAGGGTGCTCGAGCGCGCCTTCGCGATGAAGAATGCCAAAGCCGTGGCGCTGGTGATCAATTCGCCCGGCGGCTCGCCGGTGCAGTCGCGCCAGATCTACCTGCGGATCAGGCAACTCGCCGCGGAAAAGAAACTGCCGGTGCTGGCATTCGTCGAGGACGTCGCGGCCTCCGGCGGCTACATGATCGCCTGCGCCGGCGACGAGATTTTTTGCGATCCTTCCTCGATCATGGGCTCGATCGGCGTGGTCGGCGGCTCCTTCGGATTGCAGGAGTTGATCAAGAAGATCGGCGTCGAGCGGCGGCTGTATACGGCCGGTGAGCACAAGGCGATGCTCGATCCGTTCCTGCCGGAAAACCCCGATGATGTCGCGCGCCTGAAAGCGCTTCAGCGCGAGATCCACGCCATCTTCATCGCGCTGGTGAAGCAGAGCCGGGGCTCGCGTCTCAAGGGTGCCGACGACGTTCTCTTCACCGGCGAATATTGGGCGGGGGAACGGTCGGTTTCGCTTGGTCTTGCGGATGCGATCGGCGATCTGCGCTCGACACTGCGCGCGCGCTACGGGGACAAGGTGCTGACGCCGGTGGTTGCGCCGCCGACGGGGCTGTTATCGGGCCTTTTGGGCCGCAAATCGGCAGGCGCCGGGACGCTTGGTCAGCTGGACGGGTTCGCAGGGTTGCCGGACGAAGTGATTTCGGCGCTGGAGAGCCGGGCAATTTGGGCGAAATTCGGATTTTAAACGCGAATTAACCCGCGCCATATGGTTAGGCGATTGCAGGCCGCGGCGGGTTGCGCGACAATACCGAACGGGGGCGTGACCAATGAACGACAAGGATCGACCGATGCCGCCGCTGATCGCATTTGCGGGCGCCCTGGGTGGGCTGGCCGTGGTCCGCTGGGCCTACCGGACAGCCGTGAGGGTGAACAGGGAATTGGAAGAGGCGCGCCGCGCCCGTCTCGCCGAAGCCGCCAAATCGAACGAGATTCCGACGCTGCGGCGGGATCCCACCACCGGCGCCTATCGGCCGGGCTAACTGCTCGCGAATTTGCTGGCGAAAACAATTGCGCCGGTCTCGGGGCGGGGCATCACCCCGGAGACCGGCGAGCAAGCCTGGAGGATGGTTGCTCTTATCGGAACGCCGCGGCTCTTGCTGGTCACAATCTGATCGAGAAAGATCACGAACTCCGGCGCGGGCGATCTTCCGGCATTTTCGAGGACAAATCCCGCCGGACATTGCCTTGATTCTCGATCCCCCCGCCGATACGGTCCCGCGCGCTTGCCAGCCCCCAGCGAAGACCTGACCGAACGATGGACCTCCTGCCTCCGCACATGCGCCCGGAACGCTCGTTCCAGGGCTTTATTCTGGCTCTGCAGCGGTTCTGGGCCGATCAAGGCTGCGTGATCCTGCAGCCTTACGATATGGAGATGGGAGCAGGCACTTTTCATCCAGCTACGACGTTGCGCGCGCTTGGGCCAAAACCGTGGAAGGCCGCCTATGTGCAGCCCTCGCGCCGGCCCAAGGATGGCCGCTATGGCGAAAACCCCAACCGGTTGCAGCACTATTATCAGTTTCAGGTGATCATCAAGCCATCGCCGCCAGACCTTCAGGAGTTGTACCTGAAGTCGCTCGCCGCCATCGGCATCGATTCAAGCCTGCACGACATTCGTTTCGTCGAGGATGACTGGGAAAGCCCGACGCTCGGCGCCTGGGGACTGGGCTGGGAATGCTGGTGCGACGGCATGGAAGTGTCGCAGTTCACCTACTTCCAGCAGGTCGCGGGCGTCGAATGCGCGCCGGTCGCGGGCGAACTTACCTACGGGCTCGAGCGCCTTGCGATGTATGTGCAGGGCGTCGACCGCGTCTACGATCTCAATTTTAATGGCCGCGACGGCGCCGAGCGCGTGACTTACGGCGAGGTGTTCCTGCAGGCCGAGCAGGAATATTCGCGGCACAATTTCGAATTCGCCGACGCCGACATGCTGTTCAAGCAATTCGCGATGGCCGAGGAAGCCTGCAAGCGATACCTCGATGCCGGCTGGAAGGACGGCGAGCGCGAGGCGCATCTGATGGCACTGCCGGCCTACGACCAGTGCATCAAGGCGAGCCACGCCTTCAACCTGCTCGACGCCCGCGGCGTAATCTCGGTGACCGAGCGGCAGAGCTACATCTTGCGCGTGCGCGACCTGGCCAAGGCCTGCGGCGACGCCTGGATGCACACCGAAGCGGGCGGAGCGGGTTGATGCCCGAACTTCTGTTCGAACTTTTCTCCGAGGAAATTCCCGCGCGGATGCAGGCGAAGGCGGCCGACGATCTGCGCCGCATGGTCACCGACAGGCTGGTTGCCGAAGGGCTGGTCTATGAAGGCGCGAAGGCGTTCGCGACGCCGCGGCGGCTGACGCTGACGGTGCACGGCATTCCCGCGCGTCAGTCGGATTTGAAGGAAGAACGCAGGGGACCGCGGGTCGGCGGGCCGGAGGCTGCAATCGCGGGTTTTCTAAAGGCCACCGGCCTTGCCTCGCTCGAGGAGGCAAAGATCCAGCGCGATCCCAAGAAGGGCGATTTCTATGTCGCGCTAATCGAAAAACCCGGCCGCGCCACGCTGGACGTGCTCGCCGACATGCTGCCGGTCATCATCAGGACTTTCCCGTGGCCGAAATCGATGCGCTGGGGCGAACGCTCGGTAAAACCGGGCGCGCTGCAGTGGGTGCGGCCGCTGCATTCCATCGTCGCCACTTTCGGCATGGAGACCGAGGAGCCGGAGGTGGTGAAATTCGCCGTCGACGGCATCGAAGCCGGGCAGACCACGTACGGCCACAGGTTCATGGCGCCGGCGCCGATTTCCGTGCGCCGCTTCGAGGATTATCAGGCAAAGCTGCACGCGGCCAACGTCGTGCTCGATCCGCAAGCGCGCAAAGACATCATTCTGGCTGACGCCAGGCAGCTTGCCTTCGCGCAAGGGTTTGAGCTGATCGAGGACCAGGCGCTGCTCGACGAGGTCGCAGGACTTGTCGAATGGCCGGTGGTGGCGATGGGAACGTTCGATCGGGAGTTTCTCTCGATCCCGCATGAGGTGATCCGTGCCACGATACGAAATAACATGAAATGCTTTGTCGTCAGCGATCCCAAGGCGGGCGGACTCACCAACAAATTCGTCCTCACCGCCAACACCGAAGCGTCCGACGGCGGCAAGGCGATCATCGCGGGAAACGAGCGGGTGATCCGCGCGCGGCTTTCCGATGCCAAGTTCTTCTACGAGACCGACGTGAAGACCAGACTGGAAGCCCGGCTGCCGCGTTTTGCCGACATC
>Ga0068853_100001048_pt1 | contig 19530 bp, 18 predicted proteins | sample KBSCornC32_FD_65655 | JGI IMG/M metagenome (GOLD analysis project Ga0068853, IMG submission 65655) | Corn rhizosphere microbial communities from Kellogg Biological Station, Michigan, USA - KBS Corn C3-2 | ecosystem: Host-associated > Plants > Roots > Rhizosphere > Soil ...
GTCTGGAGCGCAGGCGTGTCGAGTCAGTCGCCACAACTATCCGACGCTTATAAACAGATATCAGACAACGTTCCGCGTATCAAAAAATATCTTGTTTCGAAAGGCATTCCCGAAGACCAGATGACCGTGTCGGCGATCAACACGACGACGCTCAAAAAACAAAATGAAAACGGAGTAGAAACGTCCGAGATCACGGGCTATTCTTTGCAGCAGCAGATCGAGGTACGCTCGAACGACGTTGACAAGATCGCCCAGATCGCACGCGAAGCGACCGAGCTCATCAACCAGGGAATTCTGATCGAATCGAATCCGCCGCAGTATTACTACACGCAGATCGGCGACCTAAAGATCGAAATGCTGGGCGAGGCAGCGAAAGACGCCAAAGAACGCGCCGAAAAGATCGCCGCCAGCACGGGCAATTCGATCGGGCCGGTACGTTCTGCTCGAATGGGTGTGCTGCAGATCACACCCGCCGATTCGACCGAGGTTTCGGATATGGGCATCTACAGCACAACCACGATAGACAAGGACATGACCGCTGTTGTTAACATCAGTTTCGCTGTTGACTAGACTGCCTCACGCGATTACAGGCATAACTCTTACGGTTTTGTCCCAAGTTGGGACAGTTTGGGACAGCCTTGGGACAGGCAAATTGCTGACATCAAAAGGTTTAGTCTCTTGTCCCAGTTGTCCCACGTTTTTGCGTTTTTTTGGGTGTCAGGAATAGGACGATGGGACGAAATGCAGCGTAATGGAAGTCCCAGGTCCCAAGTCTCAAAAGTCCAAGCTGGAAGAACCACGGATAGGTTTTCAAAGATCGGCAACTTTTTATGCAAAAGCCGGTACAGTATTTTATCATACCTCCAAAGATGCAACAATATTTTATTTACAATACAGCAAATCCTCGACCAGTCAGAAAGGCCTAAAGGCAAATCAGAGAAATATGGCCGTTGCGTTCGTTTGAATCTTTTCTGCAACTCGGTCTGCCTCAGCGCGTTCTAATGATAGGCGGCAGAGCTATAAACCGCCGCAGGAGGAACATGAAAGGGTATTTGTTTGCAATAATTTTGACACTTTTTGGCGGTGTATTTTTTACCGCAAATGCACAGGCTACGGGGCGAGGTGCCACGAGCGTTTTATTTGACGTAAGGCAGGGTGGCACCGAACGGATTCCGGCCAGCAGGTTGAAGATAAAATTTCTTAGTGTGGTTGAGGATTCGCGGTGCCCACAGGGAACACAGTGTATATGGGCCGGCAATGCAAAGATCAAGCTGCGAGTGACGGATCGCGGACGGTCAAGGGTTTTTAATCTGAACACGGCAAAAGGCGACAAAACGTACTCGTTCCGCGGGTATCAGATAAGGTTGGTCAAGGTTTCGCCCACACCGGTCGTCAACGAACATATACGCCGAGGCGAATATGTCGTCACGCTCACGGCAATTCCGCCTGGACCGACAGGGAGAGGATAGCCTCAAGCTAAGGATTTGAAGGTAAAGCGGTTCGACGCCTCGAACGGCTTTAATGTCGGTACAGCTCACTATATGACGAAGGCGGGTTACCGATACTGTTTCTACCGCATCGAAAGTATCGCCTCGGATGTCCATTGGACAAGATCTACAGGTCCGAACGCTCCCGATGCCGAGCTGGCTCCGCCCGATGTTTCCGTCAGGGTTATGATGCTGATACGTACGCTGACAGTTCGGCGCTCTACGAGTACGCGGTAGCTCTCTTTGTAGCCTTTGTTATCGAGTACGATATTCATGTCATATACGATTCCCGCGGGCGTCGTAGCCACAAACTTTGTAATTCCGACCGGCAGTTGAACGCCGCGAACAGCAAACCACGATCCGAGATTCCAAGCGATCCACTTGGGAATCTCATGTTCCAATAACTGTCCGTGAAATGTTGGTTGGGGTTCAGGGAGAATCTTAAACCGTCCCTCCTGGCGCAAATTATGATCGTTAAAGAGGCGAGCAAGCGCCGATCTTTGTAAATCCGGACTACCTCCAATTACCAAAATAGCATCGCGTGACATATGATTATCCCCCTCTAAGTTGTTTCGTTATCCTTTCCCGAGAGGTGAGGACCCGGGAAAACTAGTGAGGCTCATTGATCAGGTTCCCAATTACGTGTGTGAAACCATTCGTGAATGGTTGGCCTCCAGTCAACAGATTGTTCCGAGTATTAAACTCAGCAGTGAAGTCCGGTTGGATTCCGATATTCTCAATGTAGGGTGCGCTCGGTAGTCCCGGCGCGGAAATATTGTGATTTCGAACCAGAATCGACTGCGTGATCCTGGCGTTTCCCTCAGCGTAGGGGCCAAGGGTCTCATCGTACTCGACTACATTTCCACCGCCACCATCCGTGCGAACACCGTAGACTGAAACGCGATTTTGATCTTGCAATGTTGCTGCAAAAATCTCCGCAGACGAGATGGTGAAATTGTCCGTCAGTAACAGGATCGGCTTGGTGAACGCAATATTGTTACCTTGGGCATCTCGAACGGGTTGGTATAAAAGCCCGCTACCGGAATTGCACAGGCCGACCGGGGAGTAGATCGGTAGTGGGTGAGTTACGCCCCGGTTTTCGGCAAGTGCCCTTTGCACTTCGTCGATCATTCCGCTTACCAGATCGAGGTCGGATTGCGGCCGACCGGCCGATTGTTCGGAATAAAGGAGACTCTCTAAATGCACGAGCCATAGCTCAGTGGCCCGCAACTGGGCGGGCAGGCTTTCGAACGTTTGCGGATCGAGGTACCGCACGAGGGTGTTCGCGTAACAAATATTGCCACCGCCATTTGACATAAGGTCAATAACCAGACCGCTGGTGTTCTGCTGGAAGTAGGACGTTTCGGTTTGAAATTGCTTCAGAGCATTGCTCTGATTTAGGGGCGAAAAACTTGGGATACGAATGAATCCCACGACGGTGTTGCCCACAGGGAATGTGCCGCTAACAAATTCATCAGTTGACTTGGCGCCGAGCCGCAACTTAAATCCGGGCGGAGGAGCGAATGCCGGAAATCGAGAGCTGAACGGGAAGAGCGAGCCGGCCAAGATGTGGTCAGGCTCGTATGCCGAGAACTCCTGCAGCTTGTGCAGCTTTTCCAGACCTTTGGCTGAAGCCGGTTCTTCTCCACTCGGCAATTCTCCGGTCCAAATGCCCCATTCGTTACTTTCGGCCCGGGCTATTTCCCGCATCGGACGTTTAACTGGACTAAGCTCGACCGCAGTTTTTGCCTTGAACGGTTTGGCTCCTGGATTCGGCACGGGGCCCTGATGATCCAGAGGAAGCCAAGGGCCGAGCTGTTGCCACGTCAGTGAGTATGTACCGGTATTTCCATTTTGACTTTTAACCACTAGGGTCGCTATATCTCCGGAATGTACCTTGCCGGCGTAGGTGTAATAGCTCTGATATCGATCGAGTATGGTCGCCACTGAGAGCCGATCTTGGCTGACTGGATTACCATGGGCATTTGCGGCATAAGGTCCCAAGTCAGCAATCCATTCAGCCACACTCTTTCCGTCCACCGAGACCAATTCGTCGCCTATGGCAAATGGATAGGTTTGCGGATCCAGCGCGTTCCTGTCGATATAATCGATCAAAACGCGCCCGTCGTAGATGTCAGCCGTAATTGGTAGATATACTTCATAGCCCGATGGGAGAATGAACTCATCGTGCGAGTCCTGAAGACTAGCGACATAGCGCACGCAAATATCGTAAAACTCTAGGTCGTCGCGAGAGGCATTCACCTGTTGCAACCAGGGCTGAAGTTCAAGCAAGTCGAAACCGAATGCCTGCTTTTTCCACTCATAAGGAGAGTACTGCTTATTATACAGACCCACTAACGATTGAAAATCGCTGAGCTTCTGCTGGTGTGTAAGCTGGGCGAAAGAAGTCGAGGTGAAGCAAAGGAAAACGGCGAGGATAGTTACAACCCTCACCATTCTCTGCCGGGGAACAGCGAATACAAATGACGGTCTTGTCTCATCTGCCGGGCGAGATCGAGATTTCGGAAATAGCAGAAAGGTAAATAAACCAAAGCCAGGTCCTGTAAGTAAATCGTTTTTCATTTTTCTCTACTCCTTCGCTCCATAAACGAGGACGGCAAAGGCAAGTCCGTGTCCTATTTTCGTTTCTCTCTCGTTCTTTTTATTAGGTGTTGAGGTAATGCAAAAATTTTTCTGAGCAACTACGGAGCGTCTCAGTAATTTTCAAAGAGCCTATTCTGGTGAAATGCGTTCTCCCGATAACGTTCCCGGAAATGCGGGTGTAAGCGAATTACCGCCCAGATCGAAGATCTGCATCGTGAAGGTGCCTGTCTGCTTCGTGCCCTTATTGTTCAGGGTGATGTTCGCTTCCAGGTGCCCTACACCGAGGAAAACTCCCGCAGGGTCATACAGCCACACACGGTGTGTGAGCTTAACGGTACGGCCAGTTTGAGCCCATGCTCCAAGACAGACTCCGTCAGTCGGGGTGTTCGGGTTATGAACTTCGGTCCCGCCGACGTTAAAGATCTGATATGCCTCTTGGTCCATCGCAGGGACGCTGAAAATATAGTGAACATGCCAGAAGCCGACTATAGACTGGCCGTTATCATCGTCCGAAGCGGCCTTTGAGTCGGCTGATTTAGCCAGCCCCGACAGCGAGGCAGCCTTTGAATGAGTGGCCGCAAACATTAATTTATCGGGCGAGCCGAAACACTCGGCCCTTGCTTGCGAGCCTGCCGAAAAAATTATCACCAACATCGTCAGCACGCCTGCCAGCATGCTTTGTAATCGTCTGGATCTGTGTTGCATTTTGGTGTCTCCTTAAATTTGGTTCTTATTCATCAGAAAATAGTCAGGATCGAGCTCAGCAAATCCGAAAAAAGCTGCATTTATTCCCGGAAAGTGAGGTATAATCGCGCTATTCGTTTAGTGGGAAATTATTATCAGGAAAGAGCTCCTGGTGTCTTTCGTATTTTCGGAAATATTTCGGAAAAGATTTGGAAATGGCGAACGGCAGCAAAAATGGAGCTTCCACGAACGCTCATCGCTACGCATTTGACGGTTTTGAGATCGATACTGTAAACCGTACGCTGCTGCGGGACGGCGTAGTTGTACCTCTTACCGGCAAGGTGTTCGATGTTCTGACGGTTTTTGCCGAAAATCCGGGCAGGCTGCTCGAAAAAGACGAGTTGATAGAAAAGGTGTGGCACTCCGGGTTTGTCGAGGAAGGCAACCTCGCCCGCAACGTATCGACCCTCAGAAAGGCGCTAGGCGACACAGGTAAGGATCACAAATACATTGCGACCATACAGGGACGCGGTTATCGTTTTTTGGCTGACGTCGTTATAAAGGGTATTGCGGAAATTTCCGAACCCGCAGACCCATCTCTTACGCTTGAAAATAATTTGAGCAGCCCAAACGAACGTGCCGATACCTCAAAACAACATCCTTATCCACCCCGTTCATTGTTTTATCAGCGGGCATGGCTGTTTTCGATTTCGGGTCTTTGCCTGATCGGTATCGCCGTTGTGGCGTTTCGTCTGGAGAGTCTCCAGCCACGGCAAAGCGATCTGCTTTCATTCGAACACCTTCGACAAACCAAGCTTACACAGGACGGCAAAGTCTATTCACCCCTTGTTTCACCCGATGGTCAGTATCTTGCCTACGTGTCGATCGACGGCAACCGGCATTCCCTGTGCCTGCGACAAATTGCGACCGGCAGCGTTCTTGAGCTCCAACCGTACCAACTTGACACTCATTATTGGGCGTTGGCATTCGCACCGGACAACAGCTTTTTGTATTACATATTGAAGGAACGAGACACGGATTACGGAAATATCTACCGCGTGCCTCTTTTGGGCGGACAGCCGCAGCAACTGATCCATCATGCCGACGGCGGCCTGGCTCTCTCGCCCGACGGACGAAGGCTTGCATTTACGCGAACAGACAGGCAGGCGGGGACATCAGCAATAGTAGCAGCTGATAACGACGGTTCAAACGAACAGGTTGTGAGTTCGACCGATCTCGATTCGTTATTTTCGGCTCTCGACTGGTCGCCCGACGGCAAGAGTTTCATATATGCATTCAAACGCCGCGAAGTAAACCGCGACTATTGGTACCTTGCCCAAATTCGGGCGACCGGCGGCGAGGAGCGTCGCATCGGAAATCCGTCCGACAGTTCGATCATGGCCGTACGATGGCTGCCTGATATGAGCGGGTTGATCGTCAACGCCATCGATGCATCGACGCGTCAGCCGCAGGTTTACTCCGTTTCGTATCCCGACGGCACAATGCGTCGCATCACAAACGACCTGAACAACTACGTCGGCATCAGCATAACGGCAGACGGGCGATCGATAGTTACACTCCAAATGAACTCAAACCGGCAGATCTGGAATGTGCCTGCGGGGAACAGCGCTCATGCGATTCAAATTTCGAACGGAACTGAAAAACACTTTGACCTCGTTTCGTGGCAAGGTGACGACCACATTGTGTTTGACCAGGATGAAAACGGCAGTCTTGATAATTACAACATTTTCCGGGCACGTCCGGATGGGACTCAGCAACAACAGCTTACGTTCGGCCCCGGAAATAATACGAACCCTTCGGTCTCGCCTGACGGAGAGACGATCGCATTTGTTTCGAACAGGAGCGGGCAAGATCAGCTTTGGCGAATGAGCGTCGACGGACGCAGCGTAACGCGGGTGATCGACACGCCTAACAGTGTAATTCGGCCTGTTTTTGCTTCGGATGGCAAGAGTATTTACTTTTCTGTTTCGGTTGCAGGGCAATGCCACATCTGGCAGGTCGCAGCGGATGGCGGCACGCCGTGGCCGGTGATCGATGCAGACGTCTACCGTTGGTCAGTCTCACCGGACGGCAGCTACCTTGCTTATTCTGCTTTTGATAAGGAAACAAAAACCGTTCGGACTAACATTCATCCGCTGCACCCGGACGATAGCGAACGCGTGCTGGACATCTCGCCGGAGACCTGGATGGAATGGGCGGGCGACGGAAAAGCCCTCTATTTCAACACGGCAGAAGACGGATCGCAGAATATTTGGAGGCAGCCGCTGGACGGATCGAAACCTCGGCCTATAACTACATTTAGTTCGGAACAGGTTTACCGATTTGTCTGGTCGCCGAACGGGGAAAATCTCACCTGCATTCGACACACGACGACATTCGATGCGGTAATGCTTCGCTTTGATCTGGGACAGGCTAGAAAAAATTAAATGCCCGATCAGCCTTTCGCATACGGGCTGGTCAGGTACATCAAAATTATCATCAACAAAAAGTACGGGACAAGAACGGCGGCGCCGGGATAATCCTTAGCAACACGCTGGCCGAAGAAAAGGGCGGTGATCGACGTTGTTCCGATGACCGAAGCGATAAAAACCAGAAAAAGCGAACCTGCTGCGAGGAAATAAACGATCCCGATAGCGGCCAGAAACCCCGTCGCAATCTCCATTAGCGTCACCGTCCCAAGCATCATAGGAACCATTCCGCTTAGAACCGTTTTCGAAAAATGGCCGTTGAGCCACTCGAGATTTCCCCTCCAGTCGAACACCTTATCAAGCCCGGATTGAATGAAAAGAATGGCCACCAGAAGTGCAGCGAAAAGAGCGGGAAGATTCTTGCCTATTTCTTCAAAGTGCATGATTTTAAATGCGGACCTGTCAAAATCGAGATCAGTTACTTGAATCAATCTTAGATCCAAAATCAAAGAGACGAACCTTCCCGCTAATTCAGGTGATGCAAGCCGATATTATTTACGCGAGGACTTCTGCATCACTGCTTCGATCTCGTCCGGGTCTTTCGGCACCTTTGCCGTAAGGTTAAAATTGCCGTCTTTTGTAACCAGGACGTCGTCTTCGATGCGGACGCCGATGCCGCGGTATTTTGCCGGCGCCGATTTATCGTCCGGCGGAATGTAAAGGCCCGGCTCGACCGTCAACACCATACCCGGAGCGAACGGCCGTGAGCTTTTCGCTGCTTGATCTGTAAAATAACGGCCCGCGTCGTGCACGTCCATCCCGAGATAGTGCCCAACGCCGTGCATATAATATTTCATATACGCCTTCTTTTTGACCAGGTCTTTCGTCTTGCCTTTCAACAGGCCGAGTTTTTTCATCCCTTCGGTCAGCAGCTCGATCGAAAGTTCCTGCCGGGCCTTTACCGTGTTACCGGTTTTTGTAAAATCGATACACTGCAATTGAACGTCGAGGACGACATCGTAAACATCGCGCTGTGCGGGATTGTATTTTCCGTTCACGGGAAAAGTGCGCGTGATGTCCGCCGCATAACCCTGGTATTCGGCGCCGGCGTCAACCAGCAGCAGGTCGCCGTCCTTTAGCGGCAAATTGTTTTCAACATAATGCAGGATCGTCGCATTGTCGCCGCCGCCGACGATCGAATTATATGCAACCCCGTTCGCCCCTTGGTCGCGCATATAGCCTTCCATCAAGGATTCGACCTGAAATTCGTTCATTCCCGGACGTGTCTTTTGCATTGCCAGAATGTGCGCCTCTGCTGAGATCGTCGCTGCCTTTTGCATCAACTCGACTTCGTCTGTCGTTTTATGAAGGCGCATCTCGTGAATAAGTATGGTCGGGTCGATGACAGTGTGCGGCGGGTACGGCGTTTTGAGCCGCCGCTGGCGCTGTGCGGAAAGATATTTGATCAAAGCGAGATCGAGCTTTTGATCGACACCGAAGCGGTAATAGAGCTTGTCGTGTCCGTCCAGCAGTTTGCCGAGGTCAGCGGCAAATTTATCGATCGAGACCGATTTGTCGGCACCGTAATTTTTCACAGCGCCTTCCGTTCCCTGACGACGGCCGAACCAGGTTTCCATTTCGGGGTTGCGCGGGCGAACGTAAAGAGTGTACTGGTTTTTGCGGCTCGCCGGGTCGATGACGGCGACGGCGTCCGGCTCGGGAAAGCCCGTCAGGTACATAAAATCCGAGTCCTGACGGAACCTGTATTCCGTGTCGTAACTCCGCGTCGCTTCGTGGGCGGCGGGAATAATGGCGATCGAATCGCGGCCGATTGCTTCGATAAATTTCTTCAACTGTTCTCGCATGACTTTTTCCTTTGAATGAGTTTATCGGGAAAGCCCTTAAGACGCAAAATGAAGCACAGCGTCGTGCAAAAAGTGCGGCCCGGTTTCGTTCAAATTTTGGAGAATGCTGTTATAATTCGCACGAATTTACCCTCAAGGAGCAAAACAATGAAAAGAATCGTAGGCGCGGGCGTTGTCGTCCTGTTATTTTATGTCGCGGCGTTCGCCGACATAGCTCCCATCAAGCCGGCAAAAACAAAAAAATCGATAGATGCCAATCTAACCATCCGGCTGGAAAAGGACGCAAAACAGGCTCGCCTCGTGATCCCAAAAAGCGCGATCCGTGAGCTCCGCGCTCAGCTTGACGGTCTCGATCAGGACGGAAGCAATGTAACCACCGCGGCGATCACCGGTGGAACACGGATCCAGACGATCATGGCCGGCGTATTTCTGAGCCTTGCGATCGTGTTCGGCGGCGTTTGGTTTACGCGGTCGAAAAAGATCGGCACAAAAACTGCTGCCGTTATCGCGTTGGCGATGCTGAGCGGCGCTGTCGTGACATTGATTTACGCAAACGCAGGACCACCGCCCGAGGCTCGCAGCATAACCGGAAAACTGTTTGCTCCGTCAGTGCATATTTACAATTTTGCGTCCGGCCCGATAAAGATCGAAACAACCGACGAGCAACACGGCGGCGTGGAACTGATCGTTCCCGACGTGCAAGAAACACCGAAGACGGGAGAGGAGTGAGAAAGTGAAAAAGTGAGAAAGTGAGAAAGTGAGAAAGTGAGATCGGTTTAGTAAGCATCGTTATTCACTTTTTCACATTGTAAATATGCAGGAAATCCAGATACCACGTCCCATTATCCAATCGCAGACTATCCTTATGGTTAGTTTCGTCGCCGCGTGCGCAATTCTGGCTGCGCTTGTCGGTGTGTTTCCGTTACAGCTTTCGATCATCAGCGTTTTCCTTTTTGCCGGTGCTCATAACCTGACGGAGTTTCGTTATTTTGTCGCGCGAATGCCAGTGCGTTGGGGCCGCTCTAAGATCTATTACACGGTCGGCATCGGCGGCGTCATCGCTTTGACGGCCTTTTATCTGACGATATATTTTATGAGCGGCAACTGGCTTTGGAGCGCGGCAAGCTGGACCTTGTTCGTCTGTGGGTGGAACACCGCGTTTATCGTCTGGGTCGGATCGCTGATTCACCTGCGTGGTCTGCAAAAGCCGAAAAGCGACTGGTCGTGGGGATTATTTGCCGCATTCGCGCTTGCCGCCGTTGGCTGGATGGTTCCGTCGTACTTCGGCCTTTCGATTGTTTATTTACATCCGTTCATCGCAATGTGGTTTTTAGAGCGGCAAATTCGGCGAACAAAACCTGAATGGCTGCGTGCTTATCATTTGTGCCTCGCATCGATCCCGATCTGCCTTATCATACTTTGGGCCGCGCTCGCGCAGCAGCCGAATCTGCCCGAGGACACGAATCTATTTTGGCGAATAAATCAGCACAGCGGAAGCGGCGTTCTGCCCGAAATTTCGAGCCATCTGCTTGTGGCAACGCACGTCTTTCTCGAAACCATACATTATTCGGTTTGGATATTGCTGATTCCGCTTGTTGACCCCCGCGCGATACCGTGGCGGCTAAACGAAATTCCGCTGCTCGCGAACCGCAACGGTGTTCCGAAATTGGTCACAGTGGCACTTGCGCTAGGCGCGTTGGCCGTCGTGGTTTTGTGGGGAGGTTTCATGGTCGATTACACGACAACGCGCGATCTGTATTTCGCGTTCGCGATCGCGCACGTCATGGCCGAGTTTCCATTTTTGATAAAGATGATGTGACATGTCAGTACCACTTGCGATAGCGGTAGCCTCTCGATTTTGGATTTTAGATTTCGGATTTGTTCCTGATCCGTGTTTTCCGTGTTTATTTGTGGTTACATATTCAATCCGTAATCAAGTCCCCACCCGCTACCGCAGGTGGTACAGACTCTATGTTCTTTTTCGACGACATTGATTTTGTCCGGACACAGGACCTGCCGCTTGCCGACCTGTGGCGCTTTTTGCCCATCGGATATCTGGTCACCATAGCTATCGAAACGCCCATTCTGTTGCTTGGCCTTTCGCCAAAAGTCTCGTTTCGGCAAAAACTTTTTTGCGGAGCGTGGCTCACTGCGTGTACATATCCGATCGTTGTTCTCGTGCTGCCCGCAATTTTTTTCGATCAGTCGCGTTCGCTCTATCTGTTCGTAGCCGAGACGTTTGCTCCCGTCGCCGAATGCGCGTTGTTTTGGCTCGCGTTTAGAAATAAGGATATATTAGAGACTAATGATTGGATAAGATGTTTTGTTGCTATAGCGATCGCAAACTTGTCTTCGTTTGGGTTTGGAGAAATCCTGAATAGTTATAGATGGTTCGGGTTGTTTTGATTTCTCTCGCAGCTGCTTCGTTTAAATTTAGGTTTGAGCAGGATGTATTGGATAAAAGAGGAACACCCATCCTGTATATCCTGCCTATCTTGTTGGATTCTAACGCATGGATTTGCGTATTACCGAAATATTTCTCTCTATCCAGGGCGAATCGTCGCATGCCGGGCGGCCGTGCGCTTTTGTGCGGCTGACAGGCTGTCCGATGCGTTGCGTCTGGTGCGATTCGGAATACACGTTCTATGGCGGCGAGCACGTTTCCTTCGATGAAATTTTTGCAAAGCTCGAACAATTCGGCTGCAACCTTGTCGAGGTCACGGGCGGTGAACCTCTCGCGCAAAAAAAGGTTTTTCCGTTTATTACACAGCTGTGCGACCGTGGTTACGAAGTCCTGATCGAAACCGGCGGATTCGTTTCGACCGAGAATGTCGATGAACGCGCCAGTATAATTCTCGATGTAAAATGTCCTGCATCGGGCGAAGCCGAGCGAAACCACTGGCCTAATCTTGAACGATTACGAAGCGAGAAGGACGAAGTAAAATTCGTCGTCGCCGGTCTTGCCGATTGGGATTTTGCGCGAGAGATCATCAAAAAATTCGACTTAGAAAATCGCGTAAAAGATATATTGATCTCACCTGTTCACGGCATCGAAAATCTTGCAGAAATTGCCGAAGCAGTTGCACAAAGCGGATTGAATGTTAGATTAAATCTGCAACTGCATAAATACATTTGGGGTGCCGATACGCGCGGGGTTTGAACCCGATTTATGACGATAAAGAAGTACCATTCGGAATAACGGATAAGTGATAACTGATAACACAAAACAAGCATTTTCAGTTATTAGTTTTCAGTTTCCTATGGTTTCGTTCGCGTGAGATCACTTGAGTTATAATATCCGTCGCTTTCAACATTGAGATTTGTCCATATTCCAAAAATGCAAACACACACCAAACTATGAAAAAAATACTCCTTCTTTCAGTAATGCTGCTTTGCGTTCATGGCGTTTTTTCGCAGAAAAAGACAAAAGCTGTGGCTGCAAAAATTCCGGTTCCCAAATCTACTCCGCAGACGCTTGATGAAAAGATCCAGGCCGCGCTCGCCGGTTTTCAGGGCAAGGCGTGGATCTACGCAAAAAATCTCGACACCGGCAAGGATTACGCGCTTCGCGCCGACGAGCAAACGCGCACCGCAAGCACGATAAAGCTTGCGATCATGGCCGAGACGTTTCACCAGGTTGCAGAAGGTAAATTGCACTGGAACGACCCGATAGAGCTGACGAAGGAAAAGAAACAAGGTGGCTCGGGTATTTTGTTCGAATTTTCGGACGGCACAAAGATCGATCTCCAGACTGCTGTTCATCTAATGATCGTCGTGTCTGACAATACCGCGACAAATCTGGTTTTGGACAAAGTCGGCACGGACAACGTCAACGATTTTATGGACTCGCTCGGCCTGACCGACATAAAATCGATGCGAAAGATCGGCGGCGGAGGCGATTCGAAAGCGTGGACCAGCGATCCGCGAAGCAAACTTTTCGGCCTCGGCCGCGCAAGCCCGCGGCAGATGGTCCGCCTCGTCGAAATGATGGACAATGGGCAACTCGTTTCAAAAGAAGCCTCCGCCGAGATGATCGCGATAATGAAACGTCAGCAATACAAGGACGGTATCGGCCGTGGCGAACCGGACACGATCCCGGTTGCTTCGAAATCAGGCGCTCTCGACCGCTTTCGCGCCGATGTCGGCATTATCTATACCCGGCGCGGCCGCATCGCGATGGCGATCTATCTCGACGATATGCGCGTCGTCGCTTACGATCAGGAAAATCCGGGACTGGCGATGTTGTGGAAGCTGTCGCAGATATTACAGGATGGTTTAGGGAAATAGGAGTATGCCCGCGAATAGCGCAAATAGACGCGAATAAAAAGTTTGCCGATTCGCGATTATTTGTGTTATTCGCGGGCAAAATTATGAAAGAACTATCAATAGTTCTGGTATCTGGTGGCATGGATTCGTGCGTCACTGCGGCAATCGCTCTTGGGGAAAATAAAGAACTCGCATTCCTTCATATTTCCTATGGCCAGCGGACGGAAAGTCGCGAACGAAAGGCATTCAACGACATCGCCGATTTTTACGGTGTCGAGAAACGTCTCGATATTTCAATCGAGCACCTAGCAAAGATCGGCGGATCCTCGCTGACGGACAAAAACATCGCGGTGACTGAAGCCGATCTCGAATCAAAAGAAATACCAACGAGCTACGTTCCGTTTCGCAATGCAAATATGCTGTCGATTGCGACGAGCTGGGCTGAGGTGTTACGCGCAGATGCGATCTATATCGGAGCGGTCACGGAAGATTCGAGCGGATACCCCGATTGCCGTCCGGTTTTTTACGAAGCCTTTCAAAAAGCGATCGACGCCGGCACAAAACCCGAGACGCATATCGAGATACGAACGCCGATCATTCATCTAAGCAAAGCCGAGATCGTCAAAAAGGGAATCGAACTAGACGCGCCGCTGCATCTCTCGTGGTCGTGTTACCGCAACGAAGACCTCGCCTGCGGTACCTGCGATTCGTGCGCATTGCGCCTGAGGGGATTTGAGGGGGCTAGTGTGAAAGATCCCATTTTGTATGAAGCATCATGATGCTTTTTCATAGTCATCAATACATCAAATGTGATATCATTCCAATATGAGAACGACGATAACATTGGATGACGACGTTGTTTCGACGGTAAGGGAAGAGATGAAAAAAGGCGGCGGCAAGACCTTTAAGGAGGCGGTTAATGAACTGATTCGCCAAGGTCGATATGTTAGCCAATTTGCCGAAAAGAATAAAAAGTATTTCAAGCTGAAGGGCCGATCGTTGAAGCTACTGCGGAATTACAATTTCGACAGCATCAGCAAGTTATTGGAAGAGGTCGAGGGGCCGGATTTCAAATGATACTTCCTGATGCAAATCTTTTAATTTATGCCTACAACGAAGCATCTGTGGAGCGAAAGGCCGCGCATAAATGGCTTGAGCAAGTGCTGTCCAATTCCGAGGCTGTCGGTTTTTGCTGGCAGACACTCACTGCATTTCTACGTGTCTCAACAAATAAAAAGATTTTTGCGAACGCGTATTCAAGCGACGAGGCCATTGAGGTGATAGAAAATTGGCTTTCGGCTCCGAACGCCCGTTTACTTGTTCCAACTGAGCGTCACCTTGGAATATTTAAAAGGGTAGCCGCGCAGGGACAAGTGTCGGGGCCGATGCTGATGGACGCTCATCTTGCAGCATTAGTTATCGAACACGGGGCCACACTTGCCACAACAGACCGTGACTTTCGATTGTTTGACGGACTGAAGATCATCAATCCATTAGCAGCTTAATTTGACGTTATTTTTCTTTCTTATCTAAATAACGCCTGATCAAGCCAGCGATCATAATAAACAATCCGACAAAAAAGAAAACAGTGCTTCGCATGGCGAATAGAAAATCTGAACCGCCAAGAGCTCCTATTCCTGCTCCGCCGTTTGTTTGTGTCTCTCGAAGACTACCGACGATCCCGCCGGCAATTCCCAGAGTGCTCACCAAGATTATCGCAACTCCGATGACGATCAATACTTTAGAAACCATTCAGAATTTCTGTCCAGCAAACTTAACCGACGTTCAAGCGCTCTCGCTTAACTTTTAACCCGTCCAGGTCTCCAAGCGCGGCGAATGCGATCTTTTCCGTTTTGAAAAACTTGCGCGCGAGTGCGTTGATCTCGTTGACGGTAACGGCTTGGATCGCCGCCAGCGTTTCGGCGTTCGGAATATAGCGGCCATGGAGCATCTCGCACTGTGCGAGAATCGCCGCGCGTGCTGCGGAATCTTCGAGACCCAACAAAATCGAAGCGACGGATTGCTGCTTGGCAAGTTCAAGTTCCTCAGCCGTGACTCCCTCTCTTAAAATCAGCCGCAATTCCTCAATCGAAAGATCGAGTACCTCTCCGACCTGTTTTGGCGAGGTCGCGGCAAAGATCGAAAAAAATCCGCAATCGCGAAACATCGCTGCGCTTGCGCCGACGCTGTATGCCAGGCCACGCTGCTCGCGTACTTTTTGCCACAACCGGCTCGACATTCCACCGCCGATTATATTTGCTAACAGGTCGGCCGCATATCTCTGTTTGTCCTGCGCCGCAACAAAGGGTGTTGCGACGATCATGTGCGCCTGTTCGAGATTGCGGTTTTTCCTTATCAAAATCGGTGACGAGAATTTTGGCTTTGGGCTTTTGGATTTTTGTTTTGGAGTTTTACCAGTGTTGATGAAATATTTTTTAGCAAGCTTAACGATCTGCTGATGCTTTATATTACCCGCCGCTGTTATGACGAGGTTTGAGGGATCAAAGACGCGACGGTGATACTGACGCGTGATGTCGGCGTTAAAGCTTCGGACGGTTTTTGGTGTACCGGAGATCGAAAGCCCAAGCGGATGATTACGGAAAAAAGCTGCAGTGAAAACGTCGCCAAGATACTCCTCAGGCGAATCTTCGACCATCTTGATCTCCTCGATTATCACGCGGCGCTCGCTTTTCAGCTCATTTTCATCGAACCGCGGATCGATCAGCATATCCGCGATCAGGTCAAACGCATCCTCGGTCCGGTCGTCGATCACCTTTATCGCAAATCCTGTTTCTTCGTGGGTTGTAAACGCGTCGAGGTTGCCGCCAAGCCGGTCTTGTTCGACCGCGATCTCAAGAGCTGACCGCCGCTCGGTGCCCTTAAACACTGTGTGTTCAATAAAATGCGAGATGCCGTTCAGCTCCGCCGGTTCGTGCCGCGATCCGCGATTAAAGAAAAATCCCAGCGTCGCCGAACGCACGTCGGGCATCCTGTCCGTGATCACCGTAAGGCCGTTTTGAAATCGTGTGGTCTGTATATTTTCAGTCATTTTTGAGCAATTAGCTATCCTAACAAAAAAGCCCTGCTTGCGCGAAGCCCCGATTTTTACAGGTCGCGAAAGATTTCACAAAAAGAAATTGACAAAATCGGTTCAAAATGAGAAAGTAAGTGCTTACTAACTTAGCACTTATTTGTAGCTTTATGAGCGAGAAAGTTATTGAAGGGGAAGAAGTTGAGGCCGCAAAACACAACGGCCACGGCAAGGTGGTTGATTCGGATCATGAGGAAAATGACGCCGAATCGGAGCCTGTCGAACAAGCTGACGAAAACGGTGATGGCGATGAACCCGTAGTCAAAAATGGTTCGAAAAAACGTAAGATCTTGTTCATCGGCGCGGGGGTTTTAGTTCTCGGGTTAATTCTCGGGACAGGCTATTGGCTGTACGCGCGGCAGTACGAATCAACGGACGACGCATTTATTGACGGTGACATTGTTCAGGTCAGCCCCAAAGTTTCTGCGTACGTCAAAAAGGTTTACGTAAACAACAACCAGCTTGTGCATAAGGGTGACCTGCTGGTCGAACTTGACCCAACCGATTACGAAGTAAAACTGGAACAGGCAAAGGCGCAGCTTGCAACGGCGCAAAGTCAGCACGGGTCAGCGCAAGCCAACGTTGATCTGACAGAAAAAACTACGAGCGCAAGCCGCTCAACGGCGAGTTCAAATGTCGAAACCGCTAGGAATAATGTTGAGCAAACACGATTGGCTGCGGGATCGAAACAGAGCCAGATAGCACAGGCACAGGCCGTTGCACGGACCACCCAGGCAAATCTCGGCCAAACGCGGGCGCAGGTGCCGCAGGCTGAATCGAACCTGAAACTTGCGCAGGTGGAATATGATCGCCGCAATGTGCTTTTTCAGCGTGGTGACATTTCGCGCCAGGCGCTCGATCAGGCGACGAACGCGCTGCAGAACGCCCAGGCGCAACTTGATGCAGCGCAAAAAGAGGTGATCGCCGCGCAATCAAAAGTTGACGAAGCTAATGCCGGCGTTACAACTGCACAGGAAAATTATAAACAGTCCGTGGCTCAGATCAGTCTGACACAATCGCAAGTAGGTGAATCGCAAGGAAGGCTCGAGGACGCAAACGCCGCACCCGAACGAGTTGCGGTGAGCGAATCGCAGGTTGGAACGGCTGCATCGGCGATCGATGTCGCACAGGCCGCCGTTCACCAGGCTGAATTGGAGCTTTCATATACAAAGATCTATGCACCCGAAGACGGCTTCGTCACAAAAAAGAGCATCGAAGAAGGCCAACTGGTTCAAACCGGAACGCCGATGATGGCGATCTCAGAATCGGACGATGTTTGGGTAGTTGCCAATTTTAAGGAAACGCAGCTCGAACACATGCAGATCGGTCAATCGGTCGATGTCGAGGTTGACGCGTTTCCGAGCGAGACTTTCCACGGTAAGGTCGAAAGTTTCCAGGCTGGCACGGGTTCAAGATTTAGTCTGTTGCCTGCGGAAAACGCGACGGGAAATTACGTCAAGGTCGTTCAGCGTTTGCCGGTAAAGATCGTCTTTGACGAATCGCCTGAAAAGATCAAGCGGCTCTCTCCGGGAATGTCCGTTGAGCCTACGGTAAAGGTAAGGTAAGGCGGACAAAATGGCAGAAGCGGCCGTACCAAAACAACAATGGATACCGAGCTTTAATCCATGGCTTATCGCCGTGTCGGTGATGCTTGCGACCGTCATGGAGGTTCTCGACACCTCAGTCGCGAACGTCGCTTTGCCGCACATTTCCGGCAATCTTTCGGCCACCACGGAAGAGGCGACTTGGGTCCTAACGAGTTATCTCATCTCAAACGCGATAGTCCTGCCCGCGACAAGCTGGATCGGCAAATTCATCGGCCGCAAGCGATTTTTGTTGATCTGCATCGTCCTGTTCACGGTCGCATCGGCTATGTGCGGAGCGGCGCCAAATCTGCAAACTTTGATCATCGCCCGCGTGCTGCAAGGCATGGGCGGCGGTGCTCTGCAGCCAATCGCGCAAGCGGTTTTGCTTGAGAGCTTCCCACCATCACGACGCGGCGTGGCGATGGCGGTTTACGGAATGGGCGTTGTCGTCGCACCGATCATCGGCCCGACGCTTGGCGGTTGGATAACCGATAATTACTCGTGGCGGTGGATCTTTTATATCAATCTGCCCGTCGGAGCGCTTGCGGCATTTATGGCCAACACGTTCGTCGAGGACCCGCCATATCTCAAAGATCAAAAACCGGGACGCATCGATTACATCGGCTTTGGGCTGATGGCGTTGGGCCTCTCTGCGCTTGAGCTGACGCTCGATCTCGGTCAGCAGAAGGACTGGTTCTCATCGCCTTTCATCGTCTTTACGGCCGTATCGTGCGTCGTTCTGCTCATCTCGTTCGTAATTTGGGAGCTCTTCACCCCGGAGCCGATCGTCAACCTGCGAGTGTTTTTGGATAGGAACTTCGCGGTCGGCTGTGCATTGATCGCATCGGTCGGCATTGTGCTTTACGGCTCAACTGCCTTGCTGCCGTTGTTCCTGCAGACGCTGTTGGGTTACCCCGCAGTTGAAAGCGGCCTCGCGGTCAGCCCGCGCGGCATCGGCGCCGTTTTGTCGATGGTCATTGTTGGCCGGCTGATCACCAAAGTCGATTCACGGTATCTGATCGTTTTCGGATTTGCGGTGCTTACGATCTCGATATACATGTTCACCGGACTAAACCTGTATATTGCCCAAAGCAATATCGTTTACCCGATGCTGATAAGCGGCTTTGCGCTTGGGTTCGTATTCGTGCCGCTGACGACAATGACGATGTCCACGCTGCCGCAAGAGCAGATCGGCAATGCGACGGGCATCTACAACCTGATGCGAAACTCAGGAGGCAGTATCGGTATATCGCTGCTCGCGTTTTTGCTCACGCGCGGTGGCCAAGTTCATCAGAGCTATTTGATGGAGCGCGTCAATCAATACAACACCGCGTTTCAACGGACATTTGAGCAATTAAAGACCGGGTTTATGGCCCAAGGCGGAGACGCCGTGACGGCCACGCAGCAGGCATATGCGGCGATCTACGGAATGGTCGTAAAACAGGCGATGGTCATGTCTTATCTCGATTGCTTCTGGCTCTTGACCGTGCTTTGTGCCTTATGTATTCCGGCCGCATT
>Ga0068853_100001050_pt1 | contig 19520 bp, 10 predicted proteins | sample KBSCornC32_FD_65655 | JGI IMG/M metagenome (GOLD analysis project Ga0068853, IMG submission 65655) | Corn rhizosphere microbial communities from Kellogg Biological Station, Michigan, USA - KBS Corn C3-2 | ecosystem: Host-associated > Plants > Roots > Rhizosphere > Soil ...
GCGGAAAACCAGGCAATTTCGCATGCCGGACCTGTGGTCTCTGTCATGGCAACCTCTCTCCTCTGGCGGCAACCAGCACCGCGTACCAATTTTCCCTCGTCCATTGGACCGAGCGGGCCTTTGTGCCCTCCACGATGCGCTCCGGCTGCTGCGACCCGATGATCGGCACGATGCCGGCGGGATGCGCCATCAGCCAGCTATAGGCCGCGACCGTGCGCGAGACGCCCTGCTCCCCGGCCACCACGTCCAGCGCGGCGGCGACCTCACCGTCGCGCGGGGTCGCCGGCGCGGCAAGACGGCCGCCGCCCAGCGGCGACCAGGCGAAGGGGGTGAGACCCATCGCCATCGCCTGATCCAGTTCGCCATTCTCGAAGCAGGTGATGCGCAGCGGGCTGATCTCCGGCTGGGTCGAGACCAGCTTGTGCCCGAGGAAATGTTGGAGCGCCGCGATCTGGTGGATGGTGAAGTTGGATATGCCCAGCGCGCGGACCTTGCCGGATGTCACCGCGTCATCAAGAACCCGCGCAACCTCCTGCGGGTGTGCGAGAATATCGGGGCGGTGGATCTGCCAGAGGTCGATGACGCCGGTATGGAGGCGGCGCAGGCTGTCGTCGATCGCCTGCCGGAGATAGGCGGGACTCTGGTCATAGGGGAGCGGCGGAAGGATGCCGCCCTTGGTCGCCAGGATCATGCGGGCGCGGAGCGTCGGCTCCGCCTTCAGCACCGCGCCCAGCAAGGCTTCGGCGTCCCCGAAGCCGCCAGTGCCGTCGAAGCCGTAGATGTCGGCGGTGTCGAGCAGCGTGATCCCGGCGTCCAGCGCCGCATGAACCAGCCGCGCGGCTTCGGCCACGCTGCGCCCACCCTCGGCAAGGCGCCACATGCCCCAGGCGATGGACGAGATGGCGATGCCGCTCGTGCCCAGCGGACGGGTCGCGGGCGGCGGGGGTAGCAGGCTCATGATGGTTTCCTGTGGGCTGGAGGCGCTGTCGACGCGCGCTCGATGAGGTCGTGCGGCAGGCGGCGATGGCTGGTCTCGCCCGCCATCAATATGTCGGTCGCGGTGAAGGCCAGTTGATAGACCGGCTGGCGGATGGTGGTCAGCGCCGGCCAGACGCTGCGCGCCAGTATGGTGTCGTCGAAGCCCACGACCGAGAGATCATCGGGCAACGCCATGCCGCGCCGGTGCGCCACCGACAGCACGCCCGCCGCCATGTCGTCGTTCGACGCGAAGATCGCGGTCGGCGGCGATGCGAGGTCGAGCAGGTAGCAGGCGCCCGCCACCCCGCTTTCGAAGTCGAAAGCGCCGTCGATGGTCAGCATCGGCTCGAACGCGATGCCGGCCCGGTCGAGCGCGCGGCGGTAGCCGAACAGGCGCTCCTCCGACGAGCGATGGTTGCGATGGCCCTTGATGAACCCGATGCGGCGGTGGCCGATGTTGAGGAGATGGGTGGTGAGGTCGTCGGCGGCCTGCGCGTCGTCCATGAACACCGAACTGGTCATGCTGTGGTTGGTGCCCGGCGAGATGCGCACATAGGGCAGGTCCATCGCCTCCAGCGCGGCCAGCACCGGCTCGCAGTCGGTGACCGGGGAGGACAGGATGATGCCGTCGACATGCGTTTCCGACACCAGTCCCCGGATCTGGTCGCCGATGGTGGGGTCGGCGACGTCCACCGGCTGGGCGAGCAGGCGCACGCCCGCCTGCTGGCACCGCGCCCAGCAGCCCTGCTGGATCTGGAACATATAATAGGGGCTGTGATTGTCGTAGATCAGCGCGATCTGGTTGGACTTCGCGCCCGACAGGATGCGCGCGGCGATGCTGGGGCGGAAATCGAGGTCGCGCATCGCCTCCTCCACCCGCCGCTTCGTCTCGGCGCTGACATAGGGGTGGCCGTTGAGCACCCGGCTTACGGTTTTCACCGCGACGCCGGCGCGGGCCGCCACATCGCGGATATTCATGCGCTCGCTCATCCTGCAACCTCCGGGATCATGGCAAAGAGCACCGCGAAGTGACTGTCCGGGCGATAGAAAAGCGGCGGGCGGCCGATGGGCGCGGGAACCTCATGCGATCCGGGCGCGACATCTTCGCCGGTCCAGACGTCGCGCCACGGGGCGTCGCCCGGCAGGATCAGCGCGCGCCGGGTCGCGCCCTCCTCGATCGCCGGGGCGACGAGGAGGTCCGCGCCATAGAGGAAGGCGTCCTGCACCGGCCAGAGCGCGGGATCGCCCGGATAGTGGAGGAACAGCGGGCGCTGCGCCGGCAGGCCGGTCGCCACCGCCTCCCCCACCAGATGCCGCACATAGGGCGCGAGATGGGCGTGCACGCGGCTCCACCGGGCGAAGCAGGCGAGCAGCTCGGGCGTCGAATCATATTGGAGATTGTCGTCGGGCCGGTTGCCCTCATGGCTGCGCATGACCGGCGCGAACGCCGCCAGTTCGCACCAGCGCTGCATCAGTTCGATGGTCCGGACATTGCCGTGCAGCGATGTGTAGCCGCCGCAGTCCGAATGGCTGTAGGCATTGCCGACGAGGCCGGAGGACAGCGCGCCGGTGATGACCGTGCCGATGCCGTCATGCCGGGTGAAATCGACCGACTGGTCGCCCGCCCAGAGGAGCGGGCAATGTCCCTGCACGCCCGAAAAACCGGCGCGCATGAAAAACAGGGCATCGCCGGTCCTGCCCCGCTTCGCCAGCGCCGCCGCATTCACCTGCGCCCACAGGACGGGCCAGAGATTATGCGCTTCCATCGGGTCCGATCCGTCCGCGAGGCGCAGGTCGGTGGGGAGATATTCCCCAAAATCCGCCATCCAGCCGGCCACGCCGATGTCGAGCATCTCCTGCCCCAGCAGCCGCTCGGCGAACCAGTCGCGCGTTTCGGCGCGGGTGAAGTCGAGGACGCCGCAGTCGAATTCGCCGAAATCGACCAGATAGGGCGCGTCGCTGTCGGGGCAGCGCGCGAAATGGCCCGCCGCCGCCGCCTCGGCATAGAAGCTGCCGTCCACCGCCAGATAGGGATTGGCATAGGCGAGGAACCGGATGCCCCGCGCGGCAAGCGCCGCGATCCGGTCCGGCAGGTCGGGATAGCGCGCATCCGACCGGCGCCAGTCCCAGAACAGGCGGCGACCGAAGCTGGTTTCGCGAACCCCCGCCCAATCCTCGCACCACAGGCCCGCCACCGCAGTGCCGGCCTCCAGATAGCGTTCGAGGCGCTCGAAGCTGGTGATACCGTCCTTCAGACCCACGATCGCGCCGCCTATCGCCCAGTCGGGCAGCGGCGGCTGGCGGCCGAAACGATCAGACAGCGCCGTCACCAGCCCCTGCGGTCCGTCTGCGGCGAAGAATTCGAAGCGGGCTGCATGCCGCCAGACCTCGACCTGATGATGGGCGGGGTCGGTGAAGTCGAGGACGCTGTAGCAGCTTTCCGCCAGATGCACCGCGATCCAGCGGGAGGTCAGGAAGGTCGGCTGCGGATAGTTGCTGTTCCAGTAATCGCCGCCGGCCATTCCATCCTCGTCCATGCGACGGGTGAGCGCGGTCGACTTGTCGCGGCCGACGCCCGGCTCGCTGGTCCAGATCGGGAAGGCGCGGCCATTGAGGGCCAGATAGCTCATCTGCTCGCCGCCGCCCCATACCGCCTCCCGCGGTTCGGCGTGGAAGCGCAGCCAGAGGCGGTCATAGGCGGGATCGACCGCCTCGACCAGCAACGCACCATCGGATTCGATGGAGAGCAGCGCGCAGGGCTTGCCGTCCGCGAGCAGTTCGACCCTGTCCGGTTCGACCAGCGCGACGATGGGCGTGATCTGGCCGGAGGGCGTGTCCGTGATCCGAAAATTGCCGCGCACCATGGTGACATCGGCCTGACCGCGCGCGACCGTCAGCGTCGGACAGGATCGGCTGTGGCGGAGCATCAGCCGGCCCGCGACATGCAGTTCGAACCCGTCCTCGATGATCGAAAACTGCGGAATCACGCCCTCTCCTGCCCGGCCTTCTTCCCGTTGGTTTGCGACCCGAGGGGATGAAGCCTGTCCATATGACACCGCTTGACATATCGACGTCGCAGTCGCAATGCAAGCGGCACGGGGATAGTCCCCTCATGTTCCAATTGTCGGCCTATTACCGGACAAGCGGTCAACCGCAGCCGGGCCTATTGGGGGAGAATGTGATGAAAAGCCTGTTTCGCGCCTCGACGGCGCTCGCCGTCCTCTCGCTTGGCACCCTATCGGTAGCCGCCTTCGCGCAAGAGACTCCCGTGGAGGGGACTGCGCCGCAAGCCGCCTCCGACGACAGCATCGGCGAAATCGTCGTCACCGCGCAGAAACGCTCCGAAAATCTTCAACAGGTGCCGCTGGCCGTGTCCGTCCTGTCCGGCGCCGCGCTGGCGCAGACCGCACGGCCCAGCATCGAAAGTGCCGCGCAGCTCGTACCCGCGCTCAACTTCCTGAAATCGGGCACGACGCTCAACCAGACCATCTTCCTGCGCGGCGTCGGCACCGCGACCTTCTCCATCGCGGGCGAGCCATCCGTCTCCACCGTGGTCGACGGCGTGGTCTATGCACGCTCCGGCGAGGCGTTCAGCGATCTCGTCGATGTGGCGCAGATGGAAGTATTGCGCGGACCGCAGGGCACGTTGTTCGGCAAGAATGCATCCGCCGGCGTCATCAACATCACCACGATCATGCCGAAACATGAGTATGGCGGCACGGTCGAGGCCAGCTATTTCGACAGGAACGAATTTCGCGTCAAGGCGTCGCTCAACGTGCCGCTGGCGCCGGATCTCGCCGCGCGCGTGACCGGCACCTATGGCAGCTATGACGGCAATATCTGGAACACCGCCGTCAAAAATTACGTGAATGGCTACAAGCATTGGGGCGTGCGCAGCCAGTTGCTGTTCGAGCCGAGCGACGACCTGCGCCTGTACCTCACCGCCGACTATCACAAGAACCGCGACAATTGCTGCGCGGAGGTGATCGGCACGGGGCCGCTGACCGGCCTCGGCGTGCCGACGACCAGTCTCGCCTTCAACGCCCTCCCTACCCCGCGCGGCGTCGAATCGCGCACGGTCGCGCAGGATCTCGTCACCCGCACCGAAGAGGAAGGCTGGGGCCTTTCGGCGCAGGCGGATGTCGCGCTGGGCACGCATACGGTGACCAGCATCACCTCCTATCGCAAATGGAACAATACGGAGATCCGCGACGGCGACTGGCTGCCCGCCGCCTATGTCGGCTTCAACCAGTTGCACGACACCGGCCCGCAAAAGAGCAGCACCTTCAGCCAGGAATTGCGCCTCACCTCCCCCGCGAAGCAGTTCATCAGCTATGTGTTGGGCGCCTATTTCTCGCGCGCGGTGTCGCGCCGCACGTTCCGGCGCGACGATGTGGTGTGCACGCCCAACCCCGCCGTCCTGATCCTGCCCAACACTCTGGTTCCCTGCGGCACCACGGCGGCCAATCCCTCCACCTTCCCCACCGGGACGGCGGTGTTCGGGTCGGACTTTCAGAATATCGCGCTGTTCGGGCAGGCCACGGTCAATGTGTCGGACCGTTTTCGCCTGATCGGCGGCCTGCGCTTCACCCATGATGTGCTGTCGGTCTATCATGACCGTGTCCGTTCGCTGGGCGGCGGAGCCCCAACCGATCCGACGCCGGGCATCAGTCCCAATTTCACGGGCTTCTCCGCCAGCACGCGCAACAATAATCTGTCGGGCAAGGCGGCGATCCAATATGACCTCAGCCGCGACATCATCGGCTACGCCAGCTATGCGCGCGGCTACAAGGGACCGGCCTACAACGTCTTTTTCAACCTCGCGGCGACCGGCACCAACGTGATCGCGCCGGAAACCTCGGACGCGTTCGAGGTCGGTTTGAAGAACAGCCTCTTCGACGGCAGGCTGACGCTGAACATCGCCGGTTTCTACGCGAAATACGACAATTTCCAGGCGAACAACCCGGATCTGGTCGCGGGCGTGGTGGTGACCCGCTTCACCAACGCGGGCAAGGTATCGACGCGCGGCGTGGAGGTGGACTTCTCGCTGCGACCCATCGACGACCTGAGCTTTACCGGCGGCGTCGCCTACACCGATGCGCATGTCGATGCGTTCAACGTGGCCCCCGGCGCGGCGGCGACCGCCATCATCCCGGCAGGCACCAAGCTGGGCTATGCGCCGGAGTGGAAGGGGTCGGTTTCGGCCGATTACCGGCTGCGCACCGGCGGGGCGTTCGACGTCTTCCTGGGCGCGCAGGGCAATTTCCAGTCGAGCCAGTTGTCGATCTTCTCGCCCGACGCCGTGGTTCGCCGCTTCGGCACGATTGCGCCCTATGGGCTGGTCAACCTGTCGGCGGGGATCGGCGACAGCGAGGACCGCTACCGGCTGACCGTGCAGGTGCGCAACCTGCTCGACAAGAGCTATGCCGCGGCGCTCCAGAGCGGTGGGCCGGGGGGCAGCTATCGCTACCAGATCCCGCGCGACGCGGATCGCTACTGGGGTGTCACCGGGCGCGTGAAATTCTAGGGGTTTGATCCCAGTCTGAAGTTCGCCGCCTCTTGTGTTGTATATTGGCAACACTATATCGGCGGCGAAAGACAGACAGGGACTGCCATGAACCTCGAAAAATTCACCGATCGCGCCAAGGGTTTCCTCCAGTCGGCGCAGACCGTGGCCATTCGCATGAGCCATCAGCGCATCGGCCCGGAACATCTGTTGAAGGCGCTGCTCGAAGATGAGCAGGGCATGGCGTCGGGCCTTATCAAGGCGGCGGGCGGCGACGCCGCGACCGCGCTGCGCGAGACCGACGCCGCGCTGGCCAGGGTGCCGTCCGTGTCCGGCTCCGGCGCGCAGCAGACCCCCGGCCTCGACAATGATGCCGTGCGCGTGCTGGATCAGGCGGAGCAGGTCGCGCAGAAGGCGGGCGACTCCTATGTCACCGTCGAGCGGCTGCTGCTCGCCCTCACCCTCGCCACGACCACGGTGGCGGGCAAGGCGCTCGCCGCCGCCGGCGTGAAGGCGGAGGCGCTGAACGGCGCGATCAACGCCTTGCGCAAGGGCAAGACCGCCGACACGGCGAGCGCCGAGGATCGCTACGATGCGCTCAAGAAATTCGCGCGCGACCTGACCGAGGCCGCGAGCGCCGGCAAGCTCGACCCAGTGATCGGCCGGGACGAGGAAATTCGGCGGACGGTCCAGATTCTGGCGCGCCGCACCAAGAACAACCCCGTCCTGATCGGCGAACCCGGCGTCGGCAAGACCGCCATCGCCGAGGGCCTCGCCCTGCGCATCGCCAATGGCGACGTGCCCGATACGCTGAAGGGCCGCACCCTCATGGCGCTCGACATGGGCAGCCTGATCGCGGGCGCCAAATATCGCGGCGAGTTCGAGGAGCGCCTCAAGGGCGTGCTGGACGAAGTGAAGGGCGCCGAGGGCCAGATCGTACTGTTCATTGACGAGATGCACACGCTCATCGGCGCGGGCAAGTCGGAAGGCGCGATGGACGCCTCCAACCTGTTGAAGCCCGCCCTGGCGCGCGGCGAACTGCATTGCATCGGCGCCACGACGCTGGATGAATATCGCAAGCATGTGGAGAAAGACCCGGCCCTCCAGCGCCGGTTCCAGCCCGTCTTCGTGGGGGAACCGACGGTCGAGGACACGATCTCGATCCTGCGCGGTCTCAAGGAGAAATATGAACTCCACCATGGCGTGCGGATCACCGACGGCGCGCTGGTGTCGGCGGCGACCCTCTCCAACCGCTACATCACCGACCGCTTCCTGCCGGACAAGGCCATCGACCTGATGGACGAGGCCGCATCGCGCCTGCGCATGGAGGTGGAGTCCAAGCCGGAGGAGATCGAAAATCTCGACCGCCGCATCATCCAGCTCAAGATCGAGCGGGAGGCGCTGAAGCGCGAGACCGACAAGGCGTCGAAGGACCGGCTGGAGGCGCTGGAAGAGGATCTCGCCAATCTGGAGGAGCAGTCGGCGTCGCTGACCCAGCGGTGGCAGGCGGAGAAGGACAAGATCGCCGGCGAGAGCAAGATCAAGGAACAGCTCGACGCCGCGCGCATCGAACTGGACCAGGCGCAACGCTCCGGCGATCTCGCCAAGGCGGGCGAGCTGGCTTACGGGCGCATCCCGGACCTTGAGCGGCGGCTGGCCGAGGCGGAGGGCGCGACCGAAGGCGCGATGCTGCGCGAGGAAGTGACGGCGGAGGATATCGCCGGCGTCGTCGCGCGCTGGACCGGCATCCCCATGGAGCGGATGCTGTCGGGCGAGCGCGAGAAGCTGCTCGCCATGGAGACGGAGATCGGCAAGCGCGTGATCGGGCAGGCGGATGCGGTGAAGGCCGTCTCCACCGCCGTGCGCCGCAGCCGCGCCGGATTGCAGGATCCCAATCGTCCGCTGGGCAGCTTCCTGTTCCTCGGCCCCACCGGCGTCGGCAAGACGGAACTGACCAAGGCGCTGGCGGAGTTCCTGTTCGACGACGGCAACGCCATGGTCCGCATCGACATGTCGGAGTTCATGGAAAAGCACAGCGTCGCGCGGCTGATCGGCGCGCCTCCGGGCTATGTCGGCTATGAGGAGGGCGGCGTGCTGACCGAGGCGGTGCGGCGCAGGCCCTATCAGGTCGTGCTGTTCGACGAGGTGGAGAAGGCGCACAGCGACGTGTTCAACGTCCTGCTCCAGGTGCTGGACGATGGCCGGCTGACCGATGGGCAGGGTCGCACGGTGGACTTCACCAACACGATCATCATCCTGACCTCCAACCTTGGCAGCCAATATCTGTCCAATATGGCGGACGGGCAGAAGGTCGAGGAGGTGGAGCCGCAGGTGATGGAGGTCGTCCGCGCGCATTTCCGCCCGGAATTCCTGAACCGGCTGGACGAGATCATCCTGTTCCACCGGCTGTCGATCGAGCATATGGCCCCGATCGTGGACATTCAGGTGGCGCGCGTCGGCAAGCTGCTGAAGGATCGCAAGGTGGTGCTGGACCTGACCGATGGCGCGCGGGCGTGGCTGGGCCGGGTCGGTTACGATCCCGTCTATGGCGCGCGGCCATTGAAGCGGGCGGTGCAGCGCTATCTGCAAGACCCGCTCGCCGACCTGATCCTGCGCGGGGAGGTGCCGGACGGGTCGACGGTGCGAGTGGACGAGGGCGACGGCGCGCTGGCGTTGAGCGTGGGGTGAACGAGAAAGGGCGGCTTCCCGAGTGGGAGCCGCCCTTTTTGTTGTGATTGGTGAAGGTTTTAGAAACGGAAGTTCATGCCCGCCTTATACTGCCGCCCGATGGCACCGGCCGAATGCCAGGTCGTCAGATAGTTGGGTGCGCTGGTATAGGCCGCCGCGGCGAGCGGCGCGCTGGCGTCGAACAAATTCTGCACGTTGAAATAGACTTTCACATTGTCGGTAACATTCACCGTGGCATTCAGATCGACTGAAATGAAGTCGTCGATCACGCAGAACAGCGGGTTCGTGTTCTGGGGCGCCGAGCGGGTGTAGATATTGCCCCTGGCGCAGTCGGTCGGCTCACGCTGGTCCTGCGACACGGCCTTGATCTTGCCGACATAATAGCCGGTCGTGGTCAGCGCGACCTTGCCGATCTCGACCGTGTTCTGCCAGCTGCCGCGCCAGTCCGGCGTGCCGTTGCCCGACGACAGGTCGTACGGTCCCAGCGTGCCGGCGTAGCGCTGCACGCCGCTCGGCGTCACGACGTTGGAACGCAGGATATGCGTGGCATCCAGGCGGCTGGTCCACCGGATGTTGTCGGTGACGTTCAGTCGGACGGTCGCGGAAACATCGATGCCGTCCGTGATCTGATAGTTGGCGTTGACGAAGGGCACGTTGAGGATGAGCAAACGCGGCTGCGCTGCACCGTACAACGGATCTTGCGCGTCGACCACATTGCACGAGTAGCCTGCGCCCACCGCCGCCACCGCCGCGCAACCCGCCGCCGCTGAACCGCCGGCCGCATAATAGGCGTCCACCGCCCGGCCCGCGTCGGGTCCGTTCACCACCAGACCGCTCTTGCGGATATTGTAATAGTCGGCGGTGAGGCTCAGCCAGCGGGTGGGTTCGACGATAGCGCCGAGCGTGAAGCTGCGTGAGATTTCCGGTTGCAGGTTCGGGTTGCCGGTGGCTCCGCGACCCTGCTGATAGCTGACATTATAGGTGTTGCCGCCCGAGGTGCAGTTCGTCAGCGTCCCGCCACCGCCATGCGCAAGCTGGAAGTTGCACGGTGGGGTATAGGCGACAAAGCCCGCGAACTGGCTGAGCGGGTTGGACTCCGCGAACGTCGGCGCGCGGAAGCCCTCCGAATAGGTGCCGCGAATCGCGAACTGTTTGATCGGCGTGAACTTGAAGCCGGCCTTGGGCGAGAAATGATCGAAGCCTTCCGAATAATTATCGTACCGGCCCGAGATGTTGATTTCGAGCTTGTCGAAAACCGGGGCGGCCAGTTCGAAATAGCCGGCGTAGACGCGATGGCTGCCGAAAGCCGAGCTGGTCGTGAGATTATAGGTGTTGAGCGCGGCATTCTGGTTGCGGTTGGCCAGCGTGTCCCAACGGATTTGCCCGCCAACGGCCAGTTGCACCTTGCCACCCGGAAGCTCGAACAGGCCCTTGGTGATCGACGCGTCCACGACCACGGTCGAGGATCGTGACGGGGTCGTGATGTCGGGCGAAACGAAGTTGCGCACCGCCTGGCTGTTCGCGTTGGGATCGACGAAATTATAGGCGCCGGTGTTGATCGCATTCAACAGGTTGTTGATGTTGAGGAAGCCTTGCTGCCGCAGCTTCAACTCGTCCCAAGCACCCGCTGCCTCGACACGCCAGTTCCAGTCGTCGCCGAAATTGCCGTTCAGCCCACCGGTGAAGCGATAGACCTCGTTGGTCCGCTCCGAGACGGAGGGAATGTCGCCGAAGATGTAATAGAGTCTGGCGGCGTTTGCTGCGGCTGTCGTTTCATCAGCGGCTGCATTGGTCGCATAGGGGTTGTTCGGGTTGAGCCGGCGGTCGGGCGCGGTGATGCAGTTGATGCCGGCCGAACAGACGAAATAGGGCAGCACGATACCCGGATTGCTCGACGCCAGCGCCGGCGCGGCGCCATAAGGCTGCGTCTGGCGGATGGCCGACGGGAAGTTCGATGTGATCGAGACGAAGCTGCGGCTGTAGCTGCCCGTCAGATAACCCTCGACATTGTCGCTCAGCCGGACGCTGAGGCGGGCGTTGGCCGAGTAGCGCTGCTGATAGGGTTGAAGCTGGCGATAGCGATCGGTCAGGTCATATTTGCAGCCGGTGCCACGCGCGGAGCCAGAGCTGATGGAATAGGTGTTGCCCGCGCAGGCACCCGGATTGAGCAGCTGGTAGGTCGCGAAGTCGCCGCCCGCCGCCTGCTCCGCTGTACTGACGCCGCCGGCCAGTGGATTGTTCAGGTCGGTCTGGCTCGTCCGCGTCACGACGGCGCTCAGGCCGGCGCTGGTCAGCGAGTTGTCAGCGGCATTGTTGTCGAGGCCGCCGATGGAACTCAGGTCGAGCGTGTTGTAGGGGAAACCGCGGCTGCGGTTGGAGATGCGTCCGATCTCCTGATATTCGCCGTTGACGTAGAAATTCCAGCCCTTTTCCTGATAGTCCCCGATACCGGCGGTCAACGCCATATATTTGCGTGCGCCGTCGCCGCGCGCCGTAACGCCGCCCTCCGCCGTGCCGTCGAGTCCGGTAAAATGCTTCTTGAGGATGATGTTGACCACGCCCCCGATCGCATCGGCACCATAGGTTGACGACGCGCCGTCCTTCAGAACCTCGACCCGTTCGACGAGGCTGAAGGGGATGGAATTAAGATCGACATAGGCATTGTGGCCGTCGTCGTTGATCGGGAAATTGGTGGAGCGCAGCCCGTCGATCAGGACCAGCGTCGAGGACACGCCGAGACCGCGCAATGACACCGCCGAGCCGCCTGCAGAGAAACCGCTTTGAAAACCCGTACCGATCGAGCCCGCGCTGTCGGCGGAGATCGTACGGATGGCATCCGACACCGTGGTGATACCGGCCTTTTGGATGGTGTCGGCGCTCAGTACCGTGACCGGCGAAGGCGTTTCCGTATCCGTGCGCCGGATCAACGATCCAGTCACCACGATGACATTGCCATCCTCTTCCGACGCGGCCGTCTGGGGCGCGGCGGCATCCCCGCTGGGCTGCGCGTAGGCGGCGGACGAAAACAGGGCCGACGCGAAGAGCATCGGCGCGACGGACGAAAACAATCCTGCGCGAGAAGAAATTCTGGACATTTTTACTACCCCTTTTAACAGGGCAGCCGATTATATTCTGCATTTTATGCAGTTTTATCGACCCCTGTTCCTTGACCCCATTCAGCCTTTATTCAGGCCTACTGCACATAGCATCCCGCAATGAAGCAAAAAGTTCCGTTCGCGACGCTGGGCATGTTATCAATCGCCTGAAAAACAACGATTTTATTTTTCATATTATGGAAATACTCCTAGGTATTCACGTACTGCGACCAGTTTTAACAGGAAAGTCCCGCATTTACGGGACGTTGCCCTTCGGCATCATCTATGAAAATATAATCCGCCCGAGCGGAGGTTAGGGGAAGAAATTCGCATAGAGCCTCAGAGCGCCAGAGCTGCGCTTCGCGTCGCTTAATGGACAAGGGGGCGCGGCACGATTCCGCCTAAATCTTCGCGCTCACAAGCCGTTCAAGGGTGCATGACATTGCACCACCCGATCCGCCCGGCCTCCCCGTTCCTGTCCGCGCGCAAGGAACGCGACGCCCGCGTCGCCGACGCACTGGCCTCCTATGAGCAAGGCGACATCGAGGGTGCGCTGGCCATGATCGTGGCGCTGCTCGATGCCGACCCGGACTGGACCGAAGGCTATCGCACCGCCGCGGAACTGCTGTGGCAATGCGGAACGCCGAATGCGTTTCGCGACTGGCTCAGCGAGGCGGTGCGCCGGGGAACGGGCCGCGCGGACGTGGCGGTCACCTGCCTGCGGATGTTGAGCGACGCCGGCTTCCATGAAACGGTCGAGGCGCTGCTCCCCACCGTGCGCATCTGGGCCGGCGAGCATCTGTTCTTCACCATGCTGGGCGCGGTCGCCGCGAGCGAGCGCGGCGATGTCGCGCGCGCCGATGCGCTGTTCGCCCGCGCCGACGAGCAGGGCGGACGCCTTTCCCTGCCCCATGTCCGCCATATGCTGCGCACCGGCCGCCCCGCAGAGGCCGCCGCCCTCGCCGAACAGATCGTGACGGAACAGCCCGACAACCAGACCGGCTGGGGCCTGCTGGCCACGGCGTGGCGCATGACCGGCGACGCGCGCCATGACTGGCTCGTCGACCGGCCCGGCCTCGTCCGCGTCATCGACATGGACGTGGAGCCGGCCGCGCTCGACGCGCTCGCCCGGCGCCTGCGCTCGCTGCACGTCGCGCGCACGCATCCGTTCGATATGTCGCTGCGCGGCGGCACGCAGACGGCGGGCAAGATCCTGGACCGGGAAGAGCCGGAGATCGCGGCGCTGCGCCTGGGCTTCATGAGCGCGCTGCATCGCTACGCCGCCGGATTGCCGGAGGAGGACATGCGCCACCCGCTGCTGGCCCGCAAGCGCGACGCCTTCACCCTCTCCGACAGCTGGTCGGTGCGGTTGCTGGGCGGCGGCTATCATGTCAGCCATATCCACCCCGTCGGCACGCTCAGCGCCGCCTTCTACGTTACGCTGCCGGAGACGTGCGCGGAAAGCCCCAACGCCGGCTGGCTGACCATCGGCGCGCCGCCGGAGGATCTGGCGACCGGCCTTGCGCCGCTACAGATGATCGAGCCGAAGCTGGGCCGGCTGGTGCTCTTTCCCTCCTTCCACTGGCACGGCACCCTGCCCTTTCCTCGGGGCGAGCGGATCACCGTGGCGTTCGACACCATATTGCCGGGGATCTGATCGGTCAGAAACCCAGCGTCATGCCCAGGTAGAAACTACGGCCGACCACGTCATACTCCTGCGCGGTCTCGACGCCCAGCAGGCCGGACGCCGTGACCCCATTGGGCAGCGACGGCGGCACCCGGTCGAACAGATTGGTGACACCCAGCCACGCCGCGCGCCTCGCTCCACCGGGCAATGCGACACGCAGTTGCGCGTCATGATAGGCGACCGCCGGCACCCGGTTGATCGCGGCGGTCGGGGCGGACAGCGCATCCCTCGTATCGAGGATCGGGCCGAAATAGCGCATCGTCCAGTTCAGGCTCACCGCGCCCGCGCTCATCGTCGCATCGGCCACGAAGCGGTTGCGAAAGCCCGAACCCAGCCGCGCATGGTCGGCATCCTGAAACTGCCCCAGTTCATCGACGAAGGGGGCCGAGGCGAACGCCTGCCGCTTATGCTCCAGCAGGTGCGTCCAGCGCCCGCCGACCGTCACGCCCACGCGCGATCCGACCGGCAGGCGGTAGCGCGCGGCCATGTCGATCCCCGCATGCCGGATGCCGCCACCGTTGACGAGTAGCGCGTCGACACGCGCGATCTTGCCATTGGGGAGGCGCTGGACAAGTCCCGCGCAGGCGAACGACGCCGCGTCGACCAGGCACGCCTTCACCGTTTCCGCGCGCGGCTGCGTGGAGATGGCGCGCGAGAGGGCGATGCGGAAATAGTCGAGGTTCAGCGTCAGGCCGTGCAGGAATGCCGGTTCCAGCGTCAGCCCCGCGGTCAGGCTGCGCCCGGTTTCCGCCCGCAACGCGGGATTGCCGCCGTTGAACCCGTTGATCGCCTGCACCTCCGCCGTGCTGTAGGCGAGCGCGCCCCCGGTCCCGATCGCGGCGGCAATGCCCGGCACGGCGCGGCAGGCCCCGTCGAAGGCATTGGCGCGCGTCGCGGTGACGCCCGCGCAGGGGTCCAGCGTCAGGGTGCCGGGGAAGGTTTCGCGCTGCGTCGTATAGAGTTCGGCAATGCTGGGCGCGCGGGAGGCGACGGCATAGGCGGCGCGGAAACGAACCGCCGAAAATGGCCTCCAGCCTCCGCCGATGCGCCAGTTGAACACCGTGCCGGCGGTGGAATAGCGGTCGAGCCGCGCCGCCCCCTCGACATCGACAGCGCGCGCGAGCGGCGCCGCGAGTTCGGCAAAGGCGCTTCCCACACCGAAGGCTCCGCGCACATCGTCCGCTCGCGCGGCGAGGGTGCGACCGGCGTTCGTGTCCTCGTCCCAGTCGTCCGCGCTGGATTCGTGGCGATATTCCGCGCCCGCCACGAGCCGCGCCCGGCCGAACAGCGATCCGCCGAGCGTGGCGGTGACGACATGCTGTTCGATCCGGCTGTCCAGCGTGGTCTGAAGCCCCGCCGCGCCGCGCAGCCAGCCGATCGCGGCGGGCGTCGCCGTGGCCGCGCCGAAGATGTTCAGCGGCTGGCACCCCGCCGCGCGCGCCGCCGGATCGCGGCAGACGATAGCACCGCCGAGCCGCACCGCGTCGATCGCCTGTCGCAGTCGTTCGCGGGGCAGCGTGTCGGCGGCGCTATGATCGGTGGTGCGGCCATAGACATAGCCGACATCCCAGGCCCATCCGCCGACAGTCCCCTTCGCCCCCGCGACTCCGCGCCATAGCCGCCGGACGTTGCGGTTGGAGCGGTCGAACACATCGGTCAGCCGCCGGCGGAAGGCGATGAAGCCGACATCGTTGGTGGGTGTGCCGTCGCCGTTGCGCGCGGCGATCTCTGCGGCGATGGTCGCCGGTATATAGGGATTGTCGAGCCTGATCCCGCCGGGCACCTCGATCGCGCTCGCCCCGTCGCGCAGGGGATCGCCGCCGGCGGCGGCATAGGGTTCGAGCATGGACCGGCTGCGCGTCTCGCCATAGCTGCCCTCCACATAGAAGGTCATGGCCCCGACATCCGCCTCGACCCCGCCGCCCAGCAGCAGCCGGTCCAACGGCACCGATATGCGCCGATAGGCATTGCGGTCGAAACCCTCGCTATTCTGCCGAAAGCCACGAGTCAGCGTGCCGTTGACATAAGTGTAATCATTGCCGAAGACCAGGCCGTCCGCCGCGTTCACCCCGGTGATGCCATAGATGGTGCCGCCCAGCGCAAAGGCGCCCTGCGACGGAAAGGGGCTCGGCCCCAGATAATCCTTCGCCGAGATCGGCCGCGCGGACGAGCGCAGCCCGCCATCCTGATCATAGGTCGCGTGGAGCCAGCCATGCGCGCGCTCGCCCAGCGCCGTACCGACCGACCCTGAAATCCGGCGGTGCGGCGCGTCGCCCGCGTCGCTGATCCCCGATTGCGCGGTCAGGCTGACCCCCTGCGGCCGGCGCAGCAGGATGTTGACGACGCCCGCCAGCGCATCCGATCCATAGACCGCCGAACCGCCACCGGTCACCACCTCGACCCGATCGACCAGATCGAGGGGGATCATGTTGAGGTCGGGTGCGGTCGCGCCGCCCAGCCCGGCGACGACCCGCCGGCCATTGACCAGCACCAGCGTCCGCGCCGTTCCCAGCCCGTGCAGGTCGATGAGGTTCAGTCCGTTGCCGGCGGTTCGCATATTGCTGTTGCCCGGCCCGAAGCCGCCAGCGAAAACGGGATCGCGGCGCAGGATATCGGCGAGATTGCCCTGTCCCGCGTGCGCGATGGCCATTGCGTCCAGCCTGTGTTCGGGCAGACTCGTTTGCGCTTGGGGCCGCGCGATACGCGAGCCGGTGACGATGATCGGCGCATCGTCGTCCGCTGCCGGAGCCTCGGTGGCGAACGGCGCGAAAAGAACGAGCGCCATCGCGGCGCGAATGGTAATGCGACCCATGATTTCAGCCCCCCGGCCTGAAAAATGCGGATGTTCTGGTTGTCGGGCAGCCCTATCGCGTGCCGGCAGGCTAAGCCACCCGCGATCGACCGATTTTCCTTCTAATTATCCTTGGTTGTCCGCCCGTCCAGCTTGACCAGCGTCACCGGGTCGAGCCGCGCATCGTTCCACTTCATGCCCCAGTGGAGATGCGGCCCCGTAACGCGGCCGGTCGCGCCGACGATGCCGATCGGCTGGCCCCGGCGCACCACTTCGCCCGCCTTGACCAGCAGCCGCTGCGAATGGAGGAAGGCGCTGTTGAGGCCCATGCCATGGTCGATGATCAGGAGGTTACCCTCCAGCGTGAACGGGGCGTCGGCCGCGAGGATGACCACGCCATCGGCGGGCGCGACATAGGTGGTCCCCGCCCCGGCCGCGAGATCGACCCCGCTGTGATAGCTGCCGGGCGTGCCGCGATAGATGCGCTGCGATCCGAACCGGCCGGAGATGCGCGCGACGACGGGCCAGATGAAGTCCTGCCGCCAGCCATCGCTGGAGCCGGGCGTCATGCGGGCGCGGGCGGCGGCGATACGCTCCAGTTCCGCGCCCCGCAGGCGCTTGAATTCCTCGCTGGAGGCGCTGCCGGTGATGGAGGCGTTGACGGACTGTATGTCCCAGTTGCCGGGCGCGACGGTCAGTGCCCGCCGCGTCTCCGTCCCGTCCTGCGCGATGGCGATCAGCGTGGCGTCAGGCGCGGCGTCCCGGTCGAAGGCGATCAGGAACCCGCCATCGGGTGCCAGCGCCACCGCGCGCCCGTCGAGCGTCAGGCTGCGCGTGTCCGTTGGCGCCCGACCGATCATCGCCCCACCCTGTCGCGCCGTGCCGTTGAGGGCGATCTCGCGGTTAACGCTGGGGCGCGGCACGGGGGTCGATACGGATTGCGCGGACGGGATGGCAGGGCCAGCCGCGCAACTGGATGCTAGCGATCCCAGCATCAGCGCCACCGCACTACGATGGGCGAACCGCGATGGAAGTGTAACAAAGGCGAGCATGGCTATCGTTTAGAGCATCCGCCGCGACACGCCATCCCCCGGAAAAACCTCTACGCCCCGCCCGACGAGAACAGGTCCGCCTGCCCGGCCTCGCCTTCCGCCCGGCGCACCCGCCGCACGGTGACGCGCTCCACCGTCACGGAGGCGACCACATCTCCCTCGCCGACCCGCGCCTCGACCGATCCGTCCGCGAACGCCAGGGTCACCGTACCCGCTGCCCGCGCCTCGCCCGCTGACCGCGCGATCCGCTCCCCGGCGCGAACCAGCGCGAAGCCACGCTGCAAGGGAAGTTGCGGGTCGAGCGACCCAAGCACCCGCGCCAGTCCGCCAAGGGCCTGCCGCTTCTCCACCAGCCGCCGCTCGACCAGCATCGGCGTGAACCGTACTCCCGCCAGCCGCTCGGCCGAACGCTCGTAGCGCCGGTCGAGCAGGGAGCGCCGCAAGACGCCCGACACCTGCGACAATTCCCCGCGCGCATCGCTCAGCCGGTGCGACAGGCCGCGCCGCAGGCGTTCGCCCAGATCGTCCACCCGCTGCCGCTGCGTCTCGACCAGCGCCTCGGGCCGGGGGAGGAGGCGCTTCATCGCCTCCAGCCGCTCCCAGCCCCGCGTCACCGTGCGCAGGACGGCGCGGGCCGAGCGCAGCCCCAGTTCCTGCGTCCCGGCGAGCAGTTCGGCGCGCACCGGCACCGCCATTTCGGCGGCGGCGGTGGGCGTCGGCGCGCGCAGGTCGGCGGCGAAATCGCACAGGGTCGTGTCCGTCTCATGGCCCACGGCGGAGATGATCGGGATGGAGCAGTCGGCGACCGCGCGCACCACCGCCTCCTCGTTGAAGGCCCACAGATCCTCGATCGAACCGCCGCCGCGCGCGACGATCACCAGATCCGGCCGTGCAACCGGGCCGCCGGGCCGGATCGCGTCGAAGCCGCGCACCGCCGCCGCCACCTGATCCGCCGCGCCCTGCCCCTGCACCAGCACGGGCCAGACCAGCACATGGCTGGGAAAGCGGTCGCCGAGGCGGTGGAGGATGTCGCGGATCACCGCGCCGGTCGGCGACGTCACCACGCCGATCACCCGAGGCAGGCGCGGGATCGGCTTGCGGCGCGCGGGGTCGAACAGGCCCTCCGCCATCAGGCGCTGCTTCATCTTCTCGAACAGCTGCATCAGGGCGCCCTCGCCCGCCAGCTCCATCGATTCGATGACGATCTGATATTTCGACCGGCCCGGATAGGTGGTCAGCTTGCCCGTGACGACCACGTCCAGCCCATCTTCCGGGCGAAAGGCGAGGCGGTTCGCGCCGCCCTTCCACATCACCCCGTCGATGACCGCGCCCTCATCCTTCAGGCAGAGATAGACGTGGCCGGACCCCGCCCGCTTGAAGCCCGAAATCTCGCCGCGCAGGCGGACATGGGAGAACCGATCCTCCACCGTGCGTTTGAGCAGGGTGGAGATTTCCGAGATGCTGAGCGGCGGCGCGTTGTCGCCCTGCCGTTCCTCGGCTAACAGGCGCCCCGACGGATCGAAACGGACAGGACTATCGACCATGAATATCCTTCTGCTGGGCAGCGGCGGCCGCGAACATGCATTGGCATGGAAGCTGGCGCAATCGCCCCTGTGTGACCGGCTCTATGCCGCACCGGGCAACCCCGGCATAGCGTCGAGCGCCGATCTGGTCGACCTCAACCTGTCGGATCATGATGCGGTTCGTGCCTTCTGCCAGACCA